>Ga0070708_100000948_pt1 | contig 21985 bp, 20 predicted proteins | sample KBSK5503metaG_FD_65469 | JGI IMG/M metagenome (GOLD analysis project Ga0070708, IMG submission 65469) | Corn, switchgrass and miscanthus rhizosphere microbial communities from Kellogg Biological Station, Michigan, USA - KBS K5-50-3 metaG | ecosystem: Host-associated > Plants > Roots >... | reverse complement strand
CGAGAACGGGTCCCTCGCATTTGGAGCCGGTGCAGCGTGGACGATCCTGGGCGCCGACGGACGGAAGTCAACGGTCGGTCCCATCCAGTCGAGCGAAACGACCCTGCCCGACGGTACGAAACGCGTGCAAGCGGGGACGTCGATTCGCATCGGCCCTCCGATACCCGGATACAAACCTTGGTGGGGCCTGTTCCGGGTAGATGCGAAGAGCGGCCGGAGTACGCTCGCGTACAAAGACCACGACTCGAGAGCGGACTCCGTCTCCGCTGGCCCCACCGGGGTGTGGATCGGGACGACCGATCGCGTGGAGGGGTTCAACGGAGCCCTGGAACGCTTCGATCCGAAGACGGGTCGCCGGACGGCGAAGATCTCAATCCCTCAAGGCCGCGTCATCTCGATCGACGCCACCTCCAAAGACGTCGTGGCCGTCATCCAGACTCCGGGAGATCTGCCGAATCGGCTGATCCACATCGATCCGGCCCACGGAACCATCGCAGACACGATCGAGATCCCGGGCGCCTACGCTGTGGGAGTGGGTCGCGGGCAGGCATGGGTGATGGATCGCCACACGAACTTCACGACCGTCGTGCGCGTGCTCCTCGCGACGTTCGCGAGGACGGGTTCGGTTCGGATCCCCGCGGACGTCGCCAACTTCGGAGTCGACCTCGCCGTAACCAACACAGCCGTTTGGGTCGTGGGTGAGTTCCCGCACAAGCTGTTCTGGATCGATCCGACCGCCGCGCGGATCGTGCGCACAACCGACCCCGGCACGTTCGTTCAGTACATGGGCGCCGACGAGCAGGCGATCTGGCTGGCGCGCAACGAGAACGTGCAGGGAACGCTGTTCCGGTTCGACGTGAGCGGGGTAGCAGCAGCGCGCTAGACGCCGCTCGGAACCGGCTCCGCCAGGGCGTTGCTACGCTGTTCTGCGCCATGGCGGAACGGCCTTCGCAGGAGGAGATCCGCCGGCGCGTTCTCGAGGATCGGCCGTCCTTCGCCATCCCCGTCGAGGTGCCGGATCCTCCCGTCACGCCCCGAGACTCGGCGACGGTGATCCTCCTTCGCGACGGCGCGGAAGGGCTCGAGGTGTTCATGCTCGAGCGTCATCTCAACTCCGATTTCGCCGGCGGCGCGTACGTGTTCCCGGGCGGCACGGTCGACGCACGGGATACCGATCCCGAGGCGCAGCGCTACCTCGACGCGCCGCACGGGATCGAGCCGGCGTTCTACCTCTGCGCGATCCGCGAGACCTTCGAGGAAGCCGGTGTCCTGCTCGCAACGCGCGGAGGAAAACCCTTTCCGCTTTCTGGGGACGAGGAGGGACGGTTCGCCGCTCATCGCGCCGAACTGGCCGCACGAGGAGGGTCGCTCGCCGCCTTCGCCGAAAGCGAGCGGCTGCGCTTCGCCGGCGATGCGCTGCACTACTTCTCGCGGTGGGTGACGCCGGAGTTCTCGCCGAGGCGGTACGACGCGCGGTTCTTCGTCGCGTCGATGCCCGGCAGACAAGACCCTCTCCACGACGACGTCGAGACGACGGCGAGCACCTGGATCCGTCCGGCCGACGCGATCGCACAGGCACGAGAGGGTCTGTTCTCGATCATCTTCCCGACGCGTAAGACGCTCGAAGAGCTGGCGACGTTCGACGCAACCAAAGACGCAATCGCGTCGACCGTCGGCAAGGACATCCGCGCGATCGTTCCGAACGTGGTGATCGCCGACGGTGAGGCGCGCGTCGTTCTTCCCGGCGACCCGACGTTGCATGAGCCATGAGCGAGCCGACGCAGATCAGCGCGGTTCGCTGGCTTTCCGAGCGGGTGCGCGTCGTGCTCGCGCCGAATCCCTCCCCGATGACGCTCGAAGGGACCAACACGTACATCGTCGGGGACGCTGGGAGAGTCATCGTCATCGATCCGGGCCCGGCCGACGACGGCCATCTTGCTTCGCTCCGGGCCGCCGTCGCGGACGCGGATGTCATCGCCGTGCTCCTCACCCATCACCACATCGACCACGACGAAGCGGCCGGCCGCGCAGCGGAGATGTTCGGAACGGTGATCGCGTCGAGCGCCGTCGCCGAACGGGCCGGCGAGGTGCCGGTCGTCGACGGGGAGCGGTTCGGCCGGGACGGCGTTTTCTTGAACGCGTTGGCGACCCCCGGCCACTCGAGCGACCACCTCTGCTTCTTGCAGCCCGAAGACCGCGTCTTGTTCACGGGGGACCACATCCTCGGAAGAGGCACGACGGTCGTGGCGTTCCCCGATGGTGACATGGGCGCGTACATGGCCTCGCTCGAGCGGGTCCGCGCCGTCGGAGCGGAGCGCTTCTACCCGGGCCACGGCCCGGTCGTCGAGGACCCTACGGCGGTCGTGGAGGAGTACGTCGAGCATCGCCGTATGCGGGAGCGGCAAGTCCTGGACGCGCTGGCTGAAGGGCCGGCCACCCCCGGTGAGCTCGTCGTCCGCATCTACGACGACGTGGATCCCGTCCTGCACCCCGTCGCGGAGATGAGCGTGCGGGCGCATCTCGCCGAACTCGCGAAGAGGCGCGCCGCGGTAGAGGATGGGGAGCGATGGCGACGGATCTGACCACGACCGCGTGTCCCCGCTGCGGGGCGAACATCCCGACCGGCGCTCGATTCTGCCCGTCCTGCGGTTTGTCGCTCGTCGAGATGCCTCGGCAGGAACGCCGTGTGGTCACGGTGCTCTTCGGCGATCTCACGGGGTTCACCGAGATGACCGAGCGCCTCGATCCCGAAGAGGTCAAGTCGATCGTCGACCGCGCGTTCGATGGTCTCGCCGAGGTCGTCACGCTCTACGGCGGTTACGTCGACAAGGTCATCGGGGACGAGATCATGGCCGTGTTCGGGGCGCCGCAAGCTCACGAAGACGACCCCGAGCGCGCCGTCCGGTGCGCGCTCGAGATGCAGCGGCAGATGCAGACGTATTCGCACCAGCTCGAGCGAGAGCGCGGCGTGAAGCTCGGCATGCGCGTGGGTGTGAACACCGGCGAGGTGATCGCCGGTCTCGTCGGCGGCGCCGATTCGTATTCGGTGATCGGCGACGCGGTGAACGCCGGCAAGCGCATCGAGACCGCGACCGAAGGCGGGCAGGTTCTCGTCGGCGAACGGACCTACCTCGCGACGGCGACCGCGATCGAATACCGGCCACGCGACCCGATCTACGCCAAGGGGAAATCGGAGCCGCTCGCGGTGTGGGAGGCCGTCGCCGAGCGCGCGCTGCCGGGCGAGCACATGCATCGGCTCGAGGCGCCGCTGATCGGTCGCGAGGAAGAACGCGAGCTGCTCGACGCGGTTGCCGGGATCGTGAAACGCGACCGGCGTTCCGCGGTCGCGACGATCCTCGGCGGCGCCGGGATGGGAAAGAGCCGGCTCGCCGAAGACTTCGCGTGGCGTCTCACGTCGCACGGCGTGAGCGTCTTCGCCGGGCGTTCTCTGCCGTACGGAACGGCGTCGCCGTCGTTCGCGGTCGAGGAGATGGTGCGATCCGCTCTGGACGTCGATCCCGGCGAGCAGCACGACATGGCGCTCGGGCGCGCAGCCGAACGCATCGCATCGCTCGGGCTCGTAGCCGACGCCGACCGGCTCCTCGGGCTCGCCGGGCTGAAAGAAACCGTCGCCGTTCGGGAATCCGGCGTCGGGCCGGCGGCGTCGGGAGGCGGCTCGCCATCGGGGAGAGGCGGCGACTCGCTGAACGCAGCGGCCGCACTCTTCGAAGCGATCGCGGGCGAGCAAGATCTCGTCGTGCTGATCTTCCACGAGCTCCACTGGGCCGAAGACTCACTGCTCTCCTTCGTCGGCGATCTGCTCGAGCGTGGACGCGAGGTGCCGCTGCTCGTGCTGTGTCTCGCGCGACCCGAGCTGCTCGAACGCCGTCTGTCGTGGACGGGCCGACCGGGTTCGCTCCTCCACGTACTCGAGTCGCTCCCGCGCGAACATGCCGCGGAGCTGCTCGACGCTCTGGCCGGACAGCGAGCGATCCATCCCGCCGTTCGCGAGTCGATCCTCGAACGCGCCGGCGGCAACCCGTTCTTCATCGAGGAGCTCGTCCGTCTGCTCCTCGAAAAGGGAGGGCTCCCGGCCGCGGACGGGATCGAGCTCGCGAGCGCCGTTCCCGGCACCGTTCAAGCCGTGGTCTCGGCGCGCCTCGACGCGCTCCCGGTGGACGCGAAGCGCGTGGTCCAGACCGCGTCCGTCATCGGCGAGGAGTTCTGGGTGGACGCGCTCGTCCAGCTCGAGCCGAGCTTGACGACAGACGCCGTAGACGTCGCCCTACGCGAGCTGTCGGATCGCGAGTTGATCGAGCCGGTCGACCGTCCGAGTCTGCCGAACCAACGTGCGTGCCGGTTCCGCCAGGCGCTCGTCCGCGAGGTCGCCTACTCGAGCGTCCCGAAGCAGATCCGCGCGCGGCAGCACGCGCTCCTCGGCTCGTGGCTCGAAAGGGTCGCGTCGGGAGCCGGGCTCGAACGCGACCTCGCCGACCTCATAGCGCATCACTACGAACGGGCGAGCAAACTCGCCGCCGAGGTCGGGATCGATCTCCCGGAGGCGCGTGAAAAAGCCCGCGAGTTCCTCGAGCGCGCCGGCGATCAGGCCATCGGGATGGACGCCGCCGCCGCGGCGGCGGACTTCTTCGAGCGCGCGCTCGACTACGCGCGCGACGAGAACGACCGGCTCCACATCCAGCTCCACCTCGGCGAAGCGCTCGTCGGGTGCTGGCGCCCGGTCGAAGCCGAGCAACACCTCAAAGAGGCGCTCGACGGCGCTCGGCGTCTGGAGGACCGCGGAGGAGAAGCGAAGGCCCTGCGCCTGCTGGGCGATCTGATGCGCATGCGCGGAGACATCGACGAGGGCCGCGGGCTTCTCGCGGAGGCACTCGAGATCGCTCGAGACATCGGCGACCGGCGCGAGGAAGCGGAAGGCTTGCGATCGCACGGGCTCTCGGACCTTTTCCAGGGACGGCTCGAATCCGCGCCGATCTGGTTCCGGCGTTCGATGCAGCGGTTCGAAGAGCTCGGAGACCGGCGAGGCGTCGCGTGGAACCTCGTGAACCTGGCGTGGGCCGACCTCCTCCTCGGCCGTCTCGACGAGGCGAACGGCTTCTTGTCGGAGGGCCTCGACATCTTCTCCGACCTCGGCGACGCGGAGGGCGCCGGCTGGTGCCTCGGGCTTCGCGCGTGGGTGCTGCTGTTCCAAGGGAAGCTTTCCGAAGCGGAAGCGCTTCAGCATCAGATCGACGGGATGATCGTCCAATCGATGCGTCCCACTCCCCGAGGGATGGGGAGCTTCGGTTGGGCGATCGGCCGCGTCTGCCTCGCGTTCATCGCGCTCGACCGGGCCCGGCTGGCCGAGACCATCGAGACCGCGCAGCAAGGCATCGAGGTCTTCTCCGAATCCGACGCGGTTTGGGGGCTGGCGATGGGCCGCTTCCCGCTCGGCCTTGCCCAGTTGCTGCGGTTGCAGGTCGATGACGCGCGGGAGACCTTCCGTGCCGCGGCCGCCCAAGCAGATCGGGCCAGCGACCCGATGGTGGGTGCGCTCGTGGTCTACGGGCGCGCGATCACCGAGTTCTACGCCGGCAATCTCGACGAGGCCGAGCGGCTCGTCGACGAGTCGATGAAGCTGACCGAAGGAACCGGCGTCTCATGGATCAGCGACGTTCCCGGCCGTACGCTCAAAGCCGAGATCTACCGCGAGCGCGGGCGACCGGAGGAGGGGCTCCGGTGTCTGGAGGAAATCGTTCAGGTCGAGGCCGGTCTCTACGAGGAGTCGCGGGCAGCAAGCGTACGCGCGGAGATCCTGAACGATCTCGGCCGGCCTTCCGAGGCCGTCGAGGTCGCAGCGCACGGGATCGATGAAGCCGGTGAGGACGTGTGCGGCTCCGCGCTTTGCCACCGCGCGAAAGCGCGGGCGCATCATCTGCTCGGCGATCACGTCGAAGCGGAGCGGCTCACCCGCGCGGAGCTCGACGTTGTTCTGGCGGCGAGCGACTGGAACGAGGAGCGGGTACAAGCGCTCGCCCTTCTCGCGAAGGTGCTCGACGCTCAGGGGAAGCACGACGAAGCCGGGGTGGCGCTCGACCAGGCGCGTGGGATGCTGGAAACGTTTGCGAAAGGCGTGCAAGCGGATCGCCTCGCGCAGCTCCTCGCTCTCTAGATCGAGGCGACCGGTTTACTTCAGGCGGCGCTTCAACGCTTCGTCGTCCACCACGACGTAGTGACGGCCCTCGAGCGCGACCCAGCCGCGGTCCATGAAGGAGCCGAGTGCTTTGTTCACGCTCTCGCGGGAGGCGCCGACCATCTGTGCCAGCTCCTCCTGGGTGATGGGCACGTCGATCCGCACGGCGCCGTTCCCGGAATCTTCCCCGTGCTTTGCCGCGAGGTCGAGCAGCCGCCTCGCGACGCGCCCGCCGACGTCCAAGAAGACCATGTCCTGGATCGCCTGGTCCTGACGCCGGACCATCTGCACCAGCACCTTGAGCAGTTCCCACGCGACCTCGGGGTGCGCTCCAACGTAGGGCCGGAAGTCGTCGTGGGCGAGCGCGTGGATGACGGTAGGTTCCATCGCTCTCGCGTCGGCGGTGCGTTGCTGACTTTCGAACAGTGACAGCTCGCCGAAGACTTGCCCCGGGCCGACGATCGCCACGAAGGCCTCGCGACCGTCCGGGGCGAGCGTGGTGATCTTGATGCGGCCTGATTCCACGAGATAAAGGTGACCGCCCGGGTCGCCCTGACGGACGATCATCTCTCCGCGGCCGAAGGAGTGGCGCACGAACGAGCCGGCCAGCGTTTCTCGGTCGCTCTCGGAGAGCGATCGGAAGAGCGGTACCCCTGCGATCAGTTCCTTTCGGTCCAAGGCACCTCGATCCGACGGCCGGTTCGATGCTATTGCGACGTTCGCTACTTGGTAAAACGACCGCAAGGTCGGATCGGTGTGACCAACCTCACCTGGGGGTCTGTGACTCGGGGGTAGATTTTCGGGCCTTCCGGGCGTCAGGATACAGTTGCCGTCCGGGCGCAAGCCCAAAGTGCGGCTCCAGAGGGGGGAACGCATGTTCAAGAAGATCTTGGTCGGGACCGACGGATCCGATTCGGCGACGAAAGCGGTGTCCCACGGCGCCGACCTGGCCAAAGCGATGGGCTCCGAGCTGGTGTTGGTTCATGCTTATCCGGCGCCGCGAACGGACGTCGGCTCGACGTTCGGCCGCGCGGATGCATATCCGGGTCAGGAGATCGGCCAAGCGGTGCTTCGTGACGCGGAGAAACACTTCGGGAAGAAGGCCAAGATCAAATCCATCCTCCGCGAGGGTGATCCCGCGGAAGCCCTGATCGACGTCGCCGAGGAAGAGGGCGTGGATCTCATCATCGTCGGCAACAAGGGCATGACCGGAGCCAAACGATTCCTGCTCGGCTCCGTACCGAACCAGGTGTCGCACCATGCGCCCGCCACCGTTCTGATCGTCCACACGACCTGACCCCGGGAGGCTGCCGTGTACAAGAAGATACTCATCGCCACCGACGGGTCGGTCACCGCGTCGCACGCCGCCGAGATCGGGATCGACGTCGCGAAGGCGTCGGGCGCGGAAGCGGTGCTCCTGCACGTGGGCGACCCGAAGGACGGCAAGAAGGTGCTCGCGCAGGTGGAGAAGGCCCTCGCGTCGTCGAAAGTGCCGATCTCCACGATGTCGGTGTCGGGCGACGCAGCCGACATGATCTGTGAGGTTGCCGAGCGTGAAAGCGTCGACCTGATCGTCGTCGGCAACAAAGGGATGACGGGTGCGAAGCGGTTCCTGCTCGGCTCGGTGCCGAACCAGGTTTCACACCATTCGCCTTGCAACGTGCTGATCGTCAAGACCACCTAGTTCCACCATCGTGATCGAAGCCCGCTGGGGCACATCCGAGCACGCCGTCGCGACGGCGTTGAAGGAAGCCGTGGCGGCAGATGTTCTCGGACGCATACGGCGGCGCGACGCCTCGCTCTGGAGCGCCGATCACGCGGCCCAGCGCGCGATCGCGAACCGGCTCGGATGGCTCGACGCGCCGTCGTGGGCCGACCAGCGGCTGGCCGAGTTGCGTTCGTTCGCCGGCGAAGCGAGTCACTTTCCCTGGAACGTCCTCCTCGGCATGGGCGGTTCGTCGCTTGCTCCGGAGGTGCTCGCCCGGACGTACGGCGCCGGGAATCTGATCGTGCTCGATTCGACGGACCCCTCGGAACCGCTCGCGGCCGAGCGGCGGATCGGTCGGGACGGCGCGATGTTCGTCGTCGCGAGCAAGAGCGGTGAGACGATCGAGACGCGCTCCCACGCCGCGTACTTCGGCGAGCGAACGCGCGACCCGGCGCGATTCGTCGCGATCACGGATCCGGGTTCGGCGCTCGAATCGCTGGCGCACGAACGCGGATATTCGCGCACGTTCTTGAACCCGCCGGATGTCGGCGGCCGTTATTCGGCGCTGACGTACTTCGGGCTCGCCCCTGCGTCCGCGATCGGGATCGACGTCGAGCCTCTTTTGCGGCGCGCGCACGAAGCGTCCGACGCCGACGCGTTGGAACTCGGGGTCGCCCTCGGCGAGCTCGCGCTCGCCGGACGCGACAAGGTGACGTTCGTCGCGTCGCCGGAGTTCTCCGCGTTCGGGGCTTGGGCTGAGCAGCTCCTCGCGGAATCCACCGGGAAGGATGGGAAGGGGCTGATCCCGGTCGACGGCGAGCCGCTCGGGCCGCCCGGCGTCTACGGAACGGACCGAGTGTTCGTCGCGGTGGGCGGCCAGACCGGACTCGACGCGCTGACCGACGCCGGCCAACCGGTCGTCGTGATCCCCGCGTCCGAGCCCGCCGATCTCGGCGCCTTGTTCTTCACCTTCGAGCTCGCGACCGCCGTCGCCGGGTGGAGGCTCGGCGTCGATCCGTTCGACGAGCCGAACGTCTCGGAATCGAAACAGAACACGGCGGCGCTCATCGAGGCGTACGAGCGCGACGGCACACTTCCGTCCGCGCTCCCGGACACGGAGCAGGACGGTGTACAGATCTTCGGCGTCGCCGGCGCGTCATCGGTGACGGAGGGATTGCAGAGGTTCTTCGGTAGCTCTCACCCCGGCGACTACGTCGCGCTGCAGGCGTTCGTGCCCCGGAACGACGCGACCGAGCGCGGTCTTCGCAACGCGCGCACGGCGATCCGGGACCGGTTGCAGCTCGCAACCACGGTCGGGTTCGGGCCGCGCTTCCTGCACTCCACGGGACAGCTCCACAAGGGCGGCCCGGCGACGGGCGTCTACCTGCAAGTCACGACCGAGCATCCCGAAGACGTTCCGATCCCCGGGAAGCGCTACACGTTCGGCGTCCTCCAAGCGGCGCAGGCGGCCGGCGACTTCGCTTCGCTCGCCCGGCACGGACGGCGGGTCGTCCGGGTGCATCTTTCCGAAGGCGTCGAACTCGGGCTCGCGGCGCTCGGCGATCTGATCGGGCGCGCGCTCGCGTCGTGACGCGACCGGTCGAAGTCTTCGCTTCGGCGGAAGAACTCGCGCGGCGGGCGGCGTCGCTCGTCGAGCAGAGCGTTGAGGACGCGCGGGCGGAAGGACGGATCGCGATGATCGCGCTGTCGGGCGGCTCGACGCCGAGACGGACCTACGAGCTCCTCGGCGAGCGAGGGAATCTCGCGGCCGATCGCGTGGAGATCTTCTTCGCCGACGAGCGTTGCGTGCCGCCGGCGGATCATGCTTCGAACTACCGTCTCGTCGCCGGGACGATCGGCGACCACGGGAACGTGCGCAGGATCCGCGGCGAGATCGCCCCCGAGGAGGCCGCCGACGAATACGAGGCTCTCCTGCGCGACCGATTCGGAGACGGCCAACCCACGTTCGATCTGGAGCTGCTCGGCATCGGCGCCGACGGGCACACCGCGTCGCTCTTCCCACGGGAACCCGAGCTCGACGAGCGGACCCGTTGGGTCGTCGCGACGAAGCGCCCGCACGCGTGGGTGCGACGGGTGACGCTGACGCTCCCGCTGTTGAACGCCGCGCGACAGGCGGTGATGCTCGCGACCGGCGCCGAGAAAGCGAAGGCCGTCGCCGGGATCCTTTCGGGCGGCACTGGTCCCGCCGCTCGCGTCCTCGGCGCTCGGCTGTTGCTCGACGAGGCGGCTGCCGGAGCGGGCTCGCCCCCGCCAAAACGCGGCGCGAAGCCTGCGACCGACGAGTTGCTCGACCTAAACACGGAGAGCGACGCGGAGTAGCCCTTACGGCCAGGCGGCGTGGATCTGGATCGTCTGGAGGTCGACGCCTCCCGCGTTCGAAAGCGCGAGCGCGTACTCGGCCGGCGAGTTCAGTTCGGCTTGGATCTGTATAGGCGAGAGGCCCGTCTTCGTCGCAGCGATGGCGTAGGGGATCCCGGTCGACGAGAACGATCGCGCGCGCACCCGTCCCGCCAGCAACTCGAGCTTCCCGTCGCCGCTCGCCCACTCGGCCGTCGCCGTGAAAGCCCCGCCGCGCGGCGGGATCACCTCGAAGAACGGGTTACACCCGTTGTCCTTGCACGTGGTCACGCCGGGCGGCACCGGAACGATCGGGATGCGGATGTCGAACGTGCGGCCGCCTTCTTCGTAGTCGAGGAGCAGGTCGATCGTGATCGGGTCGCCTTCGCGCACGAGCGCGACCGCGCCGAGATCGGGCAGCGTGAGCGGCTCGCGCACACCGTCGGGCAGGTCGGGCAGGCACGACGCTTCGGCCGGGATCGGATCGTCGATCAAACGAAGCGGGCACGCGATCACCCGTCCGGTGTTGCTCGAGCGTTCGATCCGAATGCGGACCGAAGGGTCCTTCGGGCGGAACGACACGCGGATGGCGTCCGCCGCTCCCGGCAGCATCCGGATGTTCTGGCCGATCAGCTCGACGCCGGGCGGGGCCTTCGTACCGCTCGGCGTCGGATCGAAGAAGCCCTCACGGCAACCGGTGAGCGTGACGAGGAGCGCGAGCGACAGCGCGATGCGGCGCACGGCCGGGAATCGTAGCCGAGCGTTCAGGCGGCGGCGTCTGGAGCGAGGAAGGAGCCGACCGTGTCGGCGAAGGCGCCGAAATCGTCGAGCATCGCGAGCGGCTCCGGCCATATCCGCACATCGGCGTTCGGCAGGAACTCACCGAGCCGCCGCGCCGTCTCGGCCGGGTGGATCGGGTCGTTCTCGTGGGCCAGGATCAGCGCCGGCGCGATGACGCGTCTCAGCGCCTCGGGGTTGGGAACCGGGGGCCTGCCGGTCGCGAACGCCCGGAGGGCCTTCGGAACCCCGTCGGCGTTCATTCGCAGGATCCGTGCCCGCATCAAGTCGCGCCAGGCCGGGCGCGCGTTGAAGAGCGGCTGCGATTCGGGCGCCTCGAGCAGCCGGTCGGCGCACTCCTCGAGCGGGTAGGTCTCGAGCAGGTGCGCCATCGCGGGGTAGGTGTCCTTGGAGACCGGGGTGTTCGAGTCGAGCCGTGAAGGGATGAAGAACACGAGGCGATCGAATCGGTCCGGCTTGTCGGCGAGCAGGTGCAGGAGCGCGCTCGATCCCATCGAAACCCCGAGCGCGTTCGTCGCGCCGTAGACGTCGGCCACGAACTCGAGATCTCGTCGCATCCCCGGCGTGTCCCACTCGGCGCCGTCCGGCGGGCACTCGCTCCGCCCGTGACCGCGAAAATCGAACAGCACGCGCGTGCCCCGCGTGCGCCACGTGAACGGCGCGATCTCGACGGACGATGACGTGATGCCGTGTGCGAAGACCGTCACGGGGTCACCATCGCCGACGACCTCGACGTAAAGGCGGCACTCGGGACCGTCGACGAGCGGCATGCTGGGTAGGCTACCAGCGGAGGTCTTGTGTCCGTCATCATCGGCACGTCGGGCTGGCAGTACGACGACTGGAAGGACGTCCTGTATCCGGGCGTTCCGCGCAAGCGCTGGCTCGAGCACTACGCGAGCGTGTTCCCCGCGGTCGAGGTCAACAACACGTTCTACAACCTCCCGAAAGAGAAGACGTTCGACGACTGGGCGTCGCGCACGCCGGACGGATTCACCTTCGTCTGCAAAGCGAGTCGCTACATCACCCACATCCGGCGGCTACGCGACGTGGCCGAACCGATCACGCGTTTCGTCGAGCGCGCGAGCCTCCTCGGAGAGAAACTCGGCCCGACGCTGTACCAGCTCGCACCGTCGTTCCATCGCGACGACACGCTCTTGAAGGAGTTCCTCGACCTCCTGCCCGCACATCCGCCGGCGGCGATGGAGTTCCGGCATCCATCGTGGGAAGACGTCGCGGTGTACGAGGCGCTCCGCTCGCGCGACGTCGCGATGTGCATCGCCGACTCGCCGAAATACCGCGCACCGCTCGAGATGACCGCGTCGTGGAGCTACCTTCGCCTGCACGGCGGGGAGGAGGAGGTTTCCTACGGCGAGGAAGGGCTGGGGGAGTGGGCCCGGCGGATCGCCTCTTTCGCCGCCACGGCCGACCCCATCTACGTGTTCTTCGACAACGACAGGGCCGGGAACGCCGTCCGCGACGCGCTTTCGCTCACGGAGAAGGTGCGGGCGCTGGGGATCCCGGTCGCGTCTCCGCCCGGCGCGTGAGCGAAGTATCCTTGTGAGCGTGGACTCCCGGAAGATCCGTGCCGTCGACACCACCGAGGCCGGCCAGTCGATCAGCATGACCGCCGACCGCGTGCTCGTGCGCAAGCCTACGGACGCGGAACGGAGCACGAAGACGGGCCTGTTGATCCCAGCCACGGCGGCGAGCGTCAACAAGAAATGCATCTGGAGCGAGGTCGTCGCCGTCGGACCAAACGTACGCGCGATCGAAGTCAGCGATCACGTGCTGCATCTTCCGGACGGCGGGCTCGAGGTCGAGATCCGCGACGAGGAGTACATCCTGCTGCGCGAGCGCGACGTACACGCGGTCGCCTCCGACCGCACCGACGGCGGAACCGGCCTCTATCTCTAGGCGCTACTGCGGCACGTCGCGCGAGCGGAGCCCGACCCACGCGAGCAGGCTCGCTCCGGCGATCCAGGCGAGAAGTACCACGATCGCGCGCCACGAGGGGATGACGGAAAGCGGAGTCTCTTTGCAGTCGACCAAGATCCCGCCCGGCGAGGTGGTGCAGGTGACCTGCCCGCCGGTCAGAGGCGTCCACCAAACGTAGCCGCCGCCGAAGAAATTGTTCGCCGGTGCCGGCAGCAGACGAGCGATCTGCTGGGTCGGGAGCTCGTGCCGGAGCCAATGCCACTTCGTCGTCGCGAGTCCGTCTCCAAGCAGAAGCGCGAGCGCGGCGATGCCCCCGAAGCTCGCGCGGATCGAAATCGCCGCCGCGGCGGCGAACGTCGAGTAGACCTCGAGCGAGAGCAGCGACTTGCCGGCGGTGCGCGCGATCCCCAGGACGCTCGGCCCGCCGCTCGCGCTCACGTGCGATATCGAACGGAAGATCGCGTCGAGCCCGGCGGTGAACGCCAGCATCAGGGCGAATCCGATCGCGACCACCGTCCAGACGGTAGCCAGCTTCGCGAGCACCATGCGGCCGCGCCTGGGCTCGTGAGTCAGGAGCGTCCGCCAGACCCCCCAACGCCACTCGGCTCCGATCAGCGTGGATGTCGCGAGGACCGCGAACAGCACGCCCCAGAACACGCCGGCCGCTCGGGCGCGTGACTGCAAGCTTGCGCGCGGAGACAGGCGCTCGGCCAATCTCGCGAGCTCGGCGCGGAACTCGGGGATCAACTCCGGCATCGCGCGTTTGAGGTCCTCCTCCGAGATCGGCCCCCCGAAGCGCGGTTTTTCAAATGGAGGTGTCGGTTCGGCCGTGGAGCCCGGGGGCGGCGGCTGGTACGGCTGCTGCGGCTCGATCGGGAAACGTGGCCCGATCGGATTTCCACTGCGCCCCACGATCTGACAGGTCTGTTCATCGCATGCGAATCCGAATTCGAAGAGGTTCGCGGCGTTGAGGTCTCCACTCTCGAGCCGTTCGATAAGCGTGCGCTGCTGGCGGTAGTTCGGATAGCTCGACCACGCGATGAGCCCGAACACGGCGAGCGTCGCGACGAGCAAGGCCTTCAGCGCGCGACGGCGCCGCGCCTGCGCCAGGGACGCGCGGTACGGCCCGAGCGCCGCGATCACTGCTCGCCCTCGGGCGGTTGAGGAGGTGCGTCCGGCTCTTCGGTCAGCTCCAGGAACACGTCCTCGAGCCGTCGGGCATCCTCGGCGATGCCGTGCGCGTACAGGCCGCGCTCGGCGAGCGCCCGGTTGACCTCCCGCGCGGGCGCGCCGTCGACGATCAAGACGTCGCCTTCCCGGACCACGGTCCAGCCGAGTTCCCGGATCACGCGATCGGCCGCGTCGAGATCGTCGATCGAGATCCGGACGCGCCCGGCGCCGGTCGTGAGTCCGGCGAGCGTGCCTTGGTACATCATCCGGCCCTTGCTCACGACGGCCACCTGGTCGCAGATCAGCTCGACCTCGGAGAGCAGATGGCTCGAGATGAACAAGGTCCGTCCTTCGTCCCGTAGCGCCGCGAGCATCGCGCGGACGTCCCGGATGCCGGCGGGGTCGAGCGCCGTCGCCGGCTCGTCGAGCACGATCAGTTCGGGATCGTGGAGCAAAGCGGCCGCGAGCCCCAGCCTCTGCCGCATCCCATGCGAATACGTTCGGACCCGGTCGCCGGCGCGGTCGAGGAGCCCGACCCGATCTAGGAGCGCGTCGATCCGGTCGAACGCAGTTTTGTCGCCGGCCGTGCGGGCGAGGATCTGGAGGTTCCGGCGCCCGGAGATCCGCGGATAGAAAGCGGGGTCCTCGAGGAGGCTCCCGACCTGGGTCCGGACGGACGCCAGACCCCGCGGGACGGGCTTGCCGAGGAGGCGCGCGTTGCCGGCGGTCGGCCGCGCGAGCCCGAGGAGCATCCGGATAGTAGTGGTCTTCCCGGCGCCGTTGGGTCCCAGGTAGCCGAACAGGGAACCGCGCGGAACCGTGAGATCGATGGGCTGAACCGCGATGCGCTTGCGGAACCTCTTCGAGAGTCCCGACGTTTCGATCGCGGCGTCCATCGCTCCCCCTCGCGCGGAGCTTATCGGGATTCGCGGGCTGGACGAACCGGGGCTCGGTGGGTTACGAACGACATGCGGAACCCTTTGGGGGGGATGAAGCGATGCGAGAATTCGACCTCAACAAGTACCTGCGGGCCTCCCGGAGGCTCGACCTCGAGGGGATCGATTTCGATTCGGTCCCGCGCCATCCCCTATCGCGCGAAGAGGTACGCACCCTCACCTACATGATGGACATCGAAACCCACACGGTGATCTACCTCCGCGACCTGCTCAATACGCCGGCTTCATACGACCCCGAAGTCACGTCGTTCCTGTCGCTGTGGGTCTACGAAGAGTTCTGGCACGGTGAGGCGCTCGGCCGGTTCCTTCAGGCCGCGGGCGAGCGGTTCTCACCTGAACGGCCGGGAGTGATCCGGCGGGCGTCGGGGGCGAAGAGCCTGCTGTCGCCGATCGGGATGATGATTGCCGCGCGAGCCCTGAAGGACTTCATCGCCGTGCACATGACCTGGGGCGCGATGAACGAGCTGTCCACCCTTCAGGGTTACCACCGCGTGATCGCGAAAACGAAGCATCCGATCCTGGTCGAGCTCCTCGGACGGATCGTCAAGGACGAGCGCCGCCACTACGCCTTCTACTACAACCAGGCGCGCAAGCGGCTCGACGATAACTCCCGCGCCCAGAAGCTCGTCCGGTGGGCGCTCGGCAGGTTCTGGGAACCGGTCGGCTCCGGAGTGCGGCCCCAGGAGGAGACGGACTTCGTCGTCATGCACCTGTTCGGCGACGAACCCGGCCGCGTCGCCGTTCGCGAGATGGAGAGCGAGCTCTCCAAGCTGCCGGGCCTCGGCGGCATGCGGTTGATGCGGCGGGCCCTCGCGCGTGCCGAGGTCCGGGCACGGTTCGCGCCTGTCCTCCGTGGCAACGGGATACCGGTCGCCGCCTCGCTCGCCTGAGGGCAAGGTTTTCTCGCTTCGCTCGCCGGCCCGACGTTAGGCTGCTTTCGTGCGGCCCGAGACGCTCTACACGCGCAGTGGCGACGTATCCATCGCGTACCAGGTGATCGGCGACGGCCCGATCGATCTGGTCATGGCGCCGGGCTGGATCTTCCACCTCGAGGTTGTGTGGGAGGAGCCGTCCTTCGAGCGGATGATGCGCAGGTTCGCGCCCCATTTCCGCGTGATCTTGTTCGACAAGCGCGGCACCGGGCTGTCGGACCACTCCGTCGGCAACTCGACGGTCGAGGACCGGATGGACGACATCCGCGCAGTAATGGATGCCGCGGGTTCGGAGCAAGCCGTGGTCATGGGCTGGTCCGAAGGTGGAACTTTCGCGGCGGTTTTTGCGGCAACGTACCCCGAGAGGACTCGTGCCTTGATCTCGTACGCGTCGGGCGTTCGATTCGTGCAAGCGCCGGACTTCCAGCTCGGATGGGCGCCGGAGATGAGGGAAGTCTTCGACACGTACGTTCGGGAGTCGTGGGGGAGCGGGCTCGCGAGCTATTTCGTCGTTCCGAGCCGGGCGAACGACGAAGCGTTCCGCAGATGGTTCGGGCGCTACGAGCGCATGTCGATCAGTCCCAGCGAGGCGATCGTTCTCTCCGGCCTGAACATCGGCGTGGATGTCCGGCATGTGCTGCCCGCGATACGAGTCCCGACGCTCGTCCTTCACCAGCGCGGTGACAAGTTCGTCTTTCCCGAACTCGGCAGAGATTTCGCCGAACGAGTTCCGGGTGCGAAGTTCGTCGAGTTGCCCGGCGAGGATCACCTGTTCTGGTTCGGAGATCCCGAGCAGACCGTCGACCAGATCGTCGAGTTCGTAACCGGGGCACGGCCCAAACCCCAGGTCGATCGCGTACTCGCGACGGTGATGTTCGCTGACATCGTCGGTTCGACGGAACGTGCGGCCGAACTCGGCGATCGGCGATGGCGAGACCTCCTCGACGGCTATTACTCGGTCGCCGGCGAAGAGATCGAGCGTCATCGAGGGCGCAAGGTCAAAACGCTCGGCGATGGAGTTTTGGCGACGTTCGACGGTCCCGCTCGCGCGGTGCGTTGCGCGCAAGCGCTCGCGAAGCAAACGAAGATCCTCGGTTTGGAGGTTCGGTCGGGCCTCCATACCGGTGAGATCGAGCTCATCAGCGAGGACGTGGGTGGCATCGCCGTGCACATCACGTCGCGGGTGGCCGGACATGCCGGTGCGGGCGAGGTCGTCGTGTCGAGCACGGTCAAAGACCTCGTGTCCGGTTCCGAACTCGAGTTCACCGACCGCGGCGCTCACTCTTTGAAGGGCGTTCCCGGCGAATGGCATTTGTACGCAGTGACCGGCTGAGTTTTCTTCTTGCGAACTGTTTGCAAGAAGGTCCTGGTGGATGGTAGCGTCGAGCGATGAGGCTCCTCGCTTCCGCTGCTTCCAATCCCGGCTTCGGGATCGGCTTGCTCCTGACCGCGTTCGGCCTCGGGTTCCGGCACGGGATCGACTGGGATCACATCGCGGCGATCACCGACATCACCTCGTCCCAGGACTCCCCGCGCGCGGGACTGTACTTCGGCACCCTTTACGCCGCCGGCCACGCGACCGTCGTTTTTGTGATCGGTGTTTTCGCGATCGTGCTCGGAGAGAAGCTGCCCGACTCCGTCGACAACGTCATGAAGAAGGTGGTCGGCGTGACGCTTCTCCTCCTCGGCGTGTACGTCTTCTACTCCCTCGCGAAGCACGGGCGTGACTTCCGGATGCGCAGCCGATGGATGCTCGTATTCTCCGGCGTCCAGCGCGGGTACGCGTGGGCGCGTGACCACATGAGCCGGCACGGTGAGGTCGAAGTGGTGCACGTACACGAGCACGTTTCTGCCGAGCCGGGCATGCACCACGATTCCGCCGAGGAAGCGGCGAACGGCGATTTCGCGAAGAAGACGGCCACGAAGCCGCGGACTCACGCCCACGGCCACAAACATCGGATGCCCGACGACCCGTTCATGAACTACGGGCGTGCGACGGCGATCGGCGTCGGCATGCTGCACGGAATCGGGGGAGAAACGCCCACGCAGGTGCTCATCTTCCTTACGGCCGCGGGCCTCGGTGGAGGCGGCGCGGGCGTCGCAGTCTTGGCGTCCTTCCTGGTCGGACTGTTCACGTCGAACTCGCTCATCACGCTTTCGTCGTCCTACGGCTTCCTCAAGGCCTCGAACCGGTTCGCCATCTACGCGACCGTGGCCGTGCTCACGGGGATCTTCAGCCTCACGATCGGATTCCTCTTCCTCACCGGGCACGACTCGCTTCTTCCGGCGCTGTTCGGCGGCTGAGCCGCAGGAGGCTTTGGCCTCGACAGCGAACTCTTCGGGAGTGAAGCGACTCCTCGTTGCGCTCGCCCTCGTTGCTGCCGGATTGCCCTCTTCGTCCGGGGCGGTCGCCCCGACTGCCTACGATCACCTTCGAACGATCCTCGCGCTGTCTCCCGCGCCGGAATACCGGCGAGCGGGGTCGCCGGGTATGGAGGCCGTCGCGGAGTACGCGGCGGGTCGCTTCGCCGCAGCGGGCTACCGGGTCGTCCCCTATGACTTCCCGTTCAGGCGCTACGCGATCGACTACACGTCCGGACACGAGCCGCTCCTGGAGCGCGACGACGGCACGCGCTTCAAGACCGAGAGCGCCTTCGATCTGAACCGGGTGACGCCAGCGAGCGGCATCACGTGCGTCGTCAAGAAAACAAAGGACGTCGGGCCCGGCGACTGCGGCCTCGTCCCGTTCGGCAACGCGAGTCCCGAGTGGAAGAACTCGCCGTTCGTCAGCGCCGGCGCTCAGCTCGATCAGATCGTCGCCGCCGGCGGCGCAGGCGCGATCGTCCAGGGTGACGTTCGAAGGGAGCTCGTCTTCGCGCTTCGGGCCCGGCGCGCGCTGCCGACGGTCGTGACGGTTGCGCACACGAAGGAGCTCCTCGGCCGAACCGTCACGCTCCGCGCGATGGGCGGCTACGCAGACGCGACCGGCCACGACGTGGTCGCCGTGCGGCGGCCGCCGGCGGGTTCGAGCTCGTACGCCATGGTGCTCGGTCACGGGGACGCGTGGTTCCAGGGAGGTGCCGACAACGGTGGGGGAGCCGCGGCCGTGATACGCGTCGCGGAGATCCTCGCGGCGGCGCAGCCCAACATCGGGATCATCGCGGTCATCACCGATGCCGAAGAGGTCGGCTTGATCGGCGCCGACCGCTTGGCCGAAGCGTTCGACAAGGGGTTTGAGGTCGGCGACGGGAAGCCGGCGGTGCACACGGCCGACATCAAGGCCGTCGTGAACATCGACGCGTCCAGCGCGCGAGCGTCCGACGTGCAGGACACCGCGCTCGGCCTCGCCCGGCAAGACCTGCCGTTGTTCTCGTGGCGAGCGATGGTCTCCTCGGAAAGTCCGATCACGGCCCCGTTCCTCGCGCGGTTCGCGGCACATCAGGTCCTGGGGGCGGCGGCGCCGGCGTTCATATGGAAACCGATCGCCGCGGGAGGGTTGGGCAGCCGTCACCGATCCGACGTCGCGCCCTTCGAGGAGCGCGGGATCCCGTTCGTGTGGCCGGTCGCAGGCTACCCCGAATACCACACCGACGGCGACACGCTCCGCGCGGTCGATCCGGACGACCTCGAGAATGTCGCACTCGCGTCCGCCGAGCTCATCGGCGATATCGCGACGATCCCGCTGCCGCGGGTTCCTGCGGCGCTGCGCTAGTTCTGCCGCTTCCTCGAAGCGTCGCGCGCGCAGGACTTGCACAACCCCAGCACCGCGAAGTGGGTGAAGTTCGCCTCGAACCCGTAGGAGCGTTTCAGCGAGCGCGCGAACGGCTCGGTAAGGGAATCGGAGACTTCCTGGAGCGCGCCGCAGCGCTCGCACACCAGATGCTGGTGCAGGCCGGCGGTGCCGACGTGATAGACGCTCGCCGTGTGCCCGAGGTGCGCGTGACAGAGGATCCCGACCTCCTCGAGCGACGCGAGCGTCCTGTACACGGTCGACGGCGACACGGCCGGAAGCTTTCGGCGGACGCGCTTGACGATCTCCTCCGCGGTCGCGTGACCGGCGGCGGAGGCCACGGCCTCCAGCGTCGCTTGCCGCTGCGGCGTACGGCGAAGGCCGTGCGAGCGGATCAGCTCGTCGAGCTTCGTGAGGACGTGATCGTGATCGGGTCGCGCGGAAGCTTTCATGCTCGCATTGTACCGGCACCTATCTGCACCTGCGACCTGGACGCAGGAGCGTCAAGGACCTTACGTGCCGAGCAGCTTGCGCTTCCGCGCCTGGAATTCTTCCTCGGTGAGAACGCCCTTGTCGCGTAGATCGGCCAGCTTCGCGAGCTCGTCCGCGAGCGACGCACCGCCCGGCTGCCCCAGTCCCTTGCGCGACTCGGACGCGCGGTAGATCTCGAGCTGCACGGCCTCCGGCCGGCGGATCTCGCTGAAGCGGTTCTGCCCGCTCTCGCCGGCGGACTCGATGATCAGATCGCCGGCGCCGATCATCCGCTCCATGACTCCTTGTCGGAAGGTCACGTCGTTGATCGTCTCGAGCGGGATCTCCTTCGAATGCTTCGCGATCACGCCGGTCCGAGTGATCACGCGCTCGTTGGTGAGCACGAACAGCGTGAACCGCCAGCGGATCGCGGGGACCAGCGCCAGCGGGATCCACAACAGGAACGCGATCCCGATGATCACGAGCTGAAGGACGTGTTTCGTGCTGGACTCTCCGCCGATCTTCACGTAGATCAAACCGGCGAGCGATCCGATCACCACCGTCCACAAGACCGGCTTCGCGAGCGCGATCCAGTGAGGCTTCAGGTCGAGGATGACCTCCTCGCCCTCGGTGAGCAGCCTCCTCGGGAACGGCACGGCCCGATGGTACGCCCGGCCGGGCCGGTTGGCCCGGCGGCACGCTCGATGGTTCAATCACGCGCGCGATGACTCCCGACGAGGTCCAGACCGACGCCGCCCTTCCGCCGCTCGTCGATCCCGTCTCGCTCGAGCGCTACCTCGAGACCGCGCTGCCCGGCAAAGGCGCTTTCACGGTCGAGCGCCATCAGGCGGGACACTCCAACGAGACCTTCTTCGTGACCCGCGGCGCGACGCAGTGGGTTCTGCGCCGTCCGCCGCGTCCCCCCTACCTTCCGACCGCGCACGACGTGAAGCGCGAGTTCACGGTCCTCAAGGCGCTCGACGGGACGGTCGCGCGCGCGCCGAGCCCGGCGCTCTTCTGCGACGACGACTCGGTGATCGGCGCGCCGTTCTATCTGATGGAGCGCGTCGACGGGTACGTCATCCGCGACCGGCTTCCGGAGTGGCTCGACGCCGACGACGAACGCCGCAGGATCGGTGAGGAGCTCATCGACGCCGCGGCCGAGCTGCATTCCGTCGACTACAAAGAAGTCGGGCTCGACGGCTGGGGACGCCCGACCGGATACGTCGAACGGCAGCTCGTGCGATGGCGCAAGCAGCTCGACGGCGCGACGAAGCTCACGCGGCCGTTACCCGAGTACGAGAAGGTCGCGACCTGGCTCGAAGAGCATCAGCCCCCCGAGCAGCCTCCGGCGATCGTGCAGGGCGATTACAAGCTGGACAACACGATGTACGCCCCGACCGCGCCCGCACGGCTCGTCGCCATCCTCGACTGGGAGATGGCCACGATCGGCGATCCGCTCGCCGACGTCGGGTGGATGCTCTCGTTCTGGCGGGAGCCCGGTGATAGCGGCGACGCGCTGCACGGCGCCCTGAACGACGTCTTCGGTTCGCCGGGGTGGTCGAAACGTTCGGAACTGATCGATCGCTACGAGAAAAAATCCGGCCGTTCAATGACCGACATCCGCTTCTACACCGCGCTTGCGATCTGGAAGCTCGGGATCCTCCTGGAGGGCTCGTACGCACGGCACCTGATGGGGACGACCGACGATCCCTTCTTCGAGTTGCTGAAGGAGGG
>Ga0070708_100000947_pt1 | contig 21987 bp, 16 predicted proteins | sample KBSK5503metaG_FD_65469 | JGI IMG/M metagenome (GOLD analysis project Ga0070708, IMG submission 65469) | Corn, switchgrass and miscanthus rhizosphere microbial communities from Kellogg Biological Station, Michigan, USA - KBS K5-50-3 metaG | ecosystem: Host-associated > Plants > Roots >... | reverse complement strand
CCGGTAACGCTCAAAGAACTGCGGCGCCTCATGCGAGAGGACGACGTCACCGTGGTCGACGTCCGACCATCGGACGAGTATCAAGCAGGACACATCCCTGGCGCGCTGTCGGTGCCGGTGCCCGAGCTCAAGCGGCGACTGCGTGAGATCCCGAAGAGTCGCGAGGTCATCGCGTACTGCCGCGGGCGCTACTGCGTGTACTCACTCGAGGCGGTGACCCTGCTTCGCAAGCACGGATATCGCGCGCGTCGTGCGCATGAGGGCTTGCCGGATTGGAGAGCGGCGGGCCTCCCCGTCGAGAGCGGCGTATGATTCTCCGGCAATTCCTTCACACCGATCCCGTCATCGCCGCGTCGTACCTCGTCGGCTGCGGCGGCAAGAGCGCATGCGTCGTCATCGACCCGGTCGACGCGCCGGAGCGTTACATCGACGCCGCTGAACAACTTGGCATGGCGATTCGCTGCGTCGTCGATACGCACGTCCACGCCGATCATCTGTCGACGGGCGCGGCGCTCGCCGCATCGGTCGATGCGCCGTACCTGTTGCACGAAAGCGTGCGCGCAGAGTTTGGCTTCGATCCGATCGCCGATGGAACTCAGGTCCAGGTTGGGAACGTGCAGCTCGAGGTGCTCCATCTGCCTGGTCACACACCGGAACACATCGGACTGTTGGTCACCGACCGGACACGCGGCCCGGAACCGTGGCTCGTCTTCACCGGGCACACGCTCATGGTCGGTGATATGGGCCGCACGGAGCTCGCGTCCAGCGCCGAGGATGGGGCGCGCGCGCTGTTCAAGAGCGCGCAACGACTCAAAGCGCTCCCGGACCACATCGCGATTCTGCCCGGTGCATTCGCCGGTTCGGTGTGCGGCCGCGCCTTGAGCGGCACTCCGATGTCGACGATCGGATTCGAGCGACGCTTCAACACGAGCTTTGCGATCGATAACGAGGCTGCGTTTGTGGCAGCGATGGTGCGCGACATTCCTCCCGCTCCGCCCGGTGCCGCGGCCACGCGCGTCGCGAATCTCAGAGGATCGCTCGCGAACGCATGACAACGATTGTAGCTGGAACGCGCTCTTCACACTCTGCGGCGCCCTCTGCATCCTCGGCGGCGGGTTTCTCGTCGGATTCGGCTTGTGGTATGCGGGCGGATGCACATCGGGGCACGGAGTCATGGGGCTCGCCACCCTCCAACTCGCGTCGGTGATCGCGCTCATTGGAATCTTCGTCGGCGGGCTGCTGACAACGTTCGTGATCATCCCTCGCATGGTCTGAGGCCGAGCCGTGGCAACCGTTCAGCAACCGGACATCCATGCACGGCCGACCACGCCATCGCGCGGGAGCACGAAGGACGTCTCACTCGCACGAGAGATCGTGACGTACGCGATCGTTGGTGTCACGTTCGGCATCGTTCTCGTCAAGTCCGAGGTGGTCTCCTGGTATCGCATCCAGGAGATGTTCCGATTCGAATCCATTCATATGTATGGCATCCTCGGCTCGGCCATGCTCACGGCGCTCGTCTCGGTACAGATCCTCCGCCGTGTGGGAGCGCGGGCATTGAACGGTGAACGCATCGTCGTTCCAGCCAAGGACCTTGGGCGCGGATACCGCTATTGGATCGGCGGAATCTTCTTCGGCGCGGGATGGGCGCTGACCGGAGCATGTCCGGGTCCGTTGTTCGCGCTCGTTGGAAGTGGGGCGACGATCTTCATCGTTACCGCGATCGCGGCGCTCGCCGGAACCTGGACCTACGGGTATTTGAGGCCGCGGCTACCACATTGAGCATCGCCAACGTTCCGTTGCGCACGCGGCACGGTAAAGCAGGTACTGCAGAGATCGCGCTCGGTCTTCGCGCCAACTGGAGACAGTTTACCCTGCTGGTGATCGTCAACGCCTTTGTCGGCGCCATGGTCGGTCTCGAGCGATCCACCATGCCGGTGCTGGCGACGAGTGAATTTCGCGTGGCATCGACGACGGTGGTGTTGTCGTTCATCGCCACGTTCGGGCTCACGAAGGCGTTCACGAATCTCGTATCGGGCTGGCTCGCGGATCGCCACGCGCGGCGCCCGACGCTGTTGGTCGGGTGGCTCGTCGCGCTGCCCGTGCCGCTCCTCATCCTCGGGGCGCGGAGTTGGTGGTGGATCGTCGCGGCCAATGCGTTGCTCGGTATTAACCAGGGGCTCACGTGGTCGACAACGGTGATCATGAAGATCGATCTCGTTGGCCCTGGTCGCCGCGGTCTCGCGATGGGGCTCAATGAATTTTCTGGCTACCTGTTCGTCGGCGTCGCGGGGTTGATGAGCGGCTTTCTGGCAAGTCGGTACGGATTGCGCGCGGGATCGGCGTATCCGGGCGTGGTGATCGCGCTCGTTGGCCTACTGCTCTCGTGGTTCGTGCGGGAGACGGCCGGTCACGTGCGCCTCGAGTCGTTGAATCAATCGAGTTCCACCGTGAATGATCGCCCTCGGCTCCCGACGATTCTCGGGCGATCCCTGTGGTCGGATGCTGGGCTGTTCAGCGTCAGCCAGGCCGGGCTTGTCAACAATCTCAATGACGGATTGGCGTGGGGTGTTTTCCCTCTGTTGTTCACGACATCAGGACTGACGCTCCGCGAAACGAGCCTGCTGGCCGCGATCTATCCGGTCACGTGGAGCATCTGTCAACTCGCGACCGGGCCGTTGAGCGACCGGTGGGGACGCAAGCATCCGATCGTCGCTGGCATGTTGCTGCAGGGCGCGGCGCTGATCAGCATGACGCTGGTGAGCGGTTTCACACCGTGGGCCGTCGCCTTGGTCGCGCTGGGCGTCGGCACAGCGCTCGTCTATCCGACGCTGCTCGCGGCGATCGGCGACATCGCGCAGCCGTCGTGGCGCGGCATCGCAGTCGGTGTGTACCGACTGTGGCGTGATCTCGGTTACGTCGTCGGTGCGTTGTTGGCCGGCATTCTGACTGACGTCTTTGGGATTCCGGCGGCAATCAACGGCATCGGGCTGCTCACGATGTTCTCCGGGATCGTCGTGGCCCTTCGGTTGAACGAAACGCGCGAGATCGCCGACTAATCGGGCGAGCTATTCGGAAGGCGGACGTAGCTCGAAGCACCGACTCGGCGAATCGAGATGCCTTGCAGACCGTGCGCGTTCGCGCGGGTGCACGCATCCCCGTCCATGCGGCTACACAGACCATTGATCTGTGGCGCGCGACCACGCGTTGAAATACCGGGCGGTGGCGACCTGTCGAGCCGTAGGATCAGCGACGGAAACCCATTGACTCGCCCAGCGCCGCCACTCCCTGATGCTCTTGGAGCGTCCATGATTCATCGTTCCTTCGCGTGTCGCACGATTGCCGTCGTGTTGATGTTCGCCCCGCTCCACGTCGCGCATGGCGCGCGATCGGAATCGAACTACACGGCCACCACAAACCCCGACCTTTCCGGCACGGTCACAGACAGCTCGAACGGCCAGCCACTCCAGTCCGCGCAGGTTGGCGTGAAAGGCAAGACGGGTTCCATCATCCGCGCGACCATCACGGATGCGTTCGGTCGCTTCACGGCTCACAATCTTCCAGCTGGGAGCTACACGATCGTCGTCCGTCTTGTGGGCTTTCGACCGATTACCCGTCCGCTCACGATCGCGTCGACAGCGACTTCATTGCCACACATGGACTTCGCGATGACTCCGGTCACGCTCAGTCTCGAGGCGATGCAGATCACCGCATCCGCGGCGATCACCGTGGACACGCATACCGGGGATCAGCTTTTTCAGGAGACCGAGTTTCACGGCGCGCCCACGGTCACGACGTCGCAGATTCTGCAACAGTCCATCGTCGGAGCGGCGCGCGCCCCGACGGGCGAAGTGCACGTTCGTGGACAGCACGCCGAATACACGTACTACATCGATGGTGTCCCCGTGCCTGCGGGAATCTCAGGGTCGTTGAACGAGTTGTTCGACCCCGAAGTGGTGAATCAGATCAGCTTTCAGACCGGCGGCTGGGACGCGGAGTACGGTAACAAGAACGCGGCAATCGTCAACGTGACGACGAAAATTCCGTCCGGCGGTTTCCACGCATCCGCAAGCACCTTTATCGGCACCTTCGATCACTCAGCCACGGTTGGACCAACGTCGTTCAACGGTCAGACCGTTGGATTGAGCGGGAACAATGGCCCATGGGGGATGTACGTCGCGGGCTCACGCCAGTTTTCCGACATGCGTCGTGAGCCGGTGGTGTTCGATACGAGTGGAAGTCGGATCATCAACTTCCACAACTCGGGCAACGACGAGTATGGATTTGCAAAGTTGCAATACACGGCGGGAACGAGCGATGTGGTCGCGCTCGAGGCCAACATTGGACAGACGAAATTCGCCGTACCCTACGACTCGACCGGCGGGATTTTCCAGGACGACCATCAGCGGGACATCAACTCGTTCGTGAACCTGGGCTGGCATCATCAGCTCGGAACGAAGACGTCCGGCGCCGGAAGCAGTGAGTTCTTTTCGGGGTTATTCTACCGCCACGGCAGTCTGACGTATGATCCGAGCGCGCAAGATGAGCCGCAGTTCGTGTTCTTCCCGGACACGACGCCGCGCAATCTCTCGGAGCATCGCAACTTCAATGCGTACGGCATCAAGGCCGACTACACCATTCGACCGGCCGACGAGTTGGAGTTCAAGGTCGGAACCATCTCGTCTCTCACGCGTGGTCATGAGGATTTCAACACGTTCGCCGCCAATGGCGGTGCTGGGCCTGCGTCGAATTCCGACTTGACGGGGAGCGACGTCGGTGTCTACGCGCAGACCGTGTACTCCCCCGCGGAGCAACTCGAGATCCGTACGGGCGTTCGATACGATTCCCACGTGGCGCCGTTCGCCGGAAACCAGAATCAAGTGAGCCCGCGGATTCGTCTCAACTTCTATCCGTCGACGCTGACGACGCTGTACGCGTATTATGGACGGTTGTTCGTCCCAACGAACGTCGAGGATCTCCGTGCGATCACCAGCGCCGCACAAGCCGGCGAGGCAACCGCACCGACGCTCCCGGAGCGCGATAATTTCTACGAACTTGGACTCATCCAGCGCTTTCCCGAAGCAGCGCTGAACTTCAAGCTCTCGGCATATCGCAAAGAAAGCTCGCCCGGCATCGACGACAACACGGTGCCCGGCTCGGCGATCGTGACCTCGGTCAACATCGCCAGCGCAAAGATCACGGGCGTCGAGAGCGTGCTTGAATACCGACCAGAGGGTCCGTTCTCGGCGTACGTGAATGCGGCGCTCAACCACGCGTATGGACACGGCCCAATCACCGGCGGCTTCTTCCCGACAGACACGCCCGAGGGATTCTTCGACCTCGACCACGATCAGCGGCTGTCCATCGTCGGCAGCGGGACGTACGCGCCAGGGCGTCTATTCGTGAGTGGAAGTGTGACGTACGGCTCGGGCCTCACTAACGGCGTCGATCCGGCCGATTGCGACTGCTCTTACGGCACCGGCCTGTTCGATTTCAACAAGGGGATCAAGGTCGACCCGAGCACCGTCTTCAACGCGAGCGCTGGCTACACGTTCACAGCGGGCCGTGGGCTGTTCCAGCCGTCGCTGTTCGTCGACAACGTGTTCAATAAGAAATATCTGTTGAAGGGCGCGTTCTTCAGCGGTCCGTCGGTTGGGCGGCCGCGTAGCATTCAGATCAGGTTGAAGGTCGCATTCTAGACGCCTCCGGTTCCGGTGTCATCCTGAGCGAAGCGAAGGATCTGATGTGAGTGCAGCAGATCCTTCGTCGCTGCGCTCCTCAGGATGACACTTGGGACGCTCAGAGTCGGAGTAGTTGGTCGCGCAGCACTCGGCCTCGGATTCTCGAGACTTGGTGCTGCGCGCCATTCTGCAACACGGCGACATACGTGCCGCCCGGCATCGGGGTGACCTTCTGGATCAATCCGATGTTCAGCAGCGTGCCGCGTGAAATGCGGACGAATTGCGCCGGATCGAGTCGCGTCTCGAGATCCTTGAGCCGGTACGTAATCGTGTGCCGATCGCCAGTGCGCGTCGTGATGTTCAGGAGCTCACCGTCGGCCACGACCGACGCAACCTGCTCGACCGGCACGAGAAAAATGTCCTCACGCTTTCGGACGGGAATGCGGCGCAGGAGCGTCGGCGGTTGCAGCGCCGCGTACTCCGCAGCCGCGGCGCGAATTCGCTCGGAGTCGCCGGGGCGAACCTCGGCCCGCTCGAGCCGTTCCATGGCACGGTTCACCGTCGCCCGCAGGCGCGCGGGGTCGACAGGCTTAAGTAAATAGTCGACAGCGTTCATCTCGAACGCGCGCACGGCGTACTCGTCATACGCGGTGACGAAGGCGATGAGGGGAAGTTTGTCCTTGCGGATGAGCCGCACGACGCCCAGCCCATCGATCTCCGGCATCTGCAAATCCAACAGCACGAGATCCGGAGCCAACTGGTCGATCAGCTCGATGCACTCCGCGCCGCCGGCTGCTTCGCCGACGACTTCGACATCCTCAAACCCGCGCAGGATCCCAGAGAGGAACGCGCGCGCCGGGCGCTCGTCGTCGGCGATGACGACGCGGAGTCCGCTCATGCAGTTCGATTTCCGAGATCGGGGTGGGTGGACACCAGGAGCTTAAATCGGCTATTGCAGTTTGACTGAGCGCAGGATACACGCTACGGCAACAGGCGCCAATTCCGTCCAATGAATGGCCCATTCGCTCCGATGAACGTTTCGGCAGACCAGTCCAATGGGAGCGACGCTGCCCTTCGACGGTCGAGGGCGCCCGTCCGAGCGCTGATGGAAGCTGCTCAATCATTTCGTTGCTCCGTCGCCATCACGCCTATCGCACCAGCAACGTGACCTACCGGCGGCGCAAGCAGTCGCGACGGATCTTGAATCGGAGGAGCAGGTGACGCAGACGATTGCGCCGGCGCCGTCGCCGCCTCGCTCGCGGCGGCGGCCTTCTTACGTCCTGGAAGCTTTGGCACACGCGTGATGGTTCTCCAATACGCCAGCAGCTCGACGTTGTCGTGCGCCTCAGTTCTGATGAACGAATCGAGCACCGCTTTGTACCTGTTGCACGAGGCGAGCGCCCTTTCGAGGCCGTTGGTCGCGCCGACCTGAGCGCCGCGCTTCCCCGTGCGTTGAGCAAGCGTCGCGCTGATATCGTCGATAGCGGCACGGAGGTCTTCGACAAACGTCGGGCGAAGGCCCGCCGCGATGAACACCTCGCGATGGTTCTGCGCGATGAAAGCGATGCCCTCGGCCGCGGCAAGCAGCTTGTGCACCCCCGGGTCGCCGCGAGGCATCTTGACCGGCGCAAGCGCGGGAACCGCGGTGGCTTCGAGTCTCGCAATCCTTACGATGGGCGCCATGTGATCGCGCAGCAGCACCTTGAGCTTGTGCTGCTTCGCGCGGGTCATGCCCTGCGCCATCAACGGAGCACCGCTCTGCGTCGCCACATGGAGCTCGAGCTCGGCCAGGCGTTCGGCGAAGCGTTGGCGCGCACCGGTAGCCGTTGCATTGGGTAGTCGGTCGGCGTGCGCATCGAGGAACACGTCAACGGCGTAGAGGGCGAGAAGTTGTCGGCCTTGTCGCTTATCCATAAGTGGGGTGGCTAAAGGGTTTGTGTGGTTCGACGAGCGAGATGAGTCGTTCGCGATACGGCGCCGGACGATCGGTGCTCGCCGGCTGGCGTTCGGGATTCGGTGGTCAACTGTTCGGGATTCGCCACGACGCGTTCTCGACGCAGGCGCGGCTGTTCGGAAGCATGAGCGTCACCGTTCGCGATCGACCGACCGGCGTGCGCGATTCCCCTTGAGCTGTCCGGTTGAGACTCGAACCATGTTCGAGATTCGCGCGCCCGTGTTCGTGCTTGATCGGCCGAACGTTCGTGATGGCCGAGACAATGGTCGGCGTGATCCTCCGCCTGGTCGCGGTGATACCGTGCCGCGTCAGCGTTGCACCGATGTGCGTTAGCGCGCCGTCGTCAGTTGGTTGGGCTTGCGGCGTTTGCCGTTCGCGCTCGCGCAGCTTCTCGCCTGCGCTGTGAGGAGCGCACGGTCGCGGTACGGCGTTGCTCGTTCGGAATGGGCCTGACCGTTGTGAGCGATTCGCGAAACGTCGTTCGCCGATCGGGTGTAGAGGCGGGCAGCTCGATGGATTCCTGTTCGGCGGCATTCGGCAGGACGGCGGAGGTGAGGTAGACACGTGTCGCGAACCGCCGGGTCCGGTTCGCGGCCACATGGTAACTCGACCGCGTCATGCGCGCGTCATGTGAGCCGGCCGAGGAATTCCTCGCGGCCGGCTAGTTGCCGACGCTGTTCGATTGGCGAGGAAGGCGCGCATCGCGGATTACTGGTTGGCCCAGCGTGGCCGCCGTGGTGGCCGTATCCTTGGCGACCGCGGCCTTCGAGTAGACCTGGGTCCAGTTCACGTCGAAGCCCAGTCCGGACGGCAGGCCGGGAACGAAGTCGAGCCGACGCGAGAAGTCGAACTCGCCACCGATGAGGTGGGCGTCGCCGCCGTTTTCCGGGGCGGTGGCGTAGTAGCCGTCAAATGCGGCTTCAGGTCGGGGTTGCCGAGACGTCCCAGCGATACCCATCGAGATAATTCTGAACCGAGTGGCGGACTCGGTTACCGTGGTCATCCCATACAGTGAGCTGCGGATCGATCGGACCAAGCTCAGTCGTCGAGGTGAATGATGCCGCGCTGCAGGGCGATTGTGACCGCCTCTGTGCGATCCGCGACACCAAGCTTATCCAGAATATTCTTGAGGTGCACCTTCACGGTGCCGTCGGAACGACCGATCACACGCGCGATCTCTTTGTTGCGCAGCCCCTTCGAGACCAAACGCAGAATTTCGACTTCGCGATCGGTGAGGTCGACGCGAGGCGTAAACTCCGCCAATGTCTGCGCAACCGCCAACGGAATGACCTTCTTGCGGGCCGCCGCGTCGCGGATGGCGCTGACGAGCGCATCGCCAAGAACGCCCTTCACCAAGTAGCCACAGGCGCCCGCGCTCAGCGCGCGAAAGACGTCCGCATCTCCGTCGAACGTGGTGAGCGCAACGATGCGTGCGTCGGGGTGCGCGGTCATGATGGCGCGAGTGGCTTCGGCTCCGTCGAGCCTCGGCATCCTTAGATCCATCAAAACGACGTCGGGCCGGTGCTCCTCGTACAGGGCAATCGCTTCCGATCCGTCCTTCGCCTCGGCAACAACCCTGATGTCGGGCTCGTTGGCGACGGTCGCGGCGATGCCGGCGCGCAGCAGTGCGTGGTCATCGGCGGTCATTACTCGAATTGTCATGATGAGGGAAACTGGCGAGTGCGTCGCGCTCGGCAATACCTCCTTTGGGCTATGCGAAACCTGGAACAACGAGCGACGGAAAGAGTTCCCGAACGCCACACGCGGCGCGCGGCGACGCGAAGGTATCGTGTGCTCGGTGGCGATCACCGAATCGTATCGGGCTCACTTATCGAGGACATCACCATGGCGACCATACCTTCAACGGTTTTCGTCGTCGTCGAAGACCTCTCCGCTCGGCAGAGGCTTGCGTCATTGATCCGAGCCGCGGGGTGGCAACCGAGGATATTCGGATCGGTCAGCGCATGTATCACGTCAGAGGCGATTGCGTCGGGATGCCTCCTCGTCGATCTCGCGGAACTGAATCTTGACGCATTTCGGCGCGAGGACCGAATCGGGGTCGCCCAGATCGGTCTTCCGGTCGTCCTCATCGCCGACTGCGCCGACGCCCCGACGATCGTGCGCGTCATGAAAGCCGGAGCGTTTGACTTCCTCATAGGGGCTTTTGACGAGGGGCTGCTGATCGGTACGCTGCGCAAGGCAATCGAGCACAGCGCAGTAACGCTGTCGCGGGAGTTGGAGATACGCGCGCTCCGAGAACGTCACTCGTCGCTCAGTGGACGCGAGCGCCAGGTCATGGCCCTCGTCGTTAGGGGGCTCCCGAACAAGCAGGTTGGCGGCAATCTCGGAATCAGCGAGATCACCGTCAAAGCGCACCGGGGACGGGTCATGAAAAAGATGAAGGCCAATTCGCTTGCCGGTCTTGTGACCATTGCTGCCCGGCTGGACACGTCTTCGCAACCCTCCTTCTGATACGCCGACAAGGACCGACAATGACCCAGAGACTCAGCCGCCGTCAATTCATCGGTACTGCCGGCGCTTCGGCGATCACGATTGCCGCGAATCTCGAACTGCCTTCACGTCAGACGTCGAAATCGTCCGTCAGTCTGTCGAGCAGTAGTTTGCTTGATGTGAACCAAATCGATGCGGGGGTGCTGAATGTCGGCTACGCCGACGTCGGGCCCGCAGACGGACCCGCGGTCATCCTGTTGCACGGCTGGCCGTACGACATTCACAGCTACGCCGAGGTTGCACAGCGCCTCGCCATCAAGGGCTACCGCGTGGTCGTGCCGTACCAGCGCGGATATGGATCGACGCGGTTTCGTTCCGACGACACCATGCGGAACGGCCAGCAGGCGTCGTTCGCCGTCGACACGATTGATCTGATGAATGCGCTCGGTATCGAGCGGGCGGTCATCGGTGGATTTGACTGGGGATCACGCACTGCCGCGATCATCGGAGCCCTGTGGCCGGAGCGGTGTAAGGCACTCGTCTGCGTCAGCGGATATCTGATCGTGAACCGCGAGGTCAACCGCCAGCCGCTGCCGCCGAAGGCGGAGCTGGGCTGGTGGTACCAGTATTACTTCGCCACAGAGCGCGGCAAGCGCGGATACGAAAAGAACAGATACGAGTTCAATAAACTCATTTGGAGGCTCGCGTCGCCGGCATGGTCGTTTGACGATGTGACGTTCGACCGCACGGCGGCTTCCTTCAACAACGCGGATCACGTCGCAGTCGTCATCCACAACTACCGGTGGCGTTTAAGCCTCGCTGACGGCGAGCCGAGATACGATGCGCTCGAGGAGAAACTCATCCCGGGACCGGCGATTCGCGTTCCGGCAGTAACGATCGCTAGTGACTTTGACGGTAGTGCGGCGGGCGGAGCGGCGTACGCTAAACGATTTGTCGGTAAATACTCACATCGCATCTTGAAGGGCATTGGCCACAACGTGCCACAGGAAGCCCCTGAGGCTTTTTGCCAGGCCATCGAGGATGCGGCTCATTTCCACCCGTGACCACCGCCGAGACCAAGGTATCAGCCTGGCTGGCATCGCGCTGTGCGTGAACAAACCCAGTCACATGGAGAGGGCATGCTACACGACGACCCCCAGACGCGACGCGACTTTCTCGAGCACGCCGTGGCGGCAGCGCTCGCAGGGAGATCCGGAATCTTGAAACCGTTCTTCGCCCCACCCACGCTCGCCAGCGAGCTCGACTCGCTGACCCGCGCGACCGGCTGGCTGAACTCGCTGCCGCTCACCGCGGCAGAGCTTCGGGGCAAGGTTGTGCTCGTCCAGTTCTGGACGTTCACGTGCATCAACTGGCTACGCACGCTCCCCTACGTGCGCGCGTGGGCCGACAAATACCGCGAGGCTGGGCTCATCGTGATTGGTGCGCACACACCAGAGTTCCCGTTCGAGCGCAACGCGGACAACCTGCGCCGCCTCGCCCGCGACCTGAACGTGACATACCCGATCGCTATCGATGACGATCATTCAATTTGGAACGGTTTCAGAAACCAGTACTGGCCCGCGTTGTACCTCGTGGACGGAAAGGGCCAGATGCGATATCAGCATTTCGGCGAGGGGGCGTACTCAGAAATCGAGCGCGCGATTCAGCAATTGCTAGGGGAAGCTGGCGCCCGCCAGTTCGATCATCAGCTCGCGTTGCCCGAAGGCAGAGGGCTCGAGGCGCCTGCCGACTCGAAGAACCTCAGGACGCCGGAGACCTACGTGGGCTACGCGCGTGCAGAAAACTTTGCCTCTCCCGGCGGCGTGGCAGTCGAGCGGGAGAAGCGTTATACCCTTCCCCGCGAGCTTCGCCTCAACGAGTGGGCGATCGCCGGCGGGTGGACCGTCGAAAGAGGCGCGATCGCGTTGAACGAAACCGGTGGAAGAATCGCGTTCAAATTCCACGCTCGCGATTTGCAGTTGGTCATGGGCCCGCCGGGCGAGCCCCCGACCAGGTTTCGCGTGTCGCTCGACGGCATTCCGCCGGCCGCCGCTCACGGCGCCGACGTCGACGAACAAGGCAACGGCATCGCGAAGGACCAACGCCTATACCAGCTCATCCGCCAACCGCTCCCGATCGTCGATCGCGTATTTCAGATCGAGTTCCTCGACCGGGGCGTCGAGGCCTTTTCGTTCACGTTTGGCTGACCTTAAGACGGTGACGCGTCGACAACGCGCTTGCCGAGGTGGCGCTCGAGCTCACTGTCAGTGTTTAGTCCCAGCCTCGCGAGCGTCGCCGAGCGAGCGACGGTTGCGGGACGAGTGGACGCTCGGAAGAAGTCAGTCAAGGCCGGCGGCAACTCGCTGTCGAGAGGCAGGGTGACCCCATCGACGTACCCCTTAGTGCGCGCTATGGCCTCGTGATCGAATCGTGCCAGTCGAGAAGCGATCGCGTCGACTTCGTCGTCGAGCTCGTGGTCGGCGATCGCTCTGTTCACGTAACCGTACTGCTCGGATCGCGTCCCGTCGAAGTCATCCGCGACGAGTAGGATCTCGAGTGCACGACCGCGGCCGACCAAGCGGGAGAGCCTGGCCATCGGGCCACCGCCCGGAACGAACCCGGCGCCGACCTCGAACTGACCCAGCACCGCGTTCTCTCGCGAGGCGAAGCGCAAATCACAGGCGAGGGCGAATTCACTTCCGGCACCTCGAGCGCGTCCCCGGATCGACGCGATGCTGACCACCGGGGCACGCGACAAGCGAACGGTCAGATCCAGCCAGGCATGCATGCCGGTCGGTCCTGGCGCGAGCGTGGCGGTTTTCTTCGGATCATTCTCCGTATCGTAATGCGCGAGGAAGTAGTCCGGGTTCGCGCTGTCGAAGACGATCACGTTCAGCTGAGCCTCGCGCTCGATGATATCGACGAGCGTGTTGAGTTCCATCACGGTTGTTGCCGTGATCGTATTGATCGGTGGATGATCGAAGGTCACGCGCCAGTACGTGTCGCTCCGCCGCTCGAGCGAGAAGTGTGTCCAGGGGATGTCAGACATGTGCTCTCCTGTTCAGGGGAACGGCGCGGACCTGGCGGTCCGAACGCGCCGACACGACCTCCTGGCACCGGGCCGGGAGGCCGTGTCGCTCGTGTGTTATCGAAGGGGCTTGAACGCGGACCGAAGCTCGGAGGCGAAGAGCTCTGGCTGTTCCCACGCGGCGAAATGGCCACCCTTCGCCACTTCGTGGAAGTACGTCATGCTGGGAAAAGCGCGACGGGCCCAAGACTCTGGCGGGCGATACGAATCCTCGCCAAACACCGTGGTCGCCACCGGCAGCGATACCTCCGACGTCTTCCAGGTCGATGAGGCGAGAACGGATCGGCCGTGGTTCTCCCAGTACAAGCGCCCAGCCGAGGTCGCGCTGTTCGTCAGCCAATACAGCGTGATGTCATCCAGCACATCGTCCCGCGTCAGCGCTTGCTGAGGATCAGTGCCGTACTTCCACTTCGCGAACCCCGGATGCACGAGAATCCATGCCGCGAGGCCGGCGGGCGAATCGGTGACGCCGTAGCCGATGGTCTGAGGCCGGGAGGCCATCATCGTACTGTAGGCCGAGTAGCCCCCCTTTGCGGATGCAGCGAGCACGTCGAAGGTCGCGCGTTCCTGCTCCGAGAGGCCGGATGGCGGCGACCCCGTTGCGAGCGCCGCGCCCACCTCGGGTGGAACTGCCGGCAGCAAGTTGACGTGAATACCAAGCAGTCCGGCGGGCGCCTGACGTGCCATCGCGATGGAGATGGCCGCACCCCAGTCGCCGCCCTGCGCGACGTAGCGCGTGTATCCGAGACGCCGCATCAGCTCCGCCCAGGCGCGTGCGACGTGATCCGGGTCCCAGCCCGTACCCGTCGGCTTACCGGAGAATCCATAGCCAGGCAGCGACGGGATGACGACGTCGAACGCGTCTCCGCCAGCTCCGCCGTGCGCCGTCGGATCCGTGAGCGGTCCGATGATCTTCAGTTGCTCAATGACTGAGCCGGGCCAGCCGTGCGTGACCAGGAGCGGCAGCGCGTTGGGGTTGCGCGAACGGACGTGAATGAAATGGATGTCGACGCCATCGATCGTGGTGACGAATTGCGGCAGCGCATTCAGCTTCGCTTCCACCTTCCGCCAGTCGTAACCACTGCCCCAGTACCGAACCAACGCTTGGAGGTTGTCGAGCGGTGCGCCCTGTGATTGATCCGACACCGTTTCCTTGTCGGGCCACCGCGTTGCGAGAATCCGCTTGCGAAGGTCGGCGAGCTGCTCGTCCGAAACGCGGATTCGGAATGCGCGAATGTCGTCCGGGGATGCGTGCCGCGTCGTTTCGCTCACTCCAGGCGGTGCCATGGCCGTCATGTTCGAGCTCCGGTTGAATGTGTGCGTTCGCTCGCGTGTCGTGGACTCCTGGGCGTGGGCCGCGGTTGAATTGGCCAAACCGAGCACGGTGGCGCAGAGCAGGTGAAAGGGGCGTGGTCCGAAGCAGGCTCGATGAGCGCGCGTCGCCGCGTCGCTTGCGATGTGCGTGGAAGTTCTCATGCGGGGCTCCGAGTGAAAGGCTTGTTCTGTGTTGCACATCCGCCGCTGGGCGGAAGTCGATCAGCTGTGCAGTGACAAGTTTTCGGAAGCGGCGCCGCCTCGAAATTGTACGATGGTATCGGGGGTACCTAGGTATTGCACGACAGTATTTTTATTGACACTAAAAGCCCGAGAATCCCCGCAAGCGCACACGAAACACGGCTTGCCGACGCGCGGCCGGTGCGTTCTTTTTCGCGGCATTGGGCGACACTGCCACGCGTGCCCAATGGAACGTCAGCATGCTCCGCAACGCACGATAAATCGATGGGCAGCATGATCGATTGCTTCCGCGTCTCGATTGCCGCCGGAGTCGCGTGCACGGTCCTCGCCGCGATAGCCCCGAGGGCTCATGCGCAGCAGGACAACCTACCCGTGGGCGTGTTGGATCACACGGTGTGGACGCTTCGAGACGGCGCGCCGGCGGGAATTCACGTCGTAACGCAAACCGCGGACGGCGTCCTGTGGCTCGGCACCAACGGGGGATTGTATCGGTTCGATGGCCTACACTTCGAACCATTTGAGCCGCGGGCCCCTCAATCACTGTCCTCGCTGGTAGTCTCGCAGCTGCTGGCGCTTCCGGACAGCACGCTGTGGATCGGTTACGGCTTCGGCGGCGTGAGCGTGTTGGCGCACGGTCAGGTCGTCAGTTACGGCGTCCGCGACGGCATCCCGTTGGGAGCGCTCACCGCCCTCGCCGCTGATTCAGTTGGCGACCTCTGGGCCGCCACGACGACAGGGCTCGCGCGCCTGCAGGGTGGACGCTGGCAGCGAGTCGGTGCCGAGATCGGCTTCCCCAATTCAGGGATGACCTCCGACTTAGTCGTCGATCGCCGTGGAACGCTCTGGGCGACCACCAGCCATGGTGTCTTCGTGCTCGCGCGCGGTGCGCATCGGTTCACGTACGAAGGCCCGCCGCTCGATGCCAACGGGAGCGGATACGGCGCACCGCGGTCGGGTCCAGACGGTTCCGTGTGGGGCGCCTCGACGACCCACGGCCTCATTCGTCTCACGGATTCCGCTGGAACCCCCCTGTCCCAACGGGCCGCGATCCCCGGGCTCGACACCGTGTTTACGCTGATCGTCGACCACCGTCGTTATGCATGGATGGAAACGCCCGCCAGTTTGGTTCGCGTCCGACTCGCGGCGCGCGCGCCGGAAGCGCACAGGCCGATACCGCGCGAGAAGGTCCCGTTGGCTGGTGGAGAGCCCGGAGCACAACCATTCGAGGACCGTGACGGCAACGTCTGGGTGGCAACCGTCAATGGCCTCGAGCGATTCCGAGAGACCAAGCTCACACCGATGCAGCTCCCGCCGGTGATAATACCGCCGTCCGTCGTCGCAGGTCCTAGCGGCGCTGTCTGGATCGGAGGGTATGGAGCCGCTTTGCTCGCTACTCCCGATCAGCTGATCCCGCATGGCGAGGGTCCCCTGGAGATCTCGTGTGCATACCGTGACTTCGATGGCGGACTGTGGTTCGGTGGAACCGCTGGAATGTGGTACGCTCCGCCAACGGATTCTCCGACACAGACGCGATTTACCCGCGTCGCACTTCCCGAGGAATCCGGCGCGGGCGAGGTCCAGGCCATCGCGCGGACGTTGACCGGGGACCTGTGGCTCTCGATCCGCGGCGGACGCAAGCTCGGTGTATTTCGGCGCCGGCGCGGAGTATGGTCGCTCGTATCGCTGCCACCGGAGTATTCAAACCGCTACGCGCAAGCGGTTGTCGTCGACAGTGGGGGCCGGGCCTGGTTGGGATACACCGGCAACCGCCTACTGGTGATGGATGGCGACTCAGTTCGTGCATTTACCGAGAGAGACGGTCTGCGGGTTGGCACGATAACGACACTCGTCGCTCGTGGTACGCGGATCTGGATCGGCGGTGAACTCGGAGTGGCGGTTCTAGAAGCGGGGCGGATTCGTGCATTTACCGCGACAGAGCCGCTGCGCGGGATTTCCGGGCTCGTCGAGACCGAGCAGGGTGATCTCTGGTTGAACGGTGCAACGGGAATCACGCGCATAGCCGCAGCCGAGGCGCGGCGCGCGGTACGCGATTCCTCGTACCGGGCGACGGGAGAGCTATTCGACGATCATGACGGTCTTCTCGGGCGCGCCACGATCGTGCGCCCGGTCCCGACGGCAGTCGAGGGAACCGATCGCCGCCTGTGGTTCACGACGGAGCGAGGCATCGCCTGGATCGATCCAGCGCGAATACGGCGAAACCCGCTACCCCCACCAGTGCAGATTCGCGCGGTGAGTGTCGCGAACAAACGATACGACGCGGTGGATCGCGTCGCACTTCCGCCGCGAACTACACAGCTCCAGATCGCCTACACTGCGCTGAGCCTCGCCGTGCCGGACCGCGTGAAGTTTCGATACCGACTCTCCGGAGTCGACACGGCATGGGTGGAGGCCGGAACGCGCCGTGAGGCCTACTACACAAACCTGAAGCCGGCGTTGTACCGGTTTCGAGTCGTCGCGGCGAACGAGGACGGCGTTTGGAACGACGTCGGCGCACGCGTCGACATCGAGATCCCGCCAACGTTTGCGGAGACAAAGGCGTTTGCTGCCATCATCGCAGTCGCTGTGGCGGGCGTGATTGTCATGCTCGCGCTCTGGAGGCAGCGACAGATCTCTCGCGCCCTTCGCTTGCAGTTCGAGGCGCAGCTCGCGGAACGTTCTCGTGTTGCTCGCGAGCTTCATGACACGCTTCTCGGCGACATGGCCGGCGTCGCGCTACAGTTGAGCGCCGGGGCGCGGCGGCTCAACGGGAGCGGCGCGGATCCCGCCACGGTCCATCTCCTCTCGAGCCTAGGATCACAGGTGCAGCAGTCTCTGGCCGAGGCGAGACGCTCGGTCACGGACATGCGCACGCGGCAACCGGACGATCCGCTGCCCTTGCATACGCGGCTTGCGAGCGCGGCCGCCAGAGCGTTCGAAGAAAGCGGGATCGCCGTTCGCATGAACCAGGCGGGCTCACCGCGGACGTACTCGTCCGCAGTGGAGATGGAAATCCTCAGCATCGCGAACGAGGCGATGATGAATGCGCGTCGTCATGCCGACTGTCAGTCGGTCACGATCAGCTGCGACTACGCGCCGCGAGCGTTGCGGATCAGCATTCGCGACGACGGCCGCGGATTCAACCCGAATCAAACGGCGCCCGTCGGTCACTGGGGCCTCGTCGGCATGCGCGAACGTGCCACGTCTATCGGAGCGCGGTTCTCGGTCACGAGTGCTGAAGGCGCAGGAACCGAGGTGGTTTTAGTTCTACCAGGGAGAACTGGGTGGTGGACGTGGCGAGGCGCCCAGTAGCTCGAGCGGAGTTGGCCGCAGTGACGCAACGATGGAGTCGGCGCCGCCGGCGACTACTCGCATCACCGAGTCCCTGGGACGGCACCAAATCCGTATTTCACCGACATGATGACGCTCCGGCCATAGTACTCCCGCTGGCCGCTGAATTGTGCCTGGCTGTTGCCGTTGTAAAAGCCGAACACCGCGTTGTTGAGGTTCAGCCCTGAGACCTGGAGCGAAACGTCGGAGCGAAGCTCGACAGTCAACGAGGCATCGAGCTGCGAATGCGGAAGAAACCAGTTGTCCCCGCTCGGCGTGGGCGATCCGTCGCCATACGACGTGATGCTCTCACCCTGATACTGCCACGCGGCGCGTCCCGAGATGCGCCGAGAGTCGTATGTCAGCGCGAAGTTGCCGAGGCTGTTCGATTGGCGTGGAAGGCGCGCATACCGGATCACTGGTTGGCCGAGCGTGGCCGCCGTGGTGGCCGTATCCTTGGCGACCGCGGCCTTCGAGTAGACCTGCGTCCAGTTCACGTCGAAGCCGAGTCCCGGTGGTAGACCAGGAACGAAGTCCAGGCGGCGCGAGAAGTCGAACTCGCCACCGATGAGGTGGGCGTCGCCGCCGTTCTCCGGAGCGGTGGCGTAGTAGCCGTCAAACTCCGTGGCTGGGCCGTCGTAGACGAACTGGCGCTTGTATATGAAATCTGTGATGCGCTTGTAGAAGACACCGGCCGACAACACGCCCGACGCGCCGAAGTAATGCTCACCGAGCAAGTCGGCGTTCCACGCGTGTTGCGGCTTCAGGTCGGGGTTGCCGACCGACAGATTGCTGAACTTGAGGGCACACGTCGAGCACAGCTGCCCCGAGACGTGCGGTGCGAGGTCAGAGTAATTCGCTCGGGCGATTCCGCGTGTCACGGCGAGGCGCACGTTGCTGTTGTCGTCGAGCGCGTAACGCAGCTGCGCGCTCGGAAAGACGTCGCTGTAGTTCTGAGTCCCGTCGACGCGACGAACGGTCTGCGGACCGCTCGCCTTTCCAGGAGCCGTGGCGGGCGTTGTCGCGGCGTTGCCGGAGAAATGCAACGCCGTGTTCTCGACACGAACGCCGGCTTCAATCCGCAGCGGTCCCTCGTCGATCGTGTGCATCGCATACGCGGCGGCCACCTTCTCCCCGCCGTTGAAGTTGCTCAGCGAATCGCTGATCGGTTTGGTCGTCTCCTTGAACATGCCCGGGTTCGCGGTCTCGAACGCTTTGAGCACACTGTGATTCGCCTGCGGGCCGATCTCGTAGCCACTTGCCAGGTCGCGATAGAAGTTGGCGTCGGCAAACGTGCCGAGCACTTGTGTCAGCGGGAGAGGCGACGCCGCCGAAATGCTTCGGTTGAGATTGACGTTGTCCCGGCTTTCATCGCGGTACTTCACGCCGATCTTGAGCTGCGCGTCACGACCCCCGACCATGTAGGTCTTGAGCGCATCGAGCCGTCCCGCCGCCTCGTCGCCCGTGGTCTTGCCCGCGCCGATCGACGCGGAGCTGAATTTGTAGTTCGCGGGCGAGTTTGCCGCCGCCTGATCGGCGCTCGACAGATAGGAGTACGCCGGGTAATTGTGATTGCTTCCGTCGTATCGGTAGTTCAAACCACTATAGGTGAACGCGCTCGAGTTGGCGTCGGTCGACGAGGAGCGCGTGCCGGCGTAGCTCGCCATGTACTCCACCTGCAGCCCTGCGAGCCGCTTTTGGCCGCCGCCGTTGACGCTGAAGAGTTGCTCGACGGGTGAGCGGTTTGACGTGTTGCGCGTCAGCGTCGCGCCGGTGCCGATGCCGCTGGCACCCGATGACGCCTGAGCCGAGTCGCCGTCGGCCGCCACATCATATTTGTAGACGACGCCGAAATTCTTGAACTTGGTCCACGCGCCGCGAATGAACATCGACGAGCCGTCGTCGAAGCGATAGTCGAGCGCGCCGTTGGCGCCCCAACGCGTCCGATCGTACAGATAGTCGCGCTGATCCCATTCCACTGGAATCGGCGTGCCTTTGTCGTTCACGTCCCAGGCAAGTTCGACGTCGTTGATGCCGCGGTTGTTGTGATCCCACGTCCCGCCGAGTAACACGCCGAGCCGCCGGTCGTCGCCGAGACGCCCGCCCCACATGGCGCTGCCCTGCGACTGCGATCGCGACTCGAGGGTCGATTGGCCGAACTGTCCGGCGACGTAGCCGCGCGGCGCGCCTTCGGGCGATTTCGTGACGAGATTCACCGACCCGCCGATCGCATCGGCGTCTTGATCGGCGGTGAGAGTCTTGGTCACTTCGATCGCCGATAGAATGTCGGTCGGAACGTCGTCGAGCTTCGTGATGCGACTTCCCGACTGTGTGCCCGGAATGTGGACGCCGTTGACCGTGACATTGGACAACCGTGGCTCCGTGCCGCGAATCTGCACGAACTTGCCCTCGCCTTCATCGCGCTCCGTCGACACACCCGGAATGCGCGCCGCCGCTTCCGCAGCGTTCGCGTTCGGTAAGGCTCGAATGACGTCGCCCGACAAGACCGTCACGATGTTGCTTGCGTTCTTTTGTTTTGCCAGCGCTTGCGCGGTCGACTCGTTGAGGCGCGGTGACGCGCTGATGATCACCCGATCGAGCTCCTGCAACGCGGGTCTGAGAGCAACGTCCCGGGTGACCGATTCGCCGGCGCGAAGGGCAATCGTCGCTGTGTCGGCCGCAAAGCCGCTGCGCCGCACGACTACGAGGTACGATCCGGCCGCGAGGTGGGCGATGACGTAATCGCCTCGCGCGTCGGACGACCCGCCGATCGATGTACCGCTCAAGTGAATCGACGCGCCCGCGATACCGACGCGACTCGTGTCGGTGATCCGGCCATGTAATGAAGCCTCACGCTGTTGAGCGGCGGCCGACCCGGCAATGATGGCGCAACAACTGATCGCAATGGCGCTCGTGCGCAGCAACGACGGTACGACCAAACAAGTGGGATGGGTGAAGCTCGCGTGGATGGATGCCATGGCGACTGATCCTCGAGTGACGAAGAAGAACTGCACGAGGAGGAGTCTGCCGTCGTTTGCGGCAATGTTGGCGACTGTTGCATTACAGTTTTGTAACAAGGTGATCGGTCGCGGAGTCGTGGCCACCTTCGACAGTTCGAAGCTGTCAGTGGGCTGACGGGAGGGTCACGATCATGTTTCAACGCACTCAACCGCCAGAGGCGACGCGTTACCGGAAGCTCGAGCCTGAGCCGGCGACATGTCCTTCGACTTCGGTAGCCGCCCCTCGAAGCGCTCGAGTTCTACGGGAAGCGCATACTCGGTCGTAAACGACCGCGCGGGTCGTCAATGATTTGGACTGGTTGTGGCGCCCGCCAAACCTCGGCCGAGGCCAACGCCGACGTCGGCGGCCGCCGAGATTAGAGTGTTCTAATGTTCGCGGATCACGGCGGAGACTTCGGTTGGTGACTCCGTCACTGGGTCTTGCGTGTCGAGCATCATCGATTCGAAGTCGAGATCGCGTTGAATGCGCCGCATGACGTCGTCGCCGATGATGCCGCGATCTCGCAGCTCGAGAATCGAGCGCTGCTCCGCACGGATCATGTCGTTTCGAATCCGGCGATACTCCGCGCCGCGTTCCTCGTCGAGCGCCCCGGCCTCGTGTGACGGTGCGGGAACGAAATGCTCGTGCGGCAGCTCCGGCGCTCCGGTTTCTCCCGCCTCGTGCTGCCGCGCCTCGCGCGCGGCCCAGCGGCGAGCGCGCTGCCGTTGTCGCTGCTTCAGATATCGCACGACCTCGGGATGCGACGTGTCTGCGGGCGATGCGGCGAGCACGCCGAGGCCGGCTTCGACGGCGGCGAGCCGGGCGTGCGCTTCCTCGGCGCGTTCAGTTCCATCCTCGTGCAGTCCCAACAGGCGCGCCACCAGCGGAAGCGTCGGTCCTTGGACCACGAGCGTGAAGAGGATGAACGCAAACGTCACGAAGATGATCTGCTCTCGCGCCGGAAACGGCGC
>Ga0070708_100000946_pt1 | contig 22027 bp, 17 predicted proteins | sample KBSK5503metaG_FD_65469 | JGI IMG/M metagenome (GOLD analysis project Ga0070708, IMG submission 65469) | Corn, switchgrass and miscanthus rhizosphere microbial communities from Kellogg Biological Station, Michigan, USA - KBS K5-50-3 metaG | ecosystem: Host-associated > Plants > Roots >... | reverse complement strand
GGGGTAACATTCGGTCTGCGGAGCCCGTCCTTGCAGTTCCAAACGCCTCTGTTGCAATTCGCCGTGATCGACAACCAAGCTCGTCTCACTGCGCGGGCAGCGAGCGATGAAGCCTTCGACGCCATGGAGCGTTGCGCCCGCGAACTTCTCAATATCTTGCGCGAGACACCGATTCTTGGCGTTGGAATCAATTTCGGTTTCGACGTCGTTGAACCATGCGCACGCTTGGACGAGTTGTTTTCTCTTTCGGACGAACTGCAACTGCGGCAACATGGGGCCACGATCGTGTCGCGAACGATCTTGCGGTCGCTCAGCGTGGCGGATGGAGGGCGACTAAACCTGACTCAGACAGCTCCTTTGGAAGCACCTGCGACGCGCACGATCGACTTCAACTATCACTCGGATGTCAATAGCGCTGAGGCGGCTCGGGCGGCTATTGGCGAGCACTTGATCCGTAATCGATTCGGCGCGTCCGTTCGGATGGCTTCTGACCTTTACGATCTTCGGTTGGACCGTTGAGATGACGCAACCCGGATATGAGCATATCCCGCTGTCATGGACCGGGTCCACGGCCGTCGGCACAGGTGCGACGTTCGCGTCGATTGGGAAGCTGGGTCAGATCATCGGTTCCTCGACGAGTGGATACGAGCGCACGTACGCGCTAATGGCGCCGCACGGCGGAACGCTGCGCCTCGGGTATTCGCCGCTGGATATTCGGGTCGTACCTAGTATCGCGTTCTGGAACGTCCTTGAATCGACTTTGAGCCCACTAGCGCACGCCGGGCGCGAGCATAGCTTTCCGATCAGCATTTTCGCTCCCACGATGCCCACAATGGGCTCATCCGTTCGAGTGCACGACGTCTCAGACTTTCCCTGGACTGCCGTGCTGCTACCGGCTTCAGAGCCGACGCCCTGGTATTCGGTTACGGTGAACGCTAACTGGAGGGAAGAAGACCAGCCGGCCTCCCCCATCAGCGTGTACTTTAGGTGGCCTGTGGCGGAGGAATCGTCGGAAGCTCCCGACGAGTTGCCGCTTGATGCGCTTCGCAGCGAAGACGTCGATACCGTCACCGAGGCGCTTGCTGTCGTCCGCGGTCGACTCCGAGAGGGTGACGTTGCGCTTGCGGACAAGCTCTTTGATCTGTTCTCCTCAAGCGATGATGAACGTATCAAGTCAATTGTCGTTCGGCTTCTACTTTCGGCATCTCTGCCGAGGACCTATGATGCGAAGTTGAAGCGCCTCATGGAGGCGGCCCTGTCGCAGTCCGACGATCTTGCCTTGGCTGCGATTGCTGCTGCTGCGTACCTGCCCGCGTCTCTCAAGGCCGTTTTTCGAGAATTGGCACGCAGTGTGCGACCGCGAATGAGCGTGCGTCTCGATCGTGCGTTCCGCGCGTTTACCGCGACTCGATCCTAGTTTTGAACGAGTGGATCGTCATAAGCGTCAGCGATCTGGCGCCGTGGCGGAAGGAACGCCCCGATGTTATGCGTCTAGCGAAGGATATTCGTCCTCGGCCGACGGAACGGAAGTCGGCTTGGGCGCACTGCCCCGATAATTACAAATGCCATCCACACGCGTTGCTCCATCCCTCGATTGCGCTGGCACGACGGATTCCGGGCGCCCGGATCATCGCAGAGGGCATGTTGCGGCTCGCGCCGAGGTTGATTAGCCGTCAACTCCAGGCGCTCTGCATGATCTTACAGAGAGCTCGCAAGAGTCCCAAGGCGCCAGCGGATATCGTGTACTGTCTCTCGCTAAGTCGCGCCGCCCTCGATCCTGCCGCGGTTGTGGACACTGCAGAAGAGCACATTGTGGCGGTCTATGACTCAAGTCATCGGGAGTTGACATATGCGACCGACGAGCATCGGCAAGAGGCGCTCCGCAGAGTATTTGCAGCGCAACATCGAGCTTTTCGCATACTCGATTACACCTTCGCTGAACTGCGGCCGCTCCTCCTTGAGCTCTACGAATCGAGGCTGCTCCGGCCCGACTTCATGGCGGTTGCCGACCGTCTTCTCGCCGAAACGTCCCGAGCATAGATCCGTCGGCTCACCGCGATCGTAGCGGCAATCACGGCCGGAGCGGCTCGACGGACATGGTGGCCAGGTCATAGAAGTGCCCCTTCGCTTGCGGCGGCGTCTTGATGATGAAGCCACCTTTCGCGAGCAAGACGCGGTATACGATCCAGCTGTGAAACGCGATTCGCACGACCACAGCTTCGGCATCCCAGGTCAGCGCCAGGGTGTGACCGCGCTTCCAGGTGCTCGGTAGGACCGCCTCCGATGCCCACGACCCGACCGGCAGCGCGATTTCCTTTCGAACGCAGTCGCGAACCGTATTGAACTGAGCCATGAGCGCCGTGTGCGCACTGTACTGCGAAGCGAGGTAGTTGAGCCCGATCTTAGCCAACGCGCGGCCGAACTTCTCAGCAATGATCGCCCTGCCCTCAATTCGCTGGTTGGGCATCTTCCCCACCTGGCTCACGGGCGGCGTCTTGGTATCCTCGTACTGCAGCCCGAGCGCCGTGAGGTCCTTCAAGACTGCTTCCTTGTCCTGGATCGCCGTGAACTCCATATGCCGGTGGCCGGTCTCGAACAGCTCCCGGAGCTGCTCCTTCGTCGGCAGCGCCGAGGTGAGAAACCACTTCAACGGCCCCGTGGGCGACAGCCCGAAACCGACCTGCGGCAACAGCTCGGCCCCGAGCTCGCCGTCGTCTGGGATCTGCTTGACGAAGGCGCCTGCCAGCGCACCGTCCGCTACCGTATGGGTCATCGTGCTCGCCTTGCCGAGCGACTTGTATTCCTCGGGCGCTCGGTAACCGAGGCGGAACCGGTTGAACCCGTCTGGCGTATCGCGGGCGAGGTAGAGGTCGATCGTCTTGCCGAAGAATTCGTTGCACTCGTCGCACACCGTGTCCTTGAGGGTCAGGCTGTTGCGAAAGCGCCCGAACGCTTGCGGTAGGACGTGCTCGGTCTTGGTGAAGGCGGAGACGGGCTTGTCGGTGACGCAGTAGATGCAGACCGGCATTCAGCGTCACCAGCGCTCAACCGCAGCGGAAGCGCACAACAGACCCAGCCCGAGCGCAGGTCCTGCGCTCGGACTTGCGGCTTCGGATCCGTTCGCGCCTCATGTTGCTAGTCGTCCGCGCGGGCGAGCGCGAATACCTGCGCCTGCGACTTGTTCGTCGGATCGAAGTCGCTGGCGAAGGTGAGGAGGTGGCAGGAAATCTTGAGCACGTCCTTGACGGTCACCTCGTCCGGAGGCAGCGCGTACAGGAACGTTTTCCCCGGTCCGACAGGGAAAGTGCGCATGTCGGCCGCGAGCGGAATCTGCTGTGGCACCGGCCTGCCTTCCGGCGTAGCGCTGGACTTCTTCTCGTCCGCTTTCCCGGCTTGCGGCGCCTTCGAGGGGGCCGTCTTGTTGACCTTCGGCTTGTATTTCAGCGGATCCTGCCGGTACGCCGCGTACTCCTCAAGGGCGGTCTTTACCCGCTTGACATAGGTCTGTCCGGTATCCGGTTTGGCCTTCTTGATGTTGATCCAGCGGCGACCGATTTCCTCGACCTGCCCGCGCAGGAACGTCACCGTCTTCGGTTCGTCTTCCCCCAGCGCCGTGGAGAGGCTCTCGACGGCCGAGATCCAGTTGTTCCGCACCGAGCTGGGTATCACACCCCGGCTGCCCATCTGGTTGATCCACTGCTTCAACGCCTCGATCGTGTCGGGGTCGGCGATTGGGGTGACCTGCGCTTCCTTAGCTTTCACGTCCTCGCTCCTTCCCCTGTCAGCAGGGGGCTTGGTTGCTTGAAGCGTAATCAGTTCTGGAGTCTCGTCAACCATGGATGATCAATCTCCTCTCACTATCTTGATCTTACGGTTCTTTTCTAAAGCCATCTGAGTCTTGGAATCATCTGGCAGGACCCTCGCCGCCTGCGGCTCGGATCGGAGAACGCCATTGCGCGAGCACTAGCACACGGGTCCGACATCGCTCGCTCGGATCTAGGCTTTGCGTGCGCCATCCAGGGTGTGCCGCGAAGCTGGAGATGCTCCCCGTCGCCACCTTCATCCGATGCGAAGAGAAGCGGGACCACGCGCAAGATGCTATGGAAGGCGGCCGTGAAATCTGCCGGCACTTCGTCTACCACCCCGGTCGGTCGCGACCCGTCCCGGCCCTGCCGGCGAGCAGCGGGGCCGTGAGTGACCGGAGATGAGCGCAAGCAAGGCCCGTCGGCACCCCGGGAACCTGTGACACCCAGGAAGCTGCGTTCAGAGAGGGTTGACACCGCCGTGGCGCGGCAGTACTGGCTCCTGAAGACCGAACCGCAGACGTTTTCGTTCGACGATCTGCTGCGCGCCCCGGGGCGCACGACGGGCTGGAACGGCGTCCGCAACTACCAGGCGCGCAATTTCCTCCGCGACGCGATGAAGAAGGGCGATCGCGTGCTCATCTACCACTCCAGCGCCGACCCGCCGGCGGTGGTCGGCGAGGCCGAGGTGGTGCGCGAGGGGTATCCGGACCCGACGCAGTTCGACCGCAAGGATGACCACTTCGATCCGGACTCCGCTCCGGACGACCCGCGCTGGTACCAGGTCGACGTCCGCGCCTTGCGCAAGCTGCCCAAGGAGGTGCCGCTCCCGCTGATCCGGGAGACGCCCGCGCTGCGGAAGATGGCTCTCGTGCAGCGGGGCCAGCGGCTTTCGGTCCAGCCGGTGACGGAAGATGAGTACGAGACCGTCGTCGCGCTGGGCGGAGTGAAGGAATGAGGTTCGCCGGCGGTCCCGCGGCAATGGCCGCGCTGGCTGCCGCAGTCATCGCCATCGCGCTGCAGATCTCGAGCGGGATGTACGACCCGCGGGCGCTGGCGCTCGTCACCTTGGCGGTCGCGCTCGCGGTAGCGGCCGCGGTCTGGCAGCGGCGGGGAGCGGTCGCGGAGTCTCCGCCGCTGGCGCAGGCGCTACTCGGAGGCGGGTGCGCCTGGGGGCTGGCCACGCTGCTGTTCACCAACCCCACCTTCTATGGTGACGCGCGGGCGCTCGACCGCGGCGTTCGCTGGTTCGCGGTCGCCGGCCTGGTGGTGCTGTCCGCGTATCTCTGCGTTCACCTGCGCGCCTCGCTGGTCCGCGCCCGGTTCCTGCTGTTGCTCGCCTGTTTCGCGGTGATGGGGATCGCCGTGATCCGGGCCAGCCCGCGGCCGTGGACGGACGTATGGGTGATCCAGCAGGGCGCGGCCGAAGCGCTGCTGCACGGATCGAATCCGTACTCGGTCACGTATCCGGACATCTATGGCTCGCTGAGCAAGCAATGGTACGCGAGCGAGCTGCTCGTCTCTGGCCGCGTGGCGGCGTTTCCCTATCCGCCGCTCTCGGTGCTGCTCGAGCTGCCCTTCTTCGCCCTCTTCGGCGACGTCCGCTATGCGATGCTCGTCTCGATGCTGGCGGCGGCCTGGCTGCTGGCGAAGCTCGGCGTCGCGGGGGAGCTCGCCGGCCTGTTCGTCCTCTTCCAGCCGCGGACGCTGTTCGTGCTGGAGCAGTCCTGGACCGAGCCCCTCGTGCTCGCCCTGTTCGCGCTCGCGCTGCTGGCGTCGATCCGGTTCCGTTCTGCGGCGCTGGCGGGAATCGCCATCGGTCTGGTGGCGGCGAGCAAGCAGTACTCACCGTTCCTGGTCGTGCCGCTCGCCTTCGGCCTGCCCGGCGAGATGCGGCGCAAGGCGCTCCTGTTGGCAGCGGCGGTGGCCGCGGCCGTCCTGCTGCCGTTTGCGCTCTGGGACTTCCAGGGCTTCGTGCGCGGCGTGCTGCGCATGCAGCTCGTGCAGCCGTTCCGCCCCGACGGCCTGTCGCTCCTCTCGCTCTGGGCGCGCCTGACCGGCGGCGGAAGCAATGCGCTCGCGATCAGCGGATTTCTCGCTGGCATCGCGGTCCTCGCCGCGGTCCTGCGGCGGGAGGCGGGCGCGGCCCAGGTCGCGCTGGCGGCCGCCGCGGCCTGGCTCGCCGTGCTACTCTTCAGCAAGCAGTCGTTCTGCAATCACTACTGGCTTTGCACGGGCCTTCTCTGCGCCTCCGTCGCGGGGCGCTGGCCATCCAAGGAGTCCGGATGATCGGCGGCAAGCGCGTCTGCGTGGTGATGCCGGCGTACAACGCCGAGAAGACGCTGCGCCAGACGGTCGCGGAGGTCGATCGCAGCGTCGCGGACGACGTCATCCTCGTCGACGACCAGTCCGGAGACCACACCGTCGCCATCGCCCGCGAGCTGAAGTTGCACATCATCGTCCACGAGAGAAACCGCGGATACGGGGGCAACCAGAAGACCTGCTACACGGAAGCGCTCCGGCGCGGGGCGGACATCGTGGTGATGATCCATCCCGACTACCAGTACTCGCCGCGCTTGATGCCGGCGATGGCAGGGATGATCGCCAGCGGGCACTTCGATCTGGTGCTCGGCTCCCGCATCCTGGGGAGGGGTGCGCTCGCCGGAGGGATGCCGCTCTGGAGGTACGCGGCGAACCGGTTCCTCACCGGCGCGGAGAACCTGCTGCTGGGCTACAAGCTGACGGAGTACCACACCGGGTATCGCGCGTTCTCGCGTCAGGTGCTGGAGACGCTGCCGCTGGAGGAGAACAGCGACGACTTCGTCTTCGACAACCAGATCCTGGCGCAGGCGGTCTGGTTCGGTTTCCACATCGGGGAGATCTCCTGCCCCGCGCGCTACTTCACCGACGCGTCCTCGATCAACTTCCGCCGCAGCGTGAAGTACGGGCTGGGAGTGCTGGCGACCGCGCTGGAGTACCGCGCGGCGCGCATGGGCCTCAGGAGGTCACAGAGATTCGCGGAGAGCGGGCGCAAGCTTCCCGGCCAGGCGGCGCTTCCTGCGCCGACCTCGTACAAGTGCTAGGCTTCGTCGGGTCGCAGACGGGGGTGGAATGTCGGTGCCGCTGATCGCGGAGCTGAAGCGCAGGCGCGTCTTCCGCGCGGTGGTCGGGTACGCGATCGTGGCGTTCGCCCTGTTGCAGGTGATCGAGCCTGTGATGCACGGGCTGCACCTTCCCGAGTGGACCTTGTCGTTCGTCGTGGTCGCGCTCGCCGTGGCATTTCCCGTGGTGGTGGTGCTCGCCTGGGTGTTCGACGTCTCTTCAGGCGGCATCGAGCGGACGGTCCCGCTCCAGCCGGAGCGTCCACGCCGCCTGCCGATGGCCGTCGCGCTCGGCGCAGTCGCGGCCCTCGCTGTCGTGCCGGCGCTGGCCTGGCACTTCACGCGCGCGCGCAGGAACGCGCCCGCGCCCGAGGCGGCCGTCGCTCCGTCCGTCGCGGTGCTGCCGTTCGTGAACATGAGCGCGTCGAAGGACGAGGAGTACTTCTCGGACGGGATCACCGAGGAAGTGATCAATGCGCTCGCCAACGTCGACGGGCTGCGGGTCGTCTCGCGCACCTCGGCCTTCGCCTACAAGAACAAGAACCTCAGCGTCCGCCAGATCGGAGAGGAGCTGGCCGTCGCCACCGTGCTGGAGGGCAGCGTGCGGCGCGAAGGCAACGCGATGCGACTCAGCGCCCAGCTGATCAACGCCGCGGACGGATACCATCTGTGGTCGAAGACCTACGACCGGGAGCTGAAGAGCGTCTTCGCCCTCGAGGACGAGCTGGCGCGAGCGATCGCCGACGCGCTCCGGCCCAAGCTGCTCAAGCAGGCGCCGCTGGTGGCGGCGGCGGCGACGGGCAATGTCGAGGCGCACGATCTCTATCTGCAGGGTCGTCATGCCTGGAGCAAGCGGACGGTGGCCGACCTGAAGGAAGCGATGGGTTTGTTCGAGAAGGCCATCGCGGTCGACCCGACGTATGCCCTCGCCCACGCCGGCATGTCCGATTGCTACCTGCTGCTCGGCGAATATTCGCGGGAGCGTCCGGCGGACGTCCTCCCCAAGGCGAAGCCGCATGCCTACCGGGCCCTGGAGCTCGACGGCAGCCTTGCCGAAGCGCACGCCTCGCTCGGATTGATCAGCCTCTACGACTACGACTGGGTCACGGCGGAGCGCGAGTTCAAGCGGGCCATCGAGCTGCGCTCGGGATACGCCACCGCGCACCATTGGTACGCCATCCTGCTCGTCAGCCTGGGCCACTTCGACGAAGCGCGGGCCGAGGCGGGGCGCGCCGTCGAGCTCGATCCGGCGTCCCCGATCGTGAACAACATGCTGGCTGTGGTCTTGTACGAGAGCCGCGACTACGAGAAGGCGATCGCGGCCTTCCGCAAGACCCTGGAGCTGAATCCTGCTTTTTCGCTGTCGCGAGAGATGCTCGCCTGCGTCTACGCGACGCTGGGGCGCAAGGAGGAGGCGCTCGCGGAGCTCGATCAAATCAAGGCGTCCTCGACCGAGCACCTGGCGATGCGGGCGTGGATCCTCGCCATGGCGGGAGACACCGCGGGCGCCAAGGCGCTGATGCGCGAGCTCGGGCACAGCCCTGCGATCGAGCGCGGCCATCCGGCGGCGCTGGGGGTCATGCAGGCGCTGCTGGGCGACAGCGATCGCGCCTTCGCGTTGCTGGAGCAGGCGGTCGCGGACCGCGATCCGATGCTGCGGGACGCGAAGGTCAGCCCGATGTGGGATCCGCTGCGCAAGGATCCGCGGTTCGGGAAGCTGTTGCGGCAGATGCGCCTTGATTGACCGCTAGACGAGCCGTCCGTCGTCGTGTTACCCAAACCGGCCGCTACGCGCGTGTAGCTCAGTTGGATAGAGCACGAGCCTCCGAAGCTCGGGGCCGCAGGTTCGACTCCTGCCACGCGCGCCACCCAGACTCTAGAAGATCGCCATCAACCGCACGCGCGACCGCACCCGCTTCTGCAGCGGGACCCAGCAATTCTTGGGGATGAAGTCGTCGAGCGCGCAGCCTGCGATGGGCACCGGCGGAACCTGGGTGAAGTCGGTCTCGAAGGCCCACAGCGTCACCAGGGCCGGAGGGGTCCGCCCCAGTTGCAGCATGTCCAGCGAGCGGGCCTTCGCGAGCGCGAGGCGGTCGTACACGCGGTTCCCGCTGCTTCCGGCCAGCTCGACGGCAACGAGGGAACCGTCCTCGCGCAGCGTGATCCGCACGAGGGCGACCAGATTGTTCGGGCCGACCTGTCCGCTCGTGCCGCCCGCGACCAGAGCGTTGAACAGCTGAGGCATCATCGAGAAGCTGCCGCCGCGCAGTCCGCGGTCCTCGTTGGCGAGCGCGGTCAGTTCCTCGTTCAGAGGCTTGGTGGCCCCGGGCGCGCCCGGAACTCCCGCGAACGGATTGCCGGTCCGGCCGTAGGACGCGGCCTGCTGGCGCCAGGTATCGAAGAACACACCGAGGCCCGACCGCGCGCCCTTCGGGCCTTGCTCGAGAACGTCCCAGCCCGGATCGAAGCCGCGGCGCAGACGATCTTCCGCCGCTTGCCAGTAGGAATCCCTGCCGGTCCCTGCCCGCTGCTTCGCTTTTTCGTCCGAGAACCAACCCTCGATCCGGCGCTTCACCGTCGACTGTTCCTCGGCGAGCTTCTCTTCGCGCGACTTCTCCCGGACCAGACCCGGGGATTCGTCCCGTGATTGGACGGGCGCCGGAAGCGCTGATTCTGGATGCTCCAGCTGGAGCGAAAGGCGGCCACCCGAGCGGTCGATGCCGGCCGCGTGCCACTCGCTCCAGCGATCGGGAGCGGAGTCCTTGGCTGGAGCAGCGGGGGCGGGCGGCGCCGGCGGAACGTCGGGCCCCGGCTTCGTGATCCTGCGCGTCGCGGCAGACTTCGATGGGGCAGGGACTGGCTCGACTTGCGGCGTCTCTTTCGCAGGCACCAGCTTGCGCAATTCGACTTGCAGCACCCTGGGCGGGGTCGGAGCGGCGAGCTTTTCCCGGGGCAAAAACGCTACTGCGAACAGCAAGAGAATGTGGAGCCCCAGGGCTCCAGCGAGCGCGACAGCCCATCGCTTTCTGCGGCTCTCCAATCTTCACCATGGTCGCCAAAGTGCAACCATGGCGCAACTGAACGGCCGCCGACTCTGTGCGCCAGAGTCTCCGGACGCGTCCGGCGGGCACGTCCAGCTCTTCGAATCCAGATCATCGCCATCGATCCCCGAGCAGAACGCAGCCCGAGCGAAACAGTGAATCGGGTCGGACTCCCGTCGCTTGACGGGAAGGTGGCCGCACGCTCAATTGCCGCCTCTTTTCCGGAGGGGTCCGCATGAGCTCCCGCCTTTCGCTGGCCGTTTTCCTGATCGCCGCAGCAGCCGCCGCGCAGCCGACGCCGGTCACGCCGCTGACCATCGGCTCCGCCAACACCGCGACGGCGGACCCGACGGTGCCTCGTCCGAAGACGACGCCGTGCCGGGTCCGCCTGTTCACGGACATGAAGTTCGCCGATTTTTCGCCCAAGTTCTTCGCCTACGCGCCGCCCGCGGCGTGCCCGGGTCCGTGGCAGAAGGCGGTGCTCGAAGCCGACTACTCGGTCGAGGCGGGGCGGCAGTTCGACCGGACGGCGACGCTTTGGATCGGCGGCGTCAACGTGTACTTCGGGACGACGGCGGAGCCTTCGCGCCCTCCTCACCTCGTGGCGCGCGCGTGGCACATCGAGCGCGATCTGACCGAGTACGGCGAACTCCTGCAAGCGCCTTCACAGGGAAGGGCGGAGCTCGGCAACCTCGTCAACAGCACCTTCACGAGCTCGCTCTGGGGAACGGCGCAGATCGCCTTCTATCCTCAATCAAAGGACGAAGACGACTCGCGACCCGCGGTTGCGGATCTGGTCCTGCCGATTTCCGGCAGCCCGACCGGCGGGCCCGTGGCGCTCTTCGATCCGTCAGCCGAGCTGTCGGCGACGTTCCAGCTTCCCAGGAACGTCGAGCGCGCCTACCTCGACGTCGTCCTGCAGCACCAGGGGGCGAACGACGAGTTCTGGTACACCTGCGTGCCCACCAAACTCGCGGGCGAGTTGCAGAGCTGCGTCGGGACCGCGTTCCGCGAGGGACAGCTCAGCATCGATGGGCAGCCTGCGGGCGTCGTGCCGATCTTTCCTTGGATCTTCACCGGCGGAGTGGACCCGTTCTTCTGGCGTCCGATTCCCGCGCCGCAAGCCCTCAACTTCGTCCCCTATCGCGTCGACGTGACGCCGTTCGCGGGCGTGCTGAGCGACGGCCAGCCACACCGGTTCGCGATCAAGGTGACGAACAACAGCCAATTCTTCTCCACCACCGCGACCCTGCTGCTCTACCTCGATCACCGCTCGACGCAAGTGACCGGAGCGGTCACCCGAAACACAATCGGCGCGCCGTCACCGGCCGTCAACGCGGCCCTGAGCACGGACCTGACGACCGGAACCGTCAGCGGCACCGTGACCACCACCTCGTCGCGCCACTTCGTTCTCGCGGGTTGGGTCCAGACCTCCCACGGCCGCATCCGGACCGAGATCGCGCAGGCGATCGACTTCTCCAACGTGCAGCAGTTCGTCTCGCCCCAGTCCCTGCCCGAGACGTTCGTGCAGAACATCACGCAATCCACTGCCATCTCCTCGACCACCAGGGTCCAGGGCGGCAGCGGGTCTGGCGAGACCAGCGTCCGGATGTCCTGGCCTCTGGAGATGGACCTGACCGTCAACATCGACGGGTCCGGCGGATTCGTCTCGCAGATCGGCAAGGTGAAAGAGGCATACAACCGCGTCGACTCGAGTGACGACTTCTCCAGCCTCGTCTCCAACTCCGGCGAGTGGGCCGACACCTTCCCCACCCAGGCGGGACAGTCCGGAGCGCAGCGGTTCTTCTCTTCCGATTCCGACGATCATTGCTTTAGCCGCTCGCTGTCCGCTTCCGCCGGCGTGCTCACCTCCATCGTCGACGGCAAAGGCTGCGACGACGACTGAGCTCTCGCCACGATTGACGACAGAAGCGCCCCTCCTTGGACCAGTCGGCCAGGGAGTGTCGGACCCCTGCGTTAGCGTGCTCTTCATGCAACGAATTCGACCGCGGTGGAGCAACGAGGAAAGAAGGCAACCCGAGGGAACCGACCCGGCTGCGCCGCTCCCGAAGGACGGAGGTCCGGAGGGGGCCGCCAGCGGGACCCCGCGACTGACGCGCGGTGAGCTCAGGCGCCCATCTTCTGCGCGGTGGACGCCGACGTGTGCGGCGGGACTCACGTGCCTCGAATCCTGGCAGCCGTCAGAGGTGGATGTGGAAGAGGTGCAGTCGTGCATGTTGGTCAATTTCGGCGAGCGTTTGCCTCATGAGGCCGCGTTAGTGTTCGCCAAGGCCATGCACAAGGCGCGGCACCTCGCAGGCAGCTGGATTTCGGCCGGAGAATGCCTGGTCAAGATCGCCGACCACTACATCCGTGTCTGGGGTCCACGCTTGCGGAAACGAAGGCCGCGTGGACCTCAGTGACCGCTGTCTTCGTACCGGGGCACGCTCCGATCACCATCCCGGACCAGGACGTTGGTCCCGACTCGCCGCGCCTTGCGCAACCGGCTGCTCTCGCGTACCTGCGCTCCCCACGCAGCATGTCCCGGGGGGGACTTGGATGAACCCTGCATTCACAACACGGAGATCGACACCTCATGGACACTCGAGAACCGCGAAGTCGGAGTGGAAACGGGCGCGCCGCGATCATCGTTCTGGCCGTGCTCGCGGCAGGGGCCGCGGTGGCCGCGCGATTCGCCACGCAGACGGCCACGGTCACCATCACGCAGGCGACCAACGTCGCCGCAACGCTCTCCCCGGACCACGGCACGTTGGTCCTCGACGTGCAGGGAGTGCTCTTCTCCTTGCCCGCCAACGGCGGAACGGCCAAGCCCCTCACCGATCCCTTTCTCGAGGGAGCTCGCCCGCACTTCTCGCCGCAAGGGGACCGGGTCGTCTTCGAGGCCTATCAGGGCGGCACCTTCCACATCTGGTCGATGCGCCCCGACGGATCGGGCGTGACCCAGCTTACCGACGGCCACGGAGACGATCGCGAGCCGCGCGTCTCTCCGGACGGAACGAAGATCGTCTTCGCCTCCGACCGGGCGTTCGCCAACTCCGGCGACCGCAGCGCCACCATCGACGGCAGCTACGCCATCTGGCAATTGGATCAGACCACCAACGCGCTCAAACAGATCGCCACGGCCGCCAGCCCCGGTACCGACGTGTTCGAGCCCACCTGGTCCCCGAGCGGCAAGATCGCCTACGTCAGCGGAATCGGCGCGACCGGCACCAGCATCGTGGAGCTCGATCCGGCGGCGGGAACCACCCGGACGCTGGTCACCGCTCCGTCGGGGTTCCGCCTCAACTCGCCCTCCTATTCTCCGGACGGGACGAAGATCGCCTATCTGCAGTTCGCCGCGAACAAGAGCCAGCTGATGGTCTCTCCGGTCGGCCCCGGGAACGCCTCGCGCGTGGGCTCGAGCAACGACGTCTTCCCCTTCCAGGCGAACTGGGTGGACGACGATCACGTCCTCTACACGGCGGACGGCGGCATCGCCGTCTCCACTCTCTCCACGGGCGCCAAGGTCGACGTCCCGTTCCGGGCGGACTTCAAGCTCGACCGGACACCGTACGCTCGCAAGCGCATCGACTTCGAGCCGAACGGCCCGCAGCAAGTGAAGGGCATCGTCAGCCCCTCGCTCTCGCCGGACGGCAAGCGAGTTCTCTTCCAGGCGCTGAACCAGCTCTACGTGATGGAGATCGGCAAGAAGCCGCGCGCCGTCACCAGCGGCTTCTACTCGAAGATCGACCCCGCCTGGGTCGACGACACGCACGTCTCGTACTCGACGGACAAGAACGGCACCATGCACATCTTCGTGCTCGACCTGAGCTCGGGGAGCGAGCGCCAGGTGACCTCGATGGACGGCGCGCAGGTGTCCTCGGCCTGGTCCAAGGACGGAAGGCTCGTCTTCCAGGATCAGAACGGCGCGGCCTGGACGATGGATCTCACCAGCGGCGCGACGCAGAAGATCACCGCCAACCTGTTCGCTCCCGCGAAGCCGAGCTGGCATGCCAACGGACACACCATCGCGGTGGGGGCGCTGCGGCCCTACTCGCGCCGGTTCCGTGAAGGCACCAGCCAGATGCTGACCATCGACCTGAACACGAACGCCCAGCTCTACAACCCGGTCGTTCCGTTCCATTCGTTCTCCACGCGCGGCGAGGACGGACCGGTGTACTCGCCCGACGGGACCGCGGTGGCGTTCGTCACCGACAGCCTGCTCCACATCCGGCCGGTGGACGCGAACGGCATCGTCACCGGCACCGCGGTGGCGATCAACAACGAGGTCACCGACGCTCCCACCTGGAGCGGCGACTCGCAGCGGCTGCTCTACCTGAGCAATGGAAAGCTACGGCTGATCTCGCGCAACGGCGGCACGCCGCAAGCGGTGCCCGTCGATCTGACCTGGAAGCCGGAGCGGAGCGACGGCCGGGTGGTGATCCACGCCGGACGCCTCTGGGACGGCCGCGGTCCGGACGTGCGGACCAACGTGGACATCGTGGTGGTCAACAACCGGATCGACCGCATCGTCCCCGGCGGGACGGCCCACGTGGCGGGAGCGCGGACCATCGACGCTTCCACCCAGACGGTCCTGCCCGGCCTGTGGGAATCGCACACGCACCAGTACATCGAAGGCAAGTTCTACGGCGACCGCCTGGGACGGCTGTGGATGGCGTACGGCGTCACCGAGCTGAACTCGGTGGGCGATCCCGTCTACCGCGCCGCGGAGACCCGCGAGGCCTTCGCGTCGGGCACCCGCGTGGGCCCGCGCTACCTCAAGACCGGCGAGGCGCTGGACGGGGAGCGCATCTTCTACAACTTCATGCGCCCGGTCATGAGTGAAGACGGGCTGCGCCGGGAGATCGAGCGCGCGCACGCGATGGACTACGACATGGTGAAGACGTACGTGCGCCTGCCGCACGTCTGGCAGAAGATCGCCACCGAGGCGGCACACGCGGACGGGGTCTGGGTGGCTTCGCACTACATGCTGCCGGGCCTGGGCTACGACGTCGACGCCATGACGCACGTGAGCGCGACGACGAGGCTCGGCTTCGCCTACACGCGGTCCTCGGCGGGCATCAGCTACCAGGACATGCGCGACCTCTTCAAGCAGCAGGGTGCGTTCGACATCTCCACCACCTTCAACTCCTCGCTGTACCGCGAGGATCGGGGGATGGTGGACGACCCGCGGCTGCAGATCCTGAACGTGCCCTGGGACCAGGTGCTGCTCCGGGGCAAGCGCGACGCCGCGGTGAGCACGGACCAGACGGTCAGCCTGGACAGCCTGAGCAAGGAGGAGGACACGGTGAAGAGCCTGACCGGCCATGCGCTGGCAGGCACCGATTCGCCGCTCGACAACGTGGCCACCGCGCTGCACCTGAACCTGCGCGCCCAGGTGAAGTACGGCCAGGAGACCTGGCGAGCGCTGCAGACGGCGACGCTCTTGCCGTCGCGCATGTTCAACGTCGACCGCGATCTGGGGACGGTGGAACCGGGCAAGCTCGCCGATCTGGCCTTCATCAACGGAGACCCGTTGCGGGACATCAAGCAGCTGGCCAACGTGGCGGGCGTGATGAAGAACGGCCGGTTCTACAGCGTGACGGAGCTGGAGGCTCCCTTCGTGGCGCACCCGACGACCAGCGCGGCAGCCGTGCAGCACAAGATGCTGCCCGCCAAGCCTGAGCTGCGGGAGAAGTACTGGTGGCACGATCCGGAGACCCTGATCGAGGACGACCACAAATAGCTTCCAGGATTCGGGGCGGGATTCGGGGACACCATACGGAACGTTCGTCGGAGATCTGGGGACACCATACGCAACTCGTCAGGGTCCGCGTATGGCGTCCCGGGTCGGCCCCGGTGGTGTCCGCTCTTCGGATCCAGGGGAGTCTTCGCTCGATCGAGCGCCGCCTGGATCAGCGCCTGCACTTCCGGCCGCGCTCTTGACTGGCGGCTCCGGGCCTGCTTCGCTCTCGCGTCATGTCCGTCAAGGATGAGCCGCCTCGCGGAGCCTTGAAACGCATACGGTCGATCTGTCTCGCGCTCCCGGAGACGATGGAAACGACCAGCTTCGGCCACCCGACCTGGAAAGCGCGACGCAAGATCTTTGCCGTCTTCGAGAAATACCGTGGCGACTGGAGCATCGCGCTCAAGGCCGATCCCGGCGAGCAGCGTGCCTTGATCGAAGTCGACGGACGTTTCTACCGAACGCCGTACATTGGACAGCACGGGTGGGTGTCGTTCAGATTCCAGGGCCGCGTTCCCTGGAGGCGGCTGGGTGACCTGCTCCGCGAGGCGCACCGGCTGGTGACCTGATGCCCCTGCTCTTGTTCGCCGCGCTGCTCGCACAGGCCGACCCGACCAGCCGCAGCTGGAATGAGCCTGTCGAGCCCTTCCGCGTGATCGGAAACGTCCACTATGTGGGCGCCAACGAGATCACTTCATTCCTGATCACGACTCCCCAGGGTCACATCCTGCTGGACGGCGGCTTCGTGGAAACCGCGCCGCAGATCCTCGCCAACATCCGCAAGCTCGGCTTCCGCCTCGAGGACGTGAAGGTCATCCTCAACTCGCAGGCGCACTACGATCATGCCGGCGGTTTTGCCGAGCTGAAGCACGCGACCGGCGCCTCGCTGCAGGTCATGGAGGGCGATGCGGAACAGGTCGCGCGAGGCGGCCGGGAAGACTTCGCCTTCGGCGACAAGTTCCTCTTCCCGCCGGTGGAGCCGGATCGGGTCTTGCGTCCTGGCGCGTCGGTGACTCTGGGCGGCATGTCGATGAAGGCGGTGTGGACCCCTGGTCATACGCGCGGCTGCACCACCTGGACGATGACGGCCCTGGAGGGAGCGCGCCGCTATTCCGTCGTCTTCGTCTGCAGCACGACGGCGCCGGGCTACGAGCTCGTGCACAACGCGGCGTATCCCAGGATCGTCGACGATTATCGGGCGAGCTTCCGCACCCTGGAGGCGCTGCCTTGCGACGTCTTCCTGGCTTCGCACGGAAGCTTCTTCCACTTGCGGGAAAAGATGCAGCGGCTCCGCGAGGGCGATGCGCTCGCATTCGTGGACGCGCAAGGCTATCGGAAGTTCATCGGGGAGACCCGGGAGACCTTCGAAGCGCAACTCCGCGCGCAGCTCGCGCGGCCCCCAGCAGGCGTCGAACGTGAGCAGAAGCTTGGCGCGGATCGGCCCCGCTGAAGAGGACCGATCCGCGCCGGGTGCTGCTCAGGGCCCTACGAACAGATTCGCGCAGTGGCCGGGCTGCGCCGGGATGCCCGAGATCGCGCCGCCGCGCGGGATGCACTGCGAAGGCGGCAACGAGGCGCGCCGCTCGACGGACTCGACCAGCAGATCGAACGCTTTCTGCGCATGCGGCTGGATGAACTCCAGCTGCGGGAACACATCCTTGAAGGTCTCGATGTGGTTCCCGTTCTGGACTTCGTACAGGCGGTACGCAGCCTTGTCGTTGCCCTCGTCGTCGTCGCGGTCCGCTTGCGCCTGCGCCACCTTGCGCGCGTAGGCCCGCGCATGGCGATCGATCGGGAGCAGGCCGTCCATGGTGCCCGCCACCGTGATGAGCGGCCTGCCGATGCGGCCGGTGGTGGCAAAGGCGGCCATGTTCGCGCCGACGTCACTCGCCGAGAGGCGCGCGATGTAGTTGTACGTTCCGGTGCCCTTGACGTAGGTGTCGTAGGTCGGGTCGTTCCGCTTCTGCCACTGGCACTGCGTCACTTCCCAGAACTGGTCGTTGTAAAGCTTCCACAGTGAGTTGATGGGCTTCGAGGGATCCATGGGGCGACTGACGATGTCAGGAGGGTAGCCCGCCGCTCCGATGTTCGTTGCCGCCGTGCTGGCAGCGTTGAAATCCGACGCGACGTAGTCAGGAAAGTTCAGGATGGCCGGCGGCAGGTCGGTCAACAGATTCGGAGCACCGGCGTCGACATAGGTTCCCTCCCAATCCACTCCGCCGTCGAACAGGCTGGGGAAGAGCTCGAGCGCGCGCCGCACCTGGTAGCCGCCGTTGGAGGTGCCGACGGCGTAGGTCCGCCGCGCTTCGCGGCCGTAATGCGCCTCTACGCCGCGACGCGCGAGCATCGCTGCTTGGGCCATGAAGCTGGCCCAACGCGTGAAGGGCTGGCCCTTATCGTTGTCGAAAAAGTGCACGAACACCTTCGATAGCGGGTTGAGTCGGCAGGCCAGCTCATCAGTGGGTGGAGGATCGGCCAACGCAACCACCCGCAGATTGAGGACGCCCTTGTTTTGCGAGGCATATGCGTAGCCCCTCTGCACGACGTAATCGCTCCAGGCGAAGTCGCCGTTGAACTCGCTTCGCGTTCCCGAAGCGCCCGCCACGACCAGCCGCCCGTTCCAGTCGTTCGGCAGCCTCAGTAGAAATCGGCCTTGATCGGTCGGGTCGTCGGCGATCCGCGCCTGCAGCTGCACGCCGGGCACCACGACCCCCTTCGGGATGGGCGTTCGGTTCGGCGGATTAGGCGAGATGACGTTACGGTCGGTCTGCGGTGTGAACGCCCCTGGTGCCAGTCCCGGGATTGAGTTGTTCGCCGGTGTGGTTGCCGGGTTGTTCGTCGTCAGGTCGGGGCTCTCGAAGCAAGTGGGCTCGGCGAGGCGGTTGCCGAAGGCGGCCACGAGGCGTGAGCACCGATCTTTCGAATCGGCGAAGGCGGCGGACGACAAGAGCAGGGCGACGCCGGACACAAGTCGAAGGTGCATTTGACGGTTCCTAGGATTGGAGGGGCGAAAGGTTGCGCATCATGCGCCGACGCGCTTGGCATTGCCAAGCCCCGCACCAGGACCTTCGGCCCGCGCCTGGCCGGCTGGTCAGGCGCGCCGCCCGCCGCGGCAGATGGCACGCCACGCGATGGCCGTGGCGTTGCGCGCATTGAGCGGACACGGGCACGGTCGCCCGAGTGTACGCGAATCCGGATCCGTTGGCCGTCATCCGCCATCGAAGAAAGGGGGAGCCATGGCCGTCGGAATCGTAGGCGCGGGAAAGATCGGGCAGGCACTGGCCAGGCATCTGACCCGATCAGGTTTCGAGGTGATCGTCAGCAACAGCCGTGGACCTGAGTCGCTCCGGCCCTTGGTGACGGAGCTGGGACCGAAGGCCAAGGCAGGCACCACCGCGGAAGCCGCGGCGGCACCGGTGGTTTTCCTGACCGTGACCTGGTCGCAGCTTCCTGGAGCGCTCTCCAAGCTGCCGGATTGGAAGGGTCGCATCGCCGTCGACACCACGAACCCCCTCGTGGCCGAAGGAACCGGCGTCCGGCTCCTCGATCTCGGGAGCAAGACGTCGAGCGAGGTCGTGGCGGGAATGGTCCCCGGCGCTCGGCTGGTGAAGGCGTTCAACACGCTGTTCCACGTCGTCGTCGCTTCCGACCCGAGCGAGGCGGGCGGTCGCCGCGTCATCTTCCTCTCCGGCGACGACGCGAAGGCGAAGCAAGAGGTTGCGGCGATGATCGACAAGCTCGGCTTCGCGCCCATCGATCTGGGCGGGCTCGTCGCCGGCGGGAAGATGCAGCAGGCAGGAGGGCCGCTCGCGGGGCTCAACCTGCTTCGCCGCGCTTGAGCACAACTCACGTTCAGGTGAGCAAGCCGAGTCCTTGACCGCCTCGGAGGCCCCTTCTACCAGGAGCTCGTCCTCACCTCTCAGTTCAACGCAAGCGTGCGCGTCACCGACGTCCGCGATCCGTACAATCCCAAGGAGATGGCCTCGACCGTGCCAACAGCGGCATGCACGTCCTGAAACTGACAGGCGAGGCAGCCCGGATCGCTGGCCTGGGCGAGGACGACTGATGATACTCGTGGAGGCCGGCGGTTCCGCCGGTCTCCAAACCACCGCATCTTGCTGCGGCTTCACCGTGGGATGGCATGTTCGACGAGGCTCGCCTGCGAGAAGCCCTTCACCTCCAACGCAAGAGCTACGAGCTCCTGCGCTGGGCGAATCAGGCCGTCAAGGAAGGACGGCTGAAGCTCACCGAGTTGCACGGCAACATGAGCACCTCGGATGCGGCCCGTTCCTGGATCGGGCGCAACCTGAGCTCGCTGCCGCCCGAAGCGCGTCCCGCGGCCGGGCAGGTCGAGGAGTTCGCGCACCTCTTCGTTTCATACCTGGTGACGTCCTTCCAGGTCACCAGGAGGCTTCGGGTCCGGGCCGGATGCTCGTGCTCCTTCTGCGCGTACATCATCGACGTACCGCACCTGCAGGCGAAGACGCCGACACGGTTGGACCATGAGTTGGCGCGCAAGCTGAAAGTGATCGCGCTGGAGAAACTTGCGCTCGAGCTCGAGCTTCCGCTCTTCGCCAGCGAGTTGGAGCGCTTCCTGGGCGAGAACCCTGAGCTCGACCGGGACATCGCGCTGGTCGCATGGACGATGGAGGTATTTCGACGAGGCGAATTCCGCGGCCAGGGCCAGCCTGTGCTGGCGTTGTGGCGCGAGATCGCCTGGAAGAAGGGTCGTCCTGACCGCAAGTTCGAACCAACGCCGGAGCTCGTCCTGGCGGCAGAAGCCCGCATCAGCCACGCGCTGAGGAATGCCTGTTCGCGCTGATTCTCGTTTCAGGAGAACCAGATGCTGATCTTTCAACTTGCCCCGGCGCAAGTTGCCTGTGGACAACTTCGGAAGTAGCGCCCGGGAGGCTCTTCCTCGCGCTACCGCTTCGACAACAATCGCTTCTGTAGCCAAGCCGTCAGCGCGGGCCCCCCGCGCTCGCGGAACGCCGCGCACTGCCGCACCTGCTCGACGGTCTGCGCGTATCGCCGGTCGCCGCCGGGGAAAGCGCGGACGCGCGGCCGGAAGAATTCCTCCAGCACCTTGGCGTGCGCGTCGTCGCAGAACCCGCCTGCGATGCCGGCCAGACCCGCGCCGTAGTCGCGCGGCATCCTCTTCACGATGGCGTCGAAGTTCGTCTGCACGAACTGGAGGGCCGCCTCCATCGTGCGGGGCTCGTGAGAGGGGCCCCAGACCAGGGCGATCGATTCCCGCGGATCGAACTCGTCGCCGCTGAAGATCTCGAATCCCTGTTCCACCAGCCGCGGGTCGCGGAAGTCGCCCATGGCGGCGAGGATCCGCTGGCGCTCCAGCCGGTCCTTCTCCACTTTCGCCGCCGAGTGGAGCTTGTCATGGAAGGCGGCGTCGCCGTCGATGGCGGCCAGGAAGAGCGCGACCGAAGCCAGCTCGGGACTGGTGGACTTGTGATCGGCCAGCCAGCGATCGGCGACCCTGCGCGCTTCCGACCGCAGTTGCGGGTCCTGCCCCTGGTTCCCCACCAGCTCCAGCAGCTTGGGCCGCAGGATGCGCGCATCCTCCGGCTCCCCCTTCTTCTCGGTGAAGCCGAGCGACCGCGCCCGGCCGCCGAACGTCTCACGCACGTACGCCGCGTACTTCGGCAGCGCCTCTTCCGGAACGAAGCCGTGCTCCTCCGCGGACGCGATCGCCGGAAGCAGCGTCTCGACCACGTGCCGGTCCTTGTCGCCCGCCAGCGCGACCGCCAGCTCGAAGACGCGCGGAAGCTCCGTCGCTCCCGCCTGCGCGGCGGCGACGACGTCCGAGAAGAAGGCCATGCGCTCCGGCGTGGTGAGCTGGGCGACGCTCCGGGTCAGCGCTCCGGTCTGCGTGTCGTCGAGCGCAGCGCGGTAGTAGCCGGATGCACCCGCGTTCGGCATCACCCAGCGCGGGCATCCGCCCAGATCGGCGGTACCGGTGGCGTCGCTGAGCAGCGTACAGGTCCGCCCGTGATCCGTCCGCATGCAGACGGGGATCTGCCAGACCTGCGGGGGAGGCGGATTCTGCGCCGCGCCGAGCGGCACGTACCGTCCTTGCGAAAGCTCGGCCCGGCCCTTGCCCGCGTCGCAGCTGACCTTGACGCTGAGGAGGGGCAGCCCGGCTTGATCGAGGAAGGTAGAGAAGGGCGTGGTCACGTCCTTCCCCGCCGCCTGGGAGATGGCGGCGAGGATCTCCTTCGAGGGTCAGTTCCGGAAAGGAGTGCAGGCGTACCTGCGTGAGCATGCCGATGACGGCGGCGCCCTTCTGGTACGTGATCGCATCGAACGCCGTCTTGATGT
>Ga0070708_100000945_pt1 | contig 22028 bp, 16 predicted proteins | sample KBSK5503metaG_FD_65469 | JGI IMG/M metagenome (GOLD analysis project Ga0070708, IMG submission 65469) | Corn, switchgrass and miscanthus rhizosphere microbial communities from Kellogg Biological Station, Michigan, USA - KBS K5-50-3 metaG | ecosystem: Host-associated > Plants > Roots >... | reverse complement strand
GCTCCGAGCGCGATTTGGATGGAGTGCTTCATTCGGGCTCAAGACGGCCCTCGAGGATTTTCGATTCACCCGGCACCAGCGTCACCTCGTCACGCCTCGGTTTGAAGCCCGCCTTGGTGATTTCATAGCTCACTTTCTGCTTCGGGGTTCCCTTGGGGAAGGAAATCTCGAAGGGGCTCGCCGGAGTATCCGCCGCGGTCTTGGTTTGGTCGCCCAGGCGGATCTGTGCATCGGGGGGCTCGTAGCGAAACTGGAGGCGGGACGGTTTCGGTTGTACCTGAAGCCGCAGCGTCTCGCCGGACGGGCCAAGATCGATCGTGGTGGTCTCCTCTTCGCAAAAGCGGCAACCGTAAACCAGGCGGTGCGGGCCTGGAACCAGCTGAAACTCATGCTGGGGCGTCTCCGGTTGCCGATCGCCCTCATCGATCTGGACGTAGGCATAGGGACGAAAGATGAGCGTGAGCTTCGCGTTTGCGGCCGACTTTTTCGGTCCTGAAGCCCCCCTCGACTGCACGCGCGGACTGGTCGTCGGCCGAGCCACCCCGCCCTCCCGCTCAATCGACGAGAGGCCCAGTGACTTGGTGGGAGAGGTCTGGGTTGGCTCGCCTGGCGTCGACTCAGCCGCGTTGGGCGAGGCGGGGGGAGAGGCAGGGGCGAAAGCGACCTCGGATCGCACCGCGCGCTCGCGCCAGATAAAGGCGCCGGTGCACAGGGCGATGACCGCGGCGCTCAATCCGGCCACCGCGAGGCCTCGTCGGATCATGTTCCGACGCTGCCGGCTGCGGTTCATCGTCGCCAGTAGCTGCTTGGCCCTGGTATTGCCCGCATCGAGCGCGAGCACCTGGTTGAGGCAGGCGAGTGCCTTGGCGAGCTGGTTCCTTCCCACCAGCTGCTGGGCGAGTTGGAGGCGATTGTCGATCAGCCGATCGAGCATCTGGACCCGATAGGCAACCGGATCCAGAAAGAACCATCCCAGCTCGTCCCCTGGGTGGGGAAAACCCGCGCCGGCCAGATAATCCGCCAGGGCTTGCTGCAGCTTGCGGGCATTCGAGTAGCGAACGGAGAGGGGCCGCGCCAGGGACGTCGCGATGACCTCGGCCAGACCATCGGACACGGCCGGTGCAAGCTTGCGCGGATCGTCGAATGTTCCATCGAGGATCTTCTTCAGCGTGGCCGTCGCGTTCGCACCCGCGAATGGAAGCTGGCCGGTCGAGAAGTAGTAGAGCATCGTTCCGAGCGAGAAGACGTCCGCCTCCGGCCCGATCTGGTGCTGGCCCTCGATGATCTCCGGCGCCATGTGAGCCGGAGATCCCACCAATGCTCCGGTCATCGTCATCTGGTCTTCGCGATCGAGAAACTTGGCGATCCCGAAGTCCATCAACTTGATCACCCCGTCGTCGCGGACCATCACGTTCTCCGGCTTGAGATCCCGGTGGATGATCCCCAGATCGTGGGCGTGCGAGAGAGCTGCTGCGACCTCGTGGATGACCATCGCGGCGAGCTCGGGGGGATGGAAGGCCCGCTTTTCCACATAGTGCTTGAGCGTGTGGCCGCGGATGAACTCGGTCACGATGTACGCGGTCTCCGAATCGCCGGAGACGAAGTCGAACACCTCGAGGATGTTGGGATGCTGGAGCTTGGCGACCGCCTGAGCCTCGCGGGCCAGGCGCCGGCGACTGTCCTCCTTGCCCGCCAGATGCGGATGGAGGACCTTCACCGCGACCTCCCGATCGAGCGCGGTGTCGAGCCCCTTATAGACGACGCTCATTCCCCCCGATCCGATCTTCTCGAGGATCCGGTAGCGTCCGATGTGGTGGCCCACGAGCGACATAGCGCGTCAGTCTCCCAGGTTGGTGCCCAGGCTCCGGGCGACGCGAACCATCTCCCCGTTGATGTCGACCCGGCGCTCCTTGGAAGTCTCCGCGAGCGGGACGGGGACGATCTCGTTTCCGCGCAGGCCGACCATGTGATCCCAGAGACCCTGTTGAACGAGGTCCAGCACGTTGTAGCCGAAGCGCGTGGCGAGGATGCGATCGGCCGTTGTGGGCCCGCCGCCCCGCTGCAGGTGCCCAAGCACCGTCACCCGGATCTCTGCCTCGATGTGATCGGCGATCATGTCCGCGACGACCTTGCCCGCGCCGCCCAGGCGCACCACCCCGCGGCCGGGAATCTCCCCGGCGGTGGCGACAATCGCCTCCGTTCCCCCGCGGGGATAAGATCCTTCCGACACCACGATGATCGAGAATGTCCGGTGCCTCCCCCAGCGCCGCTTGATCTTTTCGACGATCGGCTCGAACCGATACGGGATCTCGGGGATGAGAATCACGTCCGCCCCGCCGGCGATGCCACTTTCGAGCGCCAAGAACCCGGAATGCCGGCCCATCACCTCCAGAACCATCACCCGGTCGTGGGCCTCGGCGGTGGTGTGCAGCTTGTCAATCGCATCGGTACAGATCGCGCGCGCGGTGTCGAAGCCAAACGTGGCATCGGTTCCGGTCAGATCGTTATCGATCGTCTTCGGGCATCCGACGACCTTGATGCCCAGCTTGGCGAGCCGATGGGCGATCGACAGCGTGCCGTCGCCTCCTACTGCAATCAGTCCATCCAACCCCAGCTCGTGGTATCGACGCACCGCGGCGGCCGACAAGTCCCGCTCGATGTAGCGGCCGTCTTCCTTGACCGCGTACTGGAAGGGGTGGGCCTTGTTGGAGGTACCGAGGATGGTTCCCCCCTTGGGCAAAATACCCCGTATGTTCTCCAGGGTCAGGGGGGCGGCGCGATCGGACTCGCAAAGGCCGACGTAGCCATCTTCGATTCCGACAAACTCGTACCCCAACTCGAGGATGCCTCGCTTCACCACGGCGCGGATCAGCGCGTTGAGCCCTGGGCAATCTCCGCCTCCGGTCAGAATGCCCAGTCGAGTCTTTTTCGCCATAGTGAAGGTAAGGCACCGATGTCAGAATCGTTGGCCAGCTATGACAGGTGAGTCCGGTTTTGGGATTGTAGGGGCACGTTCCCGCTGAATCAACGAATCACCGGGACGCTTTTGGCGCATTGGGTGAACACTTCACGCCAACACTACACAACACACCTGGCCCTGGGGGCGGGGTGCATTCTTCTTCTCGCCGGTGCCGCTCCACTGGGGACGGAGATTCGTAAGGACGGCTACTCGCTGCGGCCGCCCGGCGGGTTTCTCCTGACGCGGATGGAGTTGTTCCGCGACACGAAGTCAGGCGCCCCGACCCTACCGGCTACGTCCTCCCGGGCACTTTCGGTGGCTCTCGTCGATCGCTCGGGGGAGGACTCCGCCTCGATGCTGGTTTCCGTCGTGGACGGTACCTTTCAAGCTACCCCTGCCGGCAGAGACGAGCTCTCCACCGCGGTGATGCGGCACTTCACAGACGAGATCCGGCTCCCGATGGCACTGGATCGCGCCGAATTGATCACCACAGCCGCTCCGCGGGTGGAGGTGCTGGGGACCGTGCGTCAAGAGGGCCAGCTTCGCAACGTGCTGGTGGCGGGGATGGCAGGAAAAGGGAGACACGCGGTGATCATCTTCAGCGCACCGAGCGGGCGCTGGGCCGATCTGAGTCCACAGATTCGCGCGTCGCTCGACACCTTCAAGAACGATCCGCCAGCCGGGAACGGCATCTCCCGCGGCGTTGCCGGCGCCGCAGCCCTCGCGGGCGCGCTGATCGCGGCCCTGACGGTCTGGCGGCACCGACGCCGGGAGCGGGTGTTCTGACTAGGCGCGTACTTCGGGTTTCGGAACTTCGCCCGAGGGGCCGGCGGGGGTCGCCTGTCCGATGAAGGGCGAATTCTCGAGAGCGGCCTTCAGCACCTCATCCATCTGGGTGGCGAAGACGAACTCGATTTCCTTTCGAGCTTGCTCCGGCACGTCGACCAGGTCCTTCCGGCAGCGCTCCGGCAGGATCACCCGCTTGATTCCAGCCCGGTGAGCTGCGAGCACCTTCTCCTTGATTCCGCCGACCGGCAGAACCAGGCCGCGAAGGGTCACTTCGCCGGTCATCGCGGTGTCACCCCTCACCCGAATCCCGGTCATCAGGGAGACGAGGGCGGTGAGGATGGTGACGCCGGCGGAGGGGCCGTCCTTGGGGATCGAACCCGCCGGAAAGTGCAGGTGCACGTCCGTCTTCTCGAGGAAATTCGCGCTGATGCCGAGGACCTCCGCCTTCGATCTCAGGTAAGAAAGCGCCGCCTGGGCGGACTCCTTCATCACGTCACCGAGCTGGCCAGTCAACGTGAGGTTCCCTTTTCCGGCCATCCGGGTTGCCTCGATGAAGAGCAGATCGCCACCTGCCGCCGTCCAGGCCAGACCGGTCGCTACCCCGGGGACCTCCGTGCGCTCGGCGACCTCGGAGTAGAAGCGCTCTGGACCGAGAATCTCCATCGCCCGCTCGGAGCTGATTACCTGCTTGGCCGGTTTGCCTGAAGCGACCTCCACCGCGACCGCGCGGCAGATATCGGCGATCCGCCGCTCAAGGGCACGAACGCCGGCCTCGCGGGTATAGGAGACGATCAGGGTCTGCAAGGCTTTGTCGTCGATCTCGATGTGCTCCTGGGTGAGGCCGTGCTCGCGAAGCTGCTTCGGGATGAGGTGGATCTTGGCGATCTGTTCCTTCTCATCGAAGGTGTAGCCAGGCAGCTCGATGATCTCCATGCGGTCCCGCAGCGGGCCGGGGATGGGTTCGAGCAGGTTCGCGGTCGCGATGAACAGAACGCGGGACAGATCGAACGCCACGTCGAGGTAATGATCGGAGAAGGAGTTGTTTTGTTCGGGGTCGAGAACCTCCAACAGCGCGGCAGACGGGTCGCCACGGAAGTCGGCACCGAGCTTGTCTATCTCGTCGAGCATCATCACCGGATTCTTCATTCCGGCCTTCTTCATGTTCTGGATGAATCGACCGGGGAGGGCACCGACATAAGTCCGGCGATGTCCCCGGATCTCCGCCTCGTCGCGCACGCCCCCAAGTGAGAGGCGCACGAACTTCCGCCCGATCGCTCGGGCAATCGACTGGCCCAGAGACGTCTTGCCGACGCCGGGGGGGCCAACCAGACAGAGGATCGGCCCGCGCATGTCGTTTTTCAGCTTGCGCACCGCCAGGTATTCGAGGATGCGCTTCTTCACCTTCTGCAGGCCGAAGTGATCGGCTTCCAGGACGGCGCGCGCATTGTCGATATCCAGGTTGTCATCGCTCTGTTTCGACCATGGCAGATCGGCGATCCAGTCCAGGTAGGTGCGGGCGACGGTGTACTCAGAGGAGGCGGCCGGGATCGTCTTGAGGCGATTGAGCTCCTTTTGCGCAACCTTTTCGACCTCCGGGGGGAGGCCGGCCTTCTTCAGGCGCTCCTGCAGCTCGTCGAGCTCCTCTTCCTCCTCGCCCATCTCGCCGAGCTCTTCCTTGATCGCCTTGAGCTGCTGGCGCAGGTAGTACTCGCGCTGGGTTTTCGACATCTCGCCCTTCACCGCGGAGTCGATCTTGTTGGACAGCTTGAGAATCTCTCGCTTGCGGTTGAGGAGCTCGAGCACGAGCTTCATCCTCGCTTTGAGGTCGACCGTCTCGAGGACCGCCTGCTTCTCCTCGATTGGCACGTCGACGTTCGCGGCGATCAGGTCCGCCAGGTGGCCGGGCTGGTTGATCGACTCGACGAGCTCGGTGGCAGCCGCGGGGAGCTCAGGCATGAGCTCGATCACCTCGCGGGCGAGCTTCTTCAGATTTATGCCGAGCGCCTCGACTTCCACGTTCTCGGCAGAGGTGCGGTCCTCTACCGCCTCGATCCGGGCCTTGAGATACGGCGCCTCTTGAACAAGCTCGATCACCCGGAAGCGGGCAAGGCCTTGCACCACCAGCGAGTAGTTGTCCTCGCCCATCTTCAGCAGCTTCACGATCCGGGCGACCGTTCCCATGGTGTAGAGATCGGCAGCACCCGGATCTTCCTCCTCGGCTCGGCGTTGGGTGACCACGCCAATCACCTGATCATCGCGAACCGCGTCCTTGATCAGGGCGATCGTCTTCTGTCGACCGACCGCCAGAGGCAGAACCCCGCCAGGGAAGAAAACCGAATTCCGCAGCGGCAGGATGGGCAATACTTGCGGAATATCGTCTTTGTTGATCAGCCCCGGTTGCGCCATTGCAGCGGCCATCGCCGTGGCTGACTGACCGCCCTTCTTTTTTTCGTCAGACATTGGTGAACTAACCTCTAATCCTTCATGGAACGCTTTTCAGGGGGATTGTTGAAGCGTAGGTTGCATTCCCGGTGGCGAACTGTTCGACAGGCGTAACGATAACCCAGTTTCAAATGCACACAAGCGAGCCGACCAAACGAGGGAGTGGGCTGACCAAATGGGCAGCATCAAGCTTCTGGGCGCCGCCACTCACTTGGCTCCGGCTGGACAAGGTGAGTGCCGGTTTTAGTGGCAGGCAATCGAGTGAGTGCGTGGCCGATCGAACCGGGCTGGCGCAATTTGAATAAAGCGATGCCGAGCCCGTTACGCTGAAGGGGTTGCTGGTAAGTTGTGCCCGAATGGAGGCCTGGATCATGGTGGGCAAAATCGCTGGCGCGGCTGTGGTGTGCGTTGTCCTGTGGGGATGCCAACATGGGGCTCCGGTAGACTCCAGCGGCACCGGGCTGCCCGAGCCGGAGGGTCGGATACTCGTTCTGCGCGGCCCCGGGGTCTCATTCTATGAGAATCGGGTGATCGGGCCGACGATCAACATGGCCCGCAACCAGGATGGGACCTGGAGCGGTTGGATCCGGAATCGGCCGATCAACCTGACTGTCGCTCCCGGACAGGTTTCCAGTCCATCGCTGACGATGAACATCCAGGAGCTGCCTCAAGGAGTGGAAATCAACGGCCTGTGGATCGGCGGCCGGCATTCGGAAGCAGAGCAGATCGCCATGCGTGTAACGCCGCAGGAGTTGTCCGTGCGAGAGCCGTTCGTGCATCCGCCGCTTGTTCTCGATGCGGACGGCGAGGGCAGGTACGGAACCGGCGTCTTCGGAGGCGCGGTGGAGCTCAAGGGGGCGGCTGCTCTCTCTCATCCCCCGCAGCCTCAGTTTGCATTGGCCTTGTTGGGCGCGTTTTAGGCCGTCGTACGTTAGATTTTGTTTGAATCCAAAGACTTGCGCGTTCTGTCAGATGTTCTTGCATACTGAACATCTGTATAGAATATTGCTCATGAGGCGAGTCGATGGACGCGGCACACGCCAGGCAAAATCAAGTCGAGCGGCTGCGGCAGGAGATTCGCAAATTGCACGCCGCGCCTCGGCGTTATCTCGCTGCACTGCGGACAGGGATCCGGTTGCTCGACGAGCTGCTTCCGGCTCAAGGCCTACCCCTGGGCAAGGTGCTCGAGCTTTGGGGCGAAGCCGCCTCGGGCAAGACCACATTGGCCCTGCGCGCGATGGCGGGGGCGACCCAAGAAAACCGATTGGGTGCCTACGTCGACGGGCCGGGCGAGCTCTACCCATTAGCGGCCGCCGCGCTGGGGGTTGAGCTCTCGCGATTGCTGATTGTCCGGCCCAAGGCTCCGGGAAAGCTGGTGTGGACCGCCGTTCAGCTTGCTCGAAGTGGTGCTTTTTCCTGCATCGCTCTCGACCTAACCCATACCGGGGTGAGGTTGTCCTTGGCCGAATGTAAGAAGCTCTCCGAAGCGGCATCCCGAGGGGGATGTTGTCTGTTGGTGCTCACGCCCCCCGAGGCTCCAGGGGACGGGATGATCCGTCTCGAGGTCTCTGCGTTCGGCGTAGAAAATGTGCGCGTGGAAGTACAGCGCAGCCGGCAGGGTGGAGCAGGGGCCCAGGCGATCATCCCCTGGGACTCGCTTTATCCTCGAGACCCACCGCGGTTCAGGTATCTACACGGCGTGGGGTCGACTGGATTTTCGGAGGACGACCCGAAATTTGCCGAACGTCGACCGCAGCGGCTGAAGCTTTCCTGGCCTCGAGACTGCGGCGGCATTGCCCGTTCACGGCCCGGTCGGGATGTGGCGCTTCCGGAGTTGGGTAGCAGCCTGGGGCTGTAATGCGTCTCCTGTATCTGCACTTCGAGCGCTTCCCGATTCAAAGACAGATGATCGAGGCGCCCACTCTGGCCGGAAAGCCGATTGTTTTCGTTCAGCAGATTCGAGGCGAACGGAAAATTTTTGCTGCCTCGAGCGCCGCACTGACTTCGGGAATCCGCCCCGGGATGACCCTCTCCGCCGGCACTGCGCTGGTGGGAACACTGCGGCACTTCACCTATTGTCCAGAGACCGAGCGAGCCGCCCTGATGTCCTTGGCGGAACAGCTGCTCCTGATCGCACCCGCCTTCCAACTCTCTTCTCCGGATGGCCTGTGGCTCGATGCCTCGGCTGCCGGATTGTGTCAGGGCGAAGAGGGCTTATGCCGACGAGCTTTGGAGATCTGCTCCTCCCGGGGCTATCGGGCCCGCGCGGCGGTCGCTTCAGAAGCCTTTACCGCGCGAGCTTTGGCTCGACATGGTCGGAAAACCGCTCAGGTGATCTTGCCGAGAAACGGTGCGCGTGCACTGGAAGCGCTTCCCCTGGCCGCCCTGGAGCATATCGATGGATCGGCGGTGGCAGCGCTCAGGTCGCTGGGCCTGACCACGCTCGGTGAGGTGGCTTCGCTGCCTCCGGCTGCCTTGCTGGCCCGAATGGGCGCAGCGGGGCTCCTGGTCCATCGGTTGTGCCGCGGCGCAGACGACTCGGTGTTTGTGCCGACTCCTTTGCCTGAGGTGCTCGAAGAATCGATCGAGCTCGATTGGCCCGCCGAGTCGCACGAACCGCTGCTGTTTGCATTGAAGACGGTGCTCGATCGGCTCTGCGCCAGACTTTGTGGACGCAGACGTGCAGCGATTCGGTTGGCTCTCACGCTCAAGCTCGATCCGACGGGTCAGGTGCAGGTTTGGCTCGTTCTGGCGAGGCCCAGCGCACGCGCGAAGATCTTGCTCGAGCTCGCCAAACATCGGATCGCCGACCTGACCCTGCCCAATCCCATCGCGGCCCTCACCTTGACGGTAGCGCAATCCTGCGATGATCCGGGATCCCAGCTGGCGCTCGGAGATGTGCCGGAAGGTGACGCCGGCCTGGAAGTCGTGCTTTCCCGGCTGTCTTCCGTGCTCGGCGAAGATGCGTTGTTCGCGGCTGAGCTCGAACCGGTACATCGCCCCGAAGCCGCCTACGCGGCGAAGAGCTTTCGTCCCCCGGAAGCCAAGAAGGGAATCCTCGCCGAGGCCGAGGGGTGCCAGGTTCGAATCACCCCGCAAGCGGACGAAGTCCTCGCTCAAAGGCCTTCGCGCGTCCTGGAGCGACCGGCCTCGCTGAAGGTCGAGCTCGACCTCGAGGGTGACCTTCGATCCGCTCGTTTGCTCGGCAAACACCGCAAGGTGCTCGCCGTCTCAGGGCCGGAGCGCGTCTGCGGAGAGTGGTGGGCTGAGGTCCCTTACAATCGCGATTACTACCGGGTGTTTTTCGATGGATTTGGCCCAGCGTGGATTTTCCGTGACGCCCGCGATGGCCAGTTCTATCTGCAGGGCATGTTCGATTAGAGATCAATTGCCATCTCCCGCGCGCACCTCGCGCTCGCAGGCATTAGACTGCAGCCCATGCGATCCGAGCGCCTGCGGGTGGGCTTTCTGATGGATCCCCTCGAGCAGATCCTAGTGCACCACGACAGCACCTTTGCCCTGATGCTCGAATGCGGTCGGCGCGGGCACGAGGTGCTCTCTTTCCATCAGCAACAGCTCTACGTGTTGGACGGCCGGGTCAGGTCGACGATGCGATCGGTCGCACTTCGACGCGAGCAAGGTCGCCACTTCGACGAGCTCTCCACTTTGGACGCCGGGCTCGATGAGCTGGACATCGTCTTTCTTCGCAAAGATCCGCCGGTCGACGTCGAGTTCTGGCACGCCACGCAGTTGGTGGAGCTTGCCTGTGAGCGTCCATTCTTCATCAACTCGCCCGCGGGTCTTCGCGATGCCAATGAGAAGCTTTGGGCCCTGCGTTTCCCCGAGCTCACTCCCCGCACCTTGGTCAGCAGTGACCTAACGAAGCTGCGCGCGTTCATTCGCGATCTCGGGCGCGTGGTTCTAAAGCCGATCGATGGTTTTGCCGGGCGAGGCGTCGTCACCACAGAGCCCGACGATCCGAACCTGAGCTCGCTGCTCGAACTGCTGACCGGTCGGGGCACCCAGGCGATTGTCGCGCAGGCCTTTGTTCCCGAGAGCAATCAGGGAGACAAGAGGATCATCTTGCTCGATGGTGAGCCACTGGGGGCGATCCTTCGCGTTCCGGCCCCGGGCGAGCTGCGCTGCAACATGGCCGCGGGAGGTCGCGCTGAGAAAACCACGATCACCTCTCGAGATCGGGAGATCTGTCGCCAGCTCGGACCGGAGCTGGCGAAGCGGGGACTCTACCTGGTGGGGATCGACGTCATCGGCGAGTACCTCACCGAGGTCAACGTGACCAGCCCGACCGGAATCGTGGAGGTCGATTCGCTCCAAGGATCCTCAATCGAACGAACGGTGATCGATTTCGCGGAGCGGCGAGCTCGCCGGATCGAATCGTGAGCCCCCAGCTGCGGCGAGGGAATGTCCTCGCCGCAGCGTGGGCGTCAACTACTTGATCAGTCGTGCGTCGAAGGTACCGAACTTCCAGACTCCGGAAGAGGAATTCCAGTAGACGTTGATTGCGCTGCCACTGGGAATCTGGGCAAGCACGTCGCTGTCGAACGTGAACGCGACCCGCCGCGTGTCCCCATCGACAAACTCGCTCAAGGTCGACTCCACTTCCCCGATCTGCATTCTCAGCAGCGAATCGGTGACCGGAATATTGACCGGCGTGTAGCCCTCAACCACGACCTGATTTCCGTCGATCTGCGAGGAGCGCACCTGGGTGATGAAGTTGCCGTCGCTGTAGACGGGGATTGTCTCGTCCGTCTGGCTCACGAGAGTGTTCTTCAATGGTGATGGACTTGGGGATGTCCCTGTCCCGACCGTCGAGAGCCGGATGTTCGCCAGATAGATCGCGCCTGACGGATCATCGAACGTAAAGAGCACTCCGCTCACCTGGGTGAGGTCGGCGCCAAAATCGGCGAGTGGAATGCGTGCGCTCTGGAGAATGGGATGGGGTTGGGTCGAGATTCGACCCACCGGCCCAGTCAGATTGGTGTAAGTGCTTAGAGCGACTGCTCCCGAAACGGAGCCGTCCGCCATCGCCAGTTGGATGGAGAAGCTGGTGCTGGCCGGATTCAAGGCGCTGGTCTGCCGCGAAACCCTCAAGTCCAAAGTGGCATAGCCGCTGATGTCCGTGCCCGTCCCAACGTCCGTCCAATTCGTCTGCAGCGTACCCCCCGGAGAATCCCATGAAATGATGGCGGCCCTCTGGACTGGCGAGTGATTGGGCACCCCACCGTGTATGTAGGTCATCAGGCCGCTGGTGTCGATGGTGAAGCCATACTGGCTTGTTCCGGTAAGACCCGTGAAGTCTTCGAACACCGTGGTGACGGCGGAATTGGGCGAGTCGGTATAGGAACGATCGACTCGTGTCACATCCGTGACCACCGCCGGCAGGTCAAACATTGGATTGAAGTTGGCGTTGAACGACGGATCCGCCCCGGGACCTACGTTAGCTCGGAACAGCGCCATCATGCTTGCCAAGCTCGTCTGCCGCTGCGCCGGCGACCCTCGCGGCATCAGGAAGAGCGGGATATTTCCCGCGCCAAAGCAACCACCCGAATCGCTTTGCTGCCATTCGGTATTGAAATAGTTGTGGTTGGCCCCCCAAACCGTGAAGGTGGACTTCTGGGTTGCTGGGTTGTCCGTGAAAACCCGCATCATCCGATCAAATGGCTTTACGCCCTGCAAATCAGACACGTCGCCGTCGCACATCGGCAGGATGACGTTCCAGGGAACGCCATCCTCGTTGAGAATACGCGACGTCTGGCCATCCACCGGACCAATCTCAAACGCCGCTTTAATCGTCAGCGGTCCGATCCGGGCCGGCCAGGGGCTTCCAGCGTCGCGATACTGCTCATACGCGGCGCGCATGCCCTCTCCGCCGCGGGAATGTCCCATCGTGCCGACATTTGAAAAATCGATCTTGCCGGTGAGGTCGATGCCGAGCGAGTCGGGGGTGGGGGCGCTGCCCTGGTTCCACTGGCTCAAGAGCCACAGGTGCTTGAGAACCATCTTCCCTCGGGTCAGGTTCAGTCCGCTGTCCCCGGTGATTCCCATTGCCGCATTGATGCCGCGATTGACGTTGATCGAAACGACGAGATAGCCCCAGGATGCGAGTTGATCCGCCACGTAGCCGTAACCCTCGTGACTTGGCGAGACGACGAAGCCAGGCGGACAGGTGCCGCTTGTAGTGTATTGGCTGCCGCTGTCACTTCTTGGGCTGCCATCGGCGCACTCATATCCGATAAACATTCCCCCCGGGCAGCTACCGCATGTTCCGTGATTGCCGTGCAGAAATACCAGCATCGGGCTGTTATCGGGCAACGGGTCAGGCCAATACACTCGCGCCCAGACCTCGGTGAAGCGGCCTGCAATCACATTCGGATCGATTTCCGCCGGTAAGCGATACTCTGCCGTCGCGGTGGGGTAGGGACCGGTCCCCGTCGCATCTGGCGCGGTATCCGCCAGCGCGTGGGACATCAAAGCAAGACTAAGAATGCTGGTGACAAGATTCGCGCGTGCAAACGTCAACATTGATCCTCCCGAGTTGTCCATCAGTGGTGCGTCAAAAAGCAGCCGGCGGAGGGAACTCGATGCATGGGGGATTGTCAATGAAAAGGCTGGTCGCGTAGAGCAGTTGAGTCGCAACGCCCTGGACTTCCACGAATCCGGGAGTTCCCGATTTGGTACCGTCGCGGTCCCCTTTCTATCTTCGAAACTCTTTGACTCACGAAGAGTCCGGAGCGCCTGGCTTACTCGTCCGATCTGGGCGACGGAGGGACCCCCTTCGCGGGGCGAGTTGCCGAGGATTGCGCGGCACTGGACCGAGCAAGGGGCCTTGCTGCCGACGGATCCGCCATCTCTCGAAGATTCGCTGCGTCGGCGCCGGACGGGCCGGCGCTTTCGCCGCTGAAGAGCTCTTTGAGCGCGCCGATGGACGCCAGTGCGGCGGTGGCTTCGTAGGGAACAAAAACCTTGTTCGAGCCTCGTCCGAGATCTTGAAGCGTCTCGAGATATCTGAGCGCCAGAACCTCGGGCGTGGCCCGTCCGGAATGGATGGCTTCGAAAACCAGCCGGGTTGCCTCGGACTTTCCTTCCGCCTCGAGAATCGCGGCTTTCTTGCGCCCCTCGGCCTGGGCCACCGTGGCGTCGCGCTCACCTTGCGCCCGTAGGATTCGCGAGGCCTTGTCTCCCTCCGCCTGGAGGACCGCCGAAGCCTTGTCGCCCTCCGCCTTGGTCACCTCGGCGCGGCGCTCCCGCTCCGCGGTCATCTGCTTGGCCATCGCTTCCTTGATCGCCGCCGGCGGCTCGATCTCGCGCAGCTCGACCCGCGTCACCTTCACCCCCCATTTCTCCGTCGCTTCGTCGAGGACCACGCGGAGCTTGGTGTTCACCGTTTCGCGAGAGGTCAGCGTTTCGTCGAGGCTGAGCCCGCCCATGATGTTTCGCAGATTGGTCATCGTGAGCTGCTCGATCGCGAGCCCGAGATTCTCTATCTCGTACAGGGCCTTGGCCGGATCGACGACCTGGTAGTAGATCACCGAGCCTACATTCATCGTCACGTTGTCGTGGGTAATCACCGGGACCGTCTCGAATCCCATCACCTGCTCCCGCATGTCCACGGTGCTCGAGCGCAGCAATCGGCCCCCGGGGCCGCGCAGCTCGATCGCCCTTGGCGAGTCGAGGAATGGCAGCAGGATGTTCAATCCGCTGTGGGCGACGTGGTGGAATTTGCCGAGCCGCTCGACCACCAGCACTTTGGCCTGCGGCACGATCCGGATCCCGGCCACCAGGGCGACGCCGACGATCCCGGCGAGGACCAGCAGGAACAGCGTCATGAAGGTCATTTCACTTCCTCCGAAGCATGGGGGAGCAGAAGCGCGCCCGGTCTGCGCCGCACGGCGAGTTTCAGCCCTTCGAGGTTTTCGATCCGCACCCTCTCGCCCTCCGAGATCGCGCCGTCAAGCGAGCGGGCGATCCACAGCTCTCCGTTGATCCGGACCGTTCCGAATCCATCGCGGGGGATGCTTTCGATCACCACGGCGTCTGCCCCGAGCATCGCCTCCACTCCGTGCCGTACCGACGACGCGCCGCGCATGAAAAACCGACGGAAGAGCGTTCGAGACCCCAGCAGCAGGGCGACCGAGACCAGGTTGAAGGCGACGAGCTGCGCATTGAAGGGAAGGCCGAGCGTGGCGAGCAAGGCTGCGACGAACGCTCCGATCCCGAACCAGAGCATCACGTATCCCGAGAGCATGAGCTCCAGCGCTCCGAGGATGAGGGCGGTGATAATCCACAGTAGCCAGCCGCCCGACGTAAAATCCATGACGCCGTTTTGACACACCCGGGTCGAGGAGATCTAGCGAACCGATCGGGCTGGAAGCTGAACGCGAGTTCAGTTAGTCTGATCTGTATGTTTGCGGAGTTGGTCAGCCGATCGAACTTCTCCTTTCTCCGAGGGGCCTCACACCCCGAAGAGCTGGTGTTCGCCGCTTCTCAAGCCGGCCTGTCTGCGCTGGCGCTCACCGATGGCGACGGCCTGTACGGCGCAGTAGAGGCGCACCTCGCGGCAAAGAGCCTCGGCCTCAAGCTTATTCACGGAACCCAGCTCACTCTCACCGATGCGCCGCCGGTGGTCATCCATGTGCAGGATGCGGTGGGGTACTCGAATCTGTGCCAACTGGTTTCGCAAAGCCGCCTGGCGCACCCCAAAGGGGAAGCCGGGATCTCCTGGCAGGAGGTCGCGCAGCGTTCGCGGGGGCTGATTGCTCTGCTGCCCTTTCCCGCCAAGGTGAAAGAGGTCGCCCCTCTGGCGGAAGCTTTCGGGGATCGATTCTATGTCGGAGCGGTCCGTTTGCTCGAAGCCAGGGACGAGGCGCGCCTGATCCGGGCGGAGGAGTTGGCGCGAGAGTTGAACGCCCCCCTCTGCGCCCATAACGACGTCCATACCCACGCGCGCCACCGTCAACCGCTGCAGGACGTGATCACCGCCATTCGCGAAAAGACGACCGTGGCCGCCGCGGGGAAGAAGCTATTTGCCAACGCGGAACGGACGCTGAAAGGGCCCGAGGAGATGGCGAGCCTGTTTCGGGATCGCCCGGAGGCGGTGGGCCGAACGCTCGAAATCGCGGACCGCTGCTCATTTAGCCTGGAGGAGATTCGATATTACTTCTCGGAAGAGAGCTTGCCGCCTGGCCACACGCCGATGAGCTATTTGCGCGAGCTTACCTATGCAGGTCTTCATTTCCGCTATCCCGCGGGCCCTCCAGGCGAAGTGCTCTTGCAGATCGAGCGCGAGCTCGCGCTGATCGAGGAGCTCGAGTTCCCCGGTTATTTCCTCGCCATCTGGGACATCGTTCGCTTCGCCCGCGAGCGCGGGATTCTCTGTCAGGGACGCGGCTCGGCGGCGAACTCGGCGGTCTGCTACGCACTTCAGATCACCGCCATTGATCCCGTGCGGATGGGGCTTCTGTTCGAGCGCTTCATCAGCATGGACCGCAAGGAGCCGCCGGACATCGACGTCGATTTCGAGCACGAGCGGCGCGAGGAGGTCCTTCAATACGTCTATGAAAAACAGGGACGGCATCGCGCCGGAATGGTTTGCGAAGTGGTATGCTACCGCGGGAAGTTGGCGGCGCGAGAGGTCGGCAAGAGCCTGGGGCTGTCGCTCGATCAGGTCGATCGTTTGTCCAAAGTGGTCGAAGCCAGCGGCGACGCCGGGCTGACCCCCGAGCTGCTTCTCGAGGCAGGTTTGTCGCCCAATGATCCAAAAGTGCGCAAGACCGCGGAGCTGGCGGCACAGCTGGAAGGCTTTCCGCGCCATTTGTCGATCCATGTCGGGGGATTCGTCATCACCCGGGATCCCCTGGCGCAGATCGTTCCTTTGGAGAACGCGGCGATGAAGGGGCGCACCGTCGTTCAATGGGACAAAGACGACCTCAGCGTGCTGGGAATCCTCAAGGTCGATCTGCTCGGGTTGGGGATGCTCACCGCGATTTCCAAAGCGCTGGCGCTGATCCGGGAAGAGCGGGGCGTCGAACTCTCCCTGGCCACCATTCCGCCAGAGGACTCTCGCGTCTATGACATGCTCTGCGAGGCGGACTCGATCGGCGTCTTCCAGGTGGAAAGCCGGGCGCAGATGAACATGCTCCCCCGGCTCAGGCCCCGGACCTTCTACGATCTGGTGATCGAGGTGGCGATCATCCGGCCGGGGCCAATCATCGGCGACATGGTGCACCCCTACATTCGCCGGCGCGACGGTTTGGAGGAGGTGAGCTATCCATCTCATGGAGTGGAAGCGATTCTAAAAAAGACGCTGGGGGTGCCGCTGTTTCAGGAGCAGGCGATGAGGCTGGCGATGGTGGCGGCGGGTTTTTCTTCGGGAGACGCGGATCAGCTCCGGCGCATTCTCAGCCACAAACGAGCGGAGGAGCTTTTGGTTCCTTTTCAAAAGCGCTTCGTCGAGGGTTGCATCGAGCGCGGTTACTCACGCCAATTCGCCGAAAGGTGTTTCGAACAATTCCGGGGATTCTCGCACTATGGATTCCCGGAATCGCACTCGGCTTCGTTCGCGCTGATCGCCTATGCCTCGGCGTATTTGAAATGTTACTACCCGGCGGCATTCACCGCGGCCATCCTCAACTCACAGCCGATGGGCTTCTATGCGCCCCATACGCTGCTGGAAGATGCGAAACGACACGGCGTTGAGTTGAGGCCGGTCGACGTGAATGCCTCGCGGTGGGATTGCACCCTCGAGCAAGGCGCCCTCCGGCTGGGGATGCGTCTGGTGAAGGGCTTGCGAGAAGAGACGGCGAAGAAGATCGAAATGGCGCGCGACGGCGCCGAGCAACCGGGGGCGACCGCGGGCCCATTTCAAGACATCGGAGACCTCGCCCGAAGGTCGCGCGTCCCTCGCCATCAGCTGATCCGGCTGGCGATGGCGAACGCGCTGGCATCGCTCAATCCGGTTCGCCGTGAAGCGCTCTGGGAGATCCAGGCGCTCGCCCCATTGGAGGAAGAGGACTTATTCTTCGGCCAGTCGATGGACGAAACGAAGGTCGAGCTTCCGAGAATGAGCGCGGCCGAGCGGGTGAATGCGGATTACGCATCCGTCGGCCTTTCGTTTGAGCGCCATCCGATCGAGCTTTTGCGCCGGCAGCTTCAGCGCCAAGGGGCATTGTCTGCTCGCGACCTGCTCAAAATTCAGCCGGGCAAGGACGTCTCGGTGGGCGGAATGGTTATCTGCCGACAGCGGCCACAGACGGCGAAAGGATTCTGTTTCATCTCGCTGGAGGACGAGACCGGGATTTCGAATCTAGTGATCGAGCCCAGGCTTTTTGACCGGTTCCGTCGCGAAATCATCGGGTCGGTGATGCTTTACGCCGAAGGAATTGTCGAACGAGCGGGCAAGGTGATCAATGTCAAGGTTCAGCGGTTGTCGCCTCTTTGGCTCGTTCCCGACGATGGCAACGAACAGTTGAGGCCCTACAAGGTGCCGGCCGTTTCCTTCTCCTGAACGAGGCCATTCATGCGCCAGCAGGTGCAGCGGCTAGCGGGAGCGCGCCGCAATCGAGCGCTGATCCATTTCCAGATCAGCGACCCGCAGGAGTAGGAATGGGCGGAGACCCGCTGGCCGGTCCGGAATCGCTCCAGGTCATCCGCCAACTCCTTTGCCGTCGAGTAGCGGTCGCGCTGATCTCGCGCCATCGCGGTTCGGACGATCGCCGCCAATTCTTTTGGAATACCGGACTCTAAGATTTCAATCGGCATCGGTTCGCGCTTGACCAGGTTCGCCAGCACCTCCTTCGAGTTTTTGCCGCGGTAGGGCGGTGCCGCGGTCAAAAGATGATAGAGGATGGCCCCGATCGCATAAACATCGGCGCGCTCATCCACCGTTCTGCCTTCGGCTTGCTCCGCGGGCATGTACTCCGGCGTTCCGAGGACCGCGCCGGAAGTGGTGAGCCCCGCCGCGGCGATCTCGTATGCGGTCGAGCCCGGGCGGGAGCCTCTGTTTACTTCATTGAGATCGGTGGCCAGTCCCCAGTCCACCACCACCGTCTCGCCGAAAGGCCCGATCAGGATGTTCGATGGCTTCAAGTCTCGATGGATCACCCGCCGTTCATGCGCGTACGCCATTGCATTGGCCACCGCGATGACGTGGGGAAGCAGGGCAAGGCGCTGCTCCAGGGTCTGGGTTCGCCGGATGGTTTCCGCCAGGGAGCGGCCGGAGATCATCCTCATCGTGTAGAAGGGCCTGCCGCTCGGGGTTCTGCCAAAGTCGTGCACCGGGACGATGGATGGATGCTGAAGACGGGCGGTGATCAAGGCCTCGCGAATGAAGCGCGCTTCTGCTTCGTCGCCTCCTCTGAGGAGCTCTTTCACCGCGACGGGACGATCCAGAAGCACGTCCCGCCCATGGAGGATCCGCCCCAACCCGCCCCGCGCGTGCTCGCCGGCAAGCTCGTAGCGGCTGCTGTCCAGCGCGACGGACTTCGGGGTCGAAGGGTTCCACACGGGCGAATCGAGTCCAGGCTCCGAGGCGGACGTCGTCTCGCCTTGGGGATTGTCGCTCGGCGCATCGATGTATTTCGCTCGATTTTCTTTGCTCACCGCGCGTCCCCGACAGTGGACGGCGACTGTATTCAAAGGGGATCATCGGTCAACGCGGGGAAGCAACGGCTTCCGAAGGAGACTCGGGAAATTACCTGCCGCGGCGTCGATTAGGGCTTTCCTGCATTGACTCGCGGATCCCAGGCACGCCTGAAACAGCTCATTGCCCGGGGGATGTCTAGTCGACATCCCACGAGGTGGCTCGCGTCACTCGCTGGTGCGAGGGCTGGCGCCAGCGGACCGTTGGGTGGGAGCACAAGCCGTGGGCAGGATGGAGACCGAGCCGAACGCTTCCCTTGTCGTCCCGATGTGGCAGCGTCTCGAGGTTACTGCGCCGGAAGATCCCGAAGGACTCTGTCGAGATCGTCCGGCGCAACGTCGCTTCGACGCGAAGCCCCTGGAGACACAGGTAAGAGCTGCCGTGGTCCGTCAGTTGCGGGTCCGAGCTGACCCCGAGAAGCGAGGCCGTTTGCGCCCCCATCCCCTGGAGCGCACGAGCGGCGCGGGCGCGCATTCGACATCGGTCGTCGCTGGCCTCGAACTTGCTTTGCCTAGCGGATCGGAACACCCGGAGGAACGGCGTGCGCAAGGAATCGGCAATTCTGGTGATTGACGATGAGCCGGCGACTCGAGCGTCCCTGGTGCGTTCTTTGGGCAGCGCCGGGTTCCGAATCGTCCAGGCCGCGAGCGGCGAGCATGGGTTGTGGGCGATTGAACAGCACCAGTTCAGCTGCGTGTTGGCGGAGTTTCGATTGCCCGACATCGACGGCCACGTCTTCGTGCAGAAATGCCACCGGATGGCTCCCACGTTGCCGGTAATTGTGATCAGCGGACCGGAAGACAGCATGGATGCCGCACAGTGCCTACGAGAGGGCGCCGTCAGTTGGCTCTCCAAGCCTTTCTCGCCCACCAACGCCTGCGTGATCGTGTGCCAGGCGATCGAGAAGAGCGCCTCGAGGGCGAAGAGTCGGGTGGGTGGCCAGGTCGTGACGTCCTAGAAGGTTGTTTTCGACACCCCGCCGGCGGCTGCCCGTATGCCGCTGCGGTCGCCCGGTTCGTGTTCAGCCGATGATCATGTCTTCCTTCCGTCCGAGCGAGCCGTGCTCGAAACGCGACAGATTGAATCGCGTGAAGAGGTCAGCGCTTCCCTGACAATCGCTTTCGACGCCCGAGCTACCGTCAGATCGGCTGCGGGACGCCTTTCGGGGCCTGGCCGAAGCGGGTGCGGATCACGGCCCCGAACGCAAACACCGCGAGAACCGCGATCGCTGGGGGCCCGAGATACGGCACCTTCCAAGCCAACACGAGCACGGCCGTGCCCACCGCCAGCACCAGGGCCTGGGTCTTTTTACCGCGGAAGAGTGGCAGCCTCATCCCAATCTCGTTGGCCACTGCGGACATGCCCATCACGACCCCCAAAGAAGCGAGGAACACGACCACTGGAACGACGAGAATGCCGACAACGGTGATGATCAGCATCATCGAAAGGGGGATCAAGGCGATGAATCCCACCAGCCCGGCAAGGCCGCACTTGAGCGGCTCGTTCTTGAGGTCCGTTTCGATCTGATGCATCCGGTTCGGAGCGAACACCATCAAGATAAAGCCAATGGTAAAGAAAAAAGCGAACATGACGAGGAAGCCTGGGAAAAAGAAGTTCCAGCCGTGAGACAGCCGTTGAGCGGCTGGGCCATCGTCTCCGTCATCCGGAGACCTTTGCACATCCTTCCGGATTGTCCGCAACAGGCTCCCGATCCCGATACCGGCTATCGTCGAAGATGTTTGGTCGCCGCCGATCTCTGCTCCTTCGTCCCTGGTGACATCTCCGCCCAGCGCGACGACATCGTGCTCAACGACCGCATTGGGTCCGAGGTGAACGCCTCCGCCGATGGCTACCGCCCCGCCCGAGACGTGTCCGTTCACGGTCAGCGATCCCCCGAGTGCCGCCGCATCGCCGGTCACCGTTCCGTTCACCACCAGGCTTCCACCGAGCGCGGTGGCGTTTCGCACGGTTTCGCCTTCGGCGACGACCAGGGAGCCGTTGGCGACGCGGTCGTTGCTACTCACATGACGATGGCGCCGTTTGAAGTCCTTGATCGTTCTCTTGACCAGCCTTGGGTCGACCGGCAGTGGCGGCTGGGGGTGCGATCTGGCAATTGCTTCGGCCGCATCGCGCATCGCTCGTTCGGCCGCCGATGACTCTTCCTTGTCCGCGTCATGGTTGGGCTCGGGAGCGGTGGATTCCGCGTCGCGGGGTGCAGGCGGCGGTGGCGGTGGTGCCGGCGCAGGCGGAGCCAGTCGCTCCTCGTCCGTCATCGGCCGCAAGGTCCAGATGCTTCCGTTTTGGTCGATCTTGAGGTGATAGGCGGCGGCGACCGTTCTCAGTGCTTCCGCGGGGTCGACGCCCTTGAGGTGCACCTCGGCGTCTTGATTCAAATCGCCGCTGGCGACGAGGTTGATGCCGCCTTCGTCGGCGATCTTCTTCAGCGCATCCTTCAGTGGGCCGCGGTATTCGATCGAAATCCGCGTCGGAGAGCGTGCCGCTGCCTGCGGAGCCTGCAACCCGATCCCGGCCAGGGCAACCGCCCATGCGAGTGAAACCCACTTCATCCAGAAATCCTCGCCTCGCTGAGCGCGCGTCCGTCACGAACGAGGTGCTTGAGCGTGAAGATGCAGATCATGAGGACGATCAACAGCGATATCGCCACCGGGAGAGCCTGGGCTTCCCAGAGGAGGGAGACGCCTTTCTGGGTTCCCACCCAAAGGCTTTTCGCGGTGATCAGCGCCGAACCGGCCAGGCTTCCGACCGCGCTCACTCCGAGTCCGGAGGATACCAGCGTGAAAATGCCGAGCCCGAACGCAGTCGCTGCGATCGCCAGGCCGAGCGCGATATTGACTCGGATCGGCGCACGCTGCGCCGCCACTCGGGCCATTACGTTCTGCGTAAAGTCGGGGGGTGGCAGCGGGTCGACCAACCGGAAGAGGTCCTTTTCGATTTGCCGATGCTCTTCCAGAATTGCCGAGCACTCCTTGCATCGAGCGGCGTGCTCAATCAGTGGACCGCTGCCTTCCACCGCTTCGGCCAACAACAGCTCGATGTCCGGGCATTGCTCGCTCACGCCAACTCCTTCCCAACGATCATTTGTTTGCGCAGCTTCTCTCTCGCGCGAAACAGGCGGGCCATGATGGTTCCCGGTGCAACTCCGATCACCTGCGCGATCTC
>Ga0070708_100000944_pt1 | contig 22028 bp, 20 predicted proteins | sample KBSK5503metaG_FD_65469 | JGI IMG/M metagenome (GOLD analysis project Ga0070708, IMG submission 65469) | Corn, switchgrass and miscanthus rhizosphere microbial communities from Kellogg Biological Station, Michigan, USA - KBS K5-50-3 metaG | ecosystem: Host-associated > Plants > Roots >... | reverse complement strand
ATCGGACGTCCGGCGCCGATGATCGGGTCCCAGTAGCCGGCCGCCGCGTCGCCCGGTTGATACTTGCCGGCGGCATGCGAGGTCCCCGAGAAGAAATGCGGGACGAAAATCGCGTTGTCGCCCGCGGCATTGAGCTTGCCGTACGTCTCGTAGCCGACCTTGACGCCCTTGATCGTCGCGCCGCTCACCGTCGTGTAGGTCGGCAACGCGAAGACTTTCTTTTCGACCGGCCCGTCGTAGGCCATGGCCAATCCGCCCGACAACAGCGTCATCACCGCCATTGCGCGCAGTCCGCACTTTGCCAGTTGCATGCTCTTAGCTCCCCAAGGTTGGCCGCAAGGACGGCCTGTCGTCGAAAGTCCACATTCTAGCGGCCTTAAGCGTCCCGATACCCGATTGCCGATGATTCCGCTAACATTGGGTGCGAACGGTTCGCGAACCGCCCTCTTAAGGATTCACCTTGCCACGCAATACCAAGATCGTCGCCACGCTGGGACCGGCGTGCAGCGAGCCGGCCGTGCTGCAACGGATGCTGGCGGCCGGTGTAGACGTCGTCCGCCTCAACTTTTCACATGGCCGCGCGTCGGACCACGTCGAGCGCGCACAGATGGTGCGCGATTGCGCGCGCGCCCTGGGACGCGAAGTCGCAGTCATGGCCGATCTGCAGGGACCGAAGATCCGCATCGGAAAATTCACCGAAGGCAAGGTCCGGCTGGAGCCCGGGCAGACGTTCGTCCTCGACGCCGACTGCGAACAGGGCGATGCGACGCGCGTCGGCCTCGATTACAAGGAGCTGCCGCAGGATGTCGCCGCCGGCGCAGTGCTGCTGCTCGACGACGGCTTGATCCGCCTCAACGTCGAGTCGGTGGACGGGCCCCGGATCACCACTCGCGTCGTGCTCGGCGGGATGCTCTCCAACAACAAGGGGATCAACCGGATGGGCGGCGGGCTTACGGCGCCTGCGCTGACGGTGAAGGACATGGACGACGTGAAGACCGCGGCGGAGCTCTCCGCCGACTACCTCGCGGTGTCGTTCCCCAAGTCCAAGGAAGACATGTACATGGCGCGCCAGCTCCTGCGCGCCGCCGGCGGCCATGCGCTATTGATCGCCAAGATCGAGCGCGCCGAGGCCATCACGTTCCTGGACGAGATCATTGACGCGTCGGACGGCATCATGGTCGCGCGCGGCGATCTTGCCGTCGAGGTCGGCAATGCCGCGGTGCCAGGGCTGCAGAAGCGGATGCTCAAGGCCGCACGCGAACGCAACAAGCTGACGATCACCGCGACACAGATGATGGAATCGATGATCCATGCGCCGGTGCCGACGCGCGCGGAGGTGTCCGACGTCGCCAACGCCGTGCTCGATGGCACGGACGCCGTCATGCTGTCGGCCGAGACCGCGGCTGGAAAATATCCGGTCGAGACCGTGGAAGCCATGGCGCAGATCTGCGCCGAAGCCGAGAAATCCGACACGGTCGAGCTCGACCGCGACTTCCTCGACCGCACGTTCACACGCGTCGACCAGTCGGTCGCGATGGCCACGCTCTTCACGGCCTTCCACCTCAAGGTCAAGGCGATAGCGTCGCTGACGGACTCCGGATCCACGGCGCTGTGGATGTCCCGGCACAATTGCGGCTGTCCCATTTTCGCGCTGACGCCGAAGGTCGCAACCCAGCGCAAGATGGCGCTCTATCGCAACGTGCGGCCGCTCTTTCTCGAGCAGAGCGCCGACCGCGACGCCGTCCTTCTCGCCGCGGAAGAGCTGCTGCGCACCAATGGCCGGGTCAAGGAGGGAGACCTCATCGTGCTCACGATCGGCGAGCCGATGGGCAAATCCGGTGGAACCAACACGATGAAGATCGTCAAAGTCGGCGAACACCGAGCTTGACGATCTTCTGCGTTCGCAACCGGGTTGCGGTGATGTAACCAGTTGGTTAACATCGCGGCCATGCCGCCGGCCACCCGCACTGCGCGTCCGAAACCCAGGGCCAAGGCCCGTCTTCCCGATCCCCGGCCCACACGAGACGCCGAACGGACCCAGGCGGCCATCCTCGCCGCCGCCACGCAGGAATTTGCCCGCTACGGCCTGGGTGGCGCGCGCGTCGACCGCATCGCGCTGCGCGCCAAGGCCAACAAGCGGATGCTCTACTACTATTTCGGCAGCAAGGAGGATCTCTTCCTCGCGGTGCTGGAACGCGCGTACGAAAACATACGCGCGGAGGAACAAAAGCTCCGCCTGACCGACCTGGCGCCCGCCGAGGGCGTCGAGCGCCTAATCGTGTTCACGTGGAACTATTTCCTGGCGCACCCGGAGTTCATGACGCTCCTCAACAGCGAGAACCTGCACCGCGCTCGGCACTTGAAGCGCTCGAGCAAGATCGAGGCGATGCACTCGCCCCTGGTCGCGACCCTGTCGGAAGTGCTCGCTCGCGGTGCGCGCAAAGGTGTTTTTCGGGACGGCGTGGACCCGGTGCAGCTCTACGTCTCCATCGCGGCGCTGGGGTATTTCTACCTGTCGAACAATCACACGCTGTCGACGATTTTTGGCCGGGATCTGCTCGCCCCCAGAGCCAAGGCGCAACGGCTCCGGCACATGGTCGAACTCGTGCAGGGTTTCCTGGCCCGGCCATGAGCGTCGGCCCCTGTCCGCGGATTCCGACCGCGATGGCTTGCGGCAACGCCGCGCCCGTGATTTAATTAACCAGTTGGTTATTTAGAGGCAGACTGACGCATGGCCACGAATCCCCGCCCTCTCTGGCAACGCGTGCTGTTTTCGGTCTGGGCGCGCCCGATCCTGCTGGTCGTCATACTGCTTGTTCTCTGGGACGTCACGATCCGCCTCTTCAGGATCCCGCCGTACCTGGTCCCCGCGCCCGAGGCAGTCGTCGGGCAGCTGGTCGGCGAATGGCCCCGGCTCTGGCGCGAGAGTCTCGTCACCACTTATGCCACGCTCGGTGGTTTCGCGTTGTCGATCGCGTTCGGCATTCCGATGGCGCTGCTGATCGCGTATTCGCGAACGGTGGAGAGCTTCGTGTACCCGCTGCTGGTGTTCTCGCAGAGCATCCCCAAGATCGCGATCGCGCCGCTCTTCGTCGTCTGGTTCGGGTTCGGCATCATTCCCAAGGTGATCTGCGCTTTCATGCTGGGGTTCTTTCCGATCGTGGTGTCCACGGTGGCGGGTTTCAAGTCCGTCGACAGTGACATGATCGACCTCGCGCGCTCGATGAAGGCCGGACGGCTCGCGACGTTCATGCGCATCGCACTGCCGCAAGCGCTCCCGTCGCTGTTTGCCGGCCTCAAGGTCTCCGTGACGCTGGCGGTTGTCGGCGCGGTTGTCGGCGAATTCGTCGGGTCGAACTCAGGCATCGGATACCTGCTGCAGATCGCCAATGGCAACTTCGACCTGCCGCTCATGTTCGCGGCGCTGGTCGTGCTCTCCCTGATCGGCGTCCTGCTGTTCGTGGCCGTCGATATCGTGGAGCGCCTGATGATTCCGTGGCACGCTTCGCACCGCAACGATTTCACGGCCACCGCCTGAGCAGGCCGCAAAGCTGGAATTCGACGAAGGAGGAACGCAACATGCTCAAACGCATTTCGACATTCCTGGCCGCGGCGCTGACCTGCGCGATGGTCAATGGCCCGGTTGCCGCACAGCCCAAGGACAAGGTCATCCTGATGCTTAACTGGTACGTCTACAGCGAGCACGCGCCCTTCTTCCTGGGCAAGGAACGCGGTTATTTCGAGCAGGAGGGCATCGACCTCGACATCCAGGAGGGCCGTGGCTCCGGCGTGACGGTGCAGGCGGTCGCTGCCGGCACCGCGCAGTTCGGCTACGCGGACGTGCCGACGATGATCAAGGCCGCGGCCAAGGGCGCTCCGGTGATCGCGATTGGCGTTGCGTTGCAGACTTCGCCGATGTCGGTGATGGGCTTTACCGACAAGAACATCAAGACGCCGTCCGATATCAAGGGCAAGATCGTCGCCGTGACGCCGGGTGATTCGATGTCGCAGATCTGGCCGCTGTTTCTGAAAAAGACGAACCTCAAGGACACCGACTTCCAGCAGGTCGCGGGCGACGCGCAGACCAAGCTCAATGCGGTGATCAACGGCCAGGCCGACCTGCTGCTGGGCTACGTGATGGACCAGGCGATCAAGCTGCAGGACGCCACCAAGAAGAACGTCTACCCGATCCGCTTTGCCGATTACGGCGTGAACCTGGTGTCCTCCGGCATCGTCGTCAACAAGGACTATCTCAAAAAGAACCCTGACGTCGTGAAGCGCTTCATGCGCGCGGCGACGCGCTCGCTCGAGGAAGCGGCCAAGAATCCCGATGCCGCGGTCGACGCCATGCTGAAAGCCAACCCGAAATCCGGCGTCAAGGACTCGGCGCTGGTGGGCATGAAGGCGACTGCGGCGCTGTATAAGGGCCCCGACAACCCGAACGACCGGCCATTTCGTGCCGGCAGCAAGAACATGAACGAGACCTTCGCGCTCCTCGTCGAATACGGTGGTCTCGACAAGGCCACGTCGGGCAAGGTCGAGGATTACTACACGAACGACTTTCTACCCTAGGCAATGCGACGTGGCGCCACGCACCTCCGCGCCGGCGTTGATACGGCTCGACCGGGTTGCCAAGACGTATCAGACCAACGACGGCCCGGTCGAGTCGTTGCTGCCGCTGACCTTCGACATCGGCACCGGCGAGTTCATGGCCATCGTCGGCCCTTCCGGCTGCGGCAAATCCACGCTGCTGAAATTGGTCGCCGGATTGCTGCCGGCATCCTCCGGCGAGATCACGCTCCACGGCGCACCGGTCGCCGGCCCGCCGGACGATGTGGGCATCGTGTTTCAAAGTCCGGTGCTGCTGGCGTGGCGGACCGTGCTGCGCAACGTGATGCTGCAAATCGAAATGCGCAAGCTCCCAGTCGCGCAATTCCTTCCCAAGGCCCACGCGCTGCTGCAACTGACGGGACTCGGTGACTTCGAGAAGAAATATCCGTGGCAGCTGTCCGGCGGCATGCAGCAACGCGCGTCCATCTGCCGCGCACTCGTCCATGACCCAGCCGTCCTGCTGATGGATGAGCCGTTCGGCGCGCTGGATGCGATGACGCGCGAAAAGATGAACCTCGAACTCCAGCGCATCTGGTTCGAAACCAGGAAGACCGTCCTGTTCATCACCCACAGCATTCCCGAGGCCGTATTCCTCGCCGATCGCGTGCTCGTGATGACCGAGCGCCCTGGCGCCATCGCCGCCATCTACGACGTGGCGCTGCCGCGTCCGCGTTCGCTCGCCGTCATGGGCGATCCGCGATTCGTCGAGTTGACGCAGACGATCCGGCGCCATTTCTATTCGCAGGGCACGCTGGACGCCTGAACTTGCGCGCACGTTGCATACGATGATTGCCGCTCCCCAGTTCAGCATTGTTGCCGTGCATTCGTTTGAACGAGACGTGCGACTGCGCTTACCCTTCCGCTTCGGCGCCGCTACCGTCAGCGGGGCGCCGCAGGCCTTCGTCCGCGTGCGCATCCGCTGCGAAGACGGCCGCGAGGCCGAAGGCACCGCGGCTGAGCTGATGATCCCGAAGTGGTTCGACAAGGCGCCCGGCAAGACCCACGAGGACAACATTGACGACCTGCGCGGTGCGCTCCTCGCCGCCTCCGACGCCTACGTCTCGGAACAGCGTCCCGCGACCGCGTTCGGGCATTTTGCGGCGCATGGTCACGCACTGCAGTTGCAAGGCAGGGCAGCAGGACGCACGGCCCTGACGACGGGTTTTGGCGGTGCATTGCTGGATCGCGCCGTGCTGGATGCAGCCTGCAGGGCGTTCGACCTATCGTTCGCCGCCGCCATTTGCGCGAACGCGCCGGGAATCACGGATGAGTTCGCGCCCGATCTTCGCGGCTTCGATATCTCCGCCTTCCTGCGCACACGGGTCCTGCCCGATTCGGTCGCCGTGCGCCACACCGTGGGGTTGCTGGACGCGATGTTTGCGAGTGATTTTGACAATGACGCGTCGCCCGGACCGGGCGACGATCTGCCGGTGGCGCTTGACGCCGTGATCGCCCGCTATGGCTATCGCCACTTCAAGCTCAAGCTGAGCGGCGATCCCGAGGCCGACATCGAACGGCTTTCGGCCATCGCCGTGGTCCTCGACCGGCTGCCCGAATACGCCGTGACACTCGACGGCAACGAACAGTTCCGCGACGTTGCGGCCCTTGCGTCGCTGGTCGACATGCTCCGCCGCGACGTCCGCCTGCGCCGCCTCTGCGGCGCCACCTTGTATCTCGAGCAGCCGTTGCCGCGGGACCTGACGCTTGCGACCGGCGTCGCGGAAGTCGCCGCGCAGATGCCGCTTCTGATCGACGAAAGCGACGCGTCGTATGCCGCGTTTCCCATGGCACGCGAGCACGGCTACACGGGCGTGTCGAGCAAGAGTTGCAAGGGACTCTACAAGTCGATCATCAACGCTGCGCGGTGCGTCAAGTGGAATGCGGAAGCGCATGCTGCGCGCTTCTTCCTGTCCGGCGAAGACCTCACGACGCAAGCGGGACTGGCACTGCAGCAGGACACGGCGCTTGCCGCGCTGCTGGGGATCGCGCACATCGAGCGCAACGGCCATCACTATGTGAATGGATTCGCGGGACAAGGCGCACCCGCCTCGGAGCAGCAGGGCTTCCTGGACGCGCACGCGGATCTCTACGAGCGTGCCGGCGCCAATGTCCGCCTGCGCGTGCGCGACGGCCGCCTCGCGCTGGGTTCGCTCGGCGGCGTCGGATTCGCTTCGGGCGTCACACCCGACTTCGCTTCGATGCGGCCAATGACGCTGCGTGCCATTACGACTTGAGGAGCAGCCCGTGCAGGAGACAAGACTCGGCGTGATCATGAACGGTGTCACCGGCCGCATGGGCACCAATCAGCACCTGGTCCGCTCGATCAACGCGATCCGCGCGCAAGGGGGCGTCGCGCTGGGAGATAACCGGCGCGTCATGCCGGACCCCATCCTGGTCGGCCGCAACGCCGCCAAGGTCGAGGCTTTGGCCAAGGCGCACAACGTGGCGCGCTGGACGACGGATCTCGATACGGCATTGGCCGACCGCGACAATCATGTCTATTTCGATTCGGCGTCGACCGGCCTGCGGCCCGCGCTCATCCGCAAGGCGATCGCCGCAGGCAAGCACATCTACACCGAGAAGCCGGTGGCGCCGACCGTTGCCGAGGCGCTCGATCTATTCCATCGCGCGGAAGCCGCAGGGGTCAGGCACGGCGTCGTGCAGGACAAGCTGTGGCTGCCGGGTCTTCTCAAGCTCAGGATGCTGATCGATTCGGGATTCTTCGGGCGCCTCCTCTCCGTGCGCGGCGAGTTCGGCTACTGGGTGTTCGAAGGCGACTGGCAGCCCGCGCAACGTCCGTCGTGGAATTACCGCAAGGAAGACGACGGCGGCATCATCGTCGACATGTTGTGCCATTGGCGCTACGTCCTCGACAACCTGTTCGGAGGCGTCAAGGCGGTGAGCTGCATCGGCGCCACGCACATCCCGCAGCGCTGGGACGAAGCCGGAAAGCTCTACGCCGCCACCGCCGACGACGCTGCCTACGCGACGTTCCAGCTCGAAGGCGGAGTGATCGCCCAAATCAACAGTTCATGGTGCACGCGGGTGCGCCGCGACGACCTCGTGACGTTCCATGTCGACGGCACGCTCGGTTCGGCGGTCGCCGGACTCACGGACTGCGTGATCCAGCCGCGCACGGCGACGCCCAAGCCCGTATGGAATCCGGACGTTCCGCAAACCATCGATTTTTTCCAAACCTGGCAGGACGTTCCCGCCAACCGCGTGTACGACAACGCCTTCAAGGTCGAATGGGAATTGTTCCTGCGGCACGTCGTCGAGGGCGGAGCGTTCCGCTGGAACCTGCGCGAAGGCGCGAAGGGCGTACAGCTGGCCGAACTCGGGCTGCAAAGTTGGGCGGAGCGGCGCTGGATCGACGTGCCTGCCCTGCCGGCGTAGCGCCGATGCCCACACTACGCCTCCCCGCGGCGAACGGCACGCTCGCGCCCTACACGCTGCGCACTACCGCGTCGTGGCCACATTTCGCCGCACCGAGCCGGTGGAACCGCGTCGCGTTCGCCGCCGCGCACGTCGTGGCCGACCCGCTTGCCGGTAACGATCCCTGGCTCGACAGCGCGGTCGACTGGGACGCGACTCTCGCGTTCCGCAGGCACCTGTGGTCATTGGGATTCGGCGTGGCCGAAGCGATGGACACGGCGCAGCGTGGAATGGGCCTCGACTGGCCGACGTCGCTAGAGCTGATCCGGCGCAGCGTCGCCGAGGCGCGCGGTATTTCCGGCGCAGTGATCTTTTCCGGGGCGGGAACCGACCACCTTGCTCCGGGGCCGGACGTCACGCTCGCGCGGGTCGCCGCCGCTTACGAGGAACAGTGCGCCGCGATCGAGGTCGCGGGCGGTCGCATCATCCTCATGGCAAGCCGTGCGCTTGCGGCTTGCGCCAGGTCACCTGACGATTACGCCAAGGTCTACGGGAAGGTGCTGGCGCAGGTGCGCGAGCCCGTGATCGTGCACTGGTTGGGCGAAATGTTCGACCCCGCGCTCGCCGGCTATTGGGTCGGTGCCGGCGGCCTCGCCAGCGACCCGCAGCACGCGCGCGCCACCGATGTCTGCGCGCGGATCATCGAGGCAAGCGCCGCGAAGATCGACGGCGTGAAGGTCTCGCTGCTCGCGAAGGAGAAGGAGGTTGCATTGCGCCAGCGCCTGCCCGCAGGCGTGCGCATGTACACCGGCGACGACTTCAATTTCGCGGAACTGATCGGCGGCGATGAGAATGGGCATTCCGACGCACTGCTGGGGATCTTCGACGCCATCGCCCCGGCGGCCTCCGCCGCGCTTTCGGCATTGGCGACTGGCGACCGCGCTCAGTTCGAGGCGATCCTGGCGCCAACGGTTCCATTGTCGCGCCACCTCTTCGCGGCGCCGACGCGCTTTTACAAGACAGGCGTCGTCTTCATGGCATGGCTCAACGGGCACCAATCGCACTTCACGATGGTCGGCGGCCAGCAGAGCGCGCGCAGTATAGTGCATCTTGCGCAAGCGTTCCGGCTGGCCGACGCCGCAGGCCTGCTGCGCGACCCGGACATGGCGGCGGCGCGGATGCGGGCGCTGCTTGCCGTGAATGGCGTCTGACGCGACATCGTGAACGAACCCGACGGCAGCCTGCTTTCGCTCAACACCGCCACCGTGCGGCAGCAGTGGCAGTTGCCCGACATCATCGACGGCTGCGCTCGGCACGGCATCCGCGGCATTTCACCCTGGCGCGACCAGGTTGCGGCGGCCGGATTGCGCGAGACAGCCGCCCGGATTCGTCACGCGGGGCTCACGGTGACTGGTTATTGCCGAGGAGGCATGTTCCCGGCGATGGACCGCGCGGGCCGTCGCGCGGCATCGGACGACAACAAGCGCGCGGTCGATGAAGCACTGACGGTGGCCGCGCAATGCCTGGTTCTCGTCGTAGGCGGCCTGCCCAAGGACGCCGCCGGCCGCATCCAGTCGAAGGACATCGCCGGTGCGCGCGAAATGGTGCGCGACGGCATCGGCGAATTGCTCGACTATGCGCGACCGGCTGGAATGCCGCTCGCGATCGAGCCCCTCCATCCCATGTACGCGGCCGACCGCGCATGCGTGAACACGCTGGAGCATGCGAACGACCTCTGCGACGAACTGGGACCCGGCCTGGGCATCGCGGTCGACGCCTACCACGTTTGGTGGGACCCGCATCTCAAGCGCGAGATCGAACGCGCCGGCAACGCGAAGGGCGCATCGCGGCTTCTTGCCTACCACATCTGCGACTGGCTGGTTCCCACGACGGACCTCCTGAACGATCGCGGCATGATGGGCGACGGCGTCATCGACCTGCCGCTCATGCGCTCGTGGATGGAAGCCTGCGGCTACCGTGGCATGCATGAAGTGGAGATTTTTTCCGCGACCAACTGGTGGAAGCGCGACCCCGACGAGGTGCTCGCCACCTGCAAGTTGCGTCACGCCAGCAGCACCTAGGAATAGACACCTAGCTCGCCACGAACATCGCGACGACCGCGGCCGCCATCGTCCACGTCGCGAGCCAGCCCAGCATCTTCAGTCTTCGCGTCACGGTGAATGCGCCCATCACCTTCGGGTCGTCGGCCAGAAGCATCATCACGACCATGATCGGCACCGCGATGACGCCGTTGATCACCGCACTCCAGAATAGCGCCTTGATCGGGTCGATCGGCGAGAAGTCGAGTGCGACTCCTCCCAGCGTCGCGAGCGCGATGATGGCGTAGAACTCGCGCGCCTCGAGCAGTTGGAGATCCAGCCCGCTTTTCCACTCGAACGTTTCGGCGACCGCGTAGGCCGCCGACCCGGCGAGTACCGGCACCGCGAGCAATCCGGTGCCGATGATGCCGAGGCTGAACAGCAGGAAGGTCGCATCGCCGGCGAGCGGCCGCAGCGCTTCGGCGGCCTGCGCCGACGTCGCGATGTCCGTGATGCCGCGAAGGTGCAGCGTCGCGGCGCAGGACACGACAATGAACAGCGCAATCAGATTGGAGAAGCCCATCCCGATGTACGTATCGATCTTGATCCGGCGCAGGTGCCGGCGCGCGCCGGCGGGATCGAGCACGAGCGCCGTGGCGACGGGATCCGCGTTCAACTCCTCCACCTCCTGCGCGGCCTGCCAGAAGAATAGATACGGACTGATCGTCGTGCCGAACACCGCGACGATGACCGTCAGCGACGCCGCCGTCAGCGCGACCTTCGGCCACAGCAGCCCCTGCACGACTTCGTGCCACGGCACCTCGATCGTGAACACGACGGCAACGTACGCAAGCAACGCCAGCGTCAGCCATTTCAGGTAGCGGACATAGACCTGGTAGGGGAGCAACACCTGCAAGCCGAGGCACAGGACGCCGAAACCGAACGCGTACACGAGCATGTGCCCGCCGATGACGAGCCGCAGCGCCTCGCCCATCGCCGCGATGTCGGCGGCGATGTTGATCGTGTTGGCGACAACCAGCATCGCCACGACGGCGTACAGCACCGGCCGCGGAAAATGGCGGCGGATGTTCGACGCGAGGCCATGTCCGGTGACGCGACCCATGCGCGCGCTGACCATCTGGATGCCGACCATCAACGGATAAGTCAGCAGCAGCGTCCACCCAAGCTGGTAACCGAACTGCGCTCCGGCCTGCGAATACGTGGCGATCCCGGACGGGTCGTCATCGGCCGCGCCGGTGATGAGCCCGGGGCCCAACTGTTTCAGCCAGCGGTTCGTTGTCCGGATCAATGCCGTGTCCTCGCCAGGCCATTGTCGAAGCCAGGCCGCGCATTGTGCCCGACTTCGCCGTTCGCTGGACAAGAGAGATTTCTTGCGGCGCTGTCCGGACGGGCAATTTGCTAGACTCGCTCAAGTGGTGGAAGGCCGGTTGCGCAAGGAGGAGCGATGCGCATTCTGATCGCGGAAGACGATCCGGTGCTCGCCTGCGGGCTGCAGCACACGCTGCGCCAGTCGGGCTACGCCGTCGATTGGGTGAAAGACGGCGGCGAAGCTGATGCCGGCCTCGGCACGGATGAGTTCGACCTGCTGATCCTCGACATCAGCCTGCCCAAACTTTCTGGAATCGAAGTGCTCAAGCGTTTGCGCGCGCGCAACTCGCGGTTGCCGGTGCTGCTGCTCACCGCACTCGACAGCGTCACCGACCGCGTGCGAGGGCTGGACGCGGGCGCCGACGACTATCTCGCCAAACCGTTTCAATTGGCCGAACTGGAGGCTCGCGTGCGCGCGCTGACGCGCCGCGGCATGTCGGGCGCGCCGACGCTCATCAAGCACGGCCGGCTCTCCTTCGACCAGGTCGGCCGCGTCGCCTGCGCGGACGGCGAGCGGCTCGAGCTGTCCGCACGCGAGTTGAATCTGCTCGAGTTGTTCCTGCAGCGGCCGGGGCGCCTCGTGCACAAGGACCAGCTCGTCCTGCACTTGTGCGAGTGGGGCGAGGAAGTCAGCGCGAATGCGATCGAGGTCTATGTGCATCGGCTGCGCAAGAAGCTCGAACCCTGCGACGTGCGGATTTCGACCGTGCGCGGAGTCGGTTATTGCCTCGAAATGCCGGCCGACTCGTAATGAAGTTGGCCCTGTTCAGCGACATCCACAGTAATCTCGAGGCCATCACCGCCTGCCTGGAGCACGCGCAGGCACTAGGCGCCAGCCGCTACGCCTTTCTGGGCGACCTGGTCGGCTATGGGGCCGACCCGGTGGCCGTGCTCGACCTCATCGCCAAATTTGCGGCCGACGGCGCGGTCGTCATCCTCGGCAATCACGATGCGGCGGCGATCGGGCGTACCGTCGATCCGCTGAACGCCAACGCGGAAGCAGCGATTGCGTGGACGCGGAATCAGTTGGGCGACCGCCAGCGGTCGTTTCTCGAGAGTCTTCCCCTCACCGTCCGCGACGACAACATGCTGTTCGTTCACGCCAGCGCCGCGGCGCCCGAGCGGTCGATCTACATCACCGGTCCGACCGAAGCCGAAAAGAGCATGATGGCGGGCAACGCCGGCTACATATTCTGCGGCCACGTGCATGAGCCAAAGCTCTATTACATGGGCGCGAACGGAAGGCCGATGCCATTCCGGCCGGTGTCGGGTACGCCGATCCCGCTCGGGGCCAATCGCCAGTGGCTTGCCATCGTCGGCTCCGCCGGCCAACCGCGCGACCGCAGCAACAAGGCGTGCTATGCGCTGGCGGACCTGGAGCGGGAACGGATGACGTTCTTTCGTGTGGCCTACGATCACGATTCGGCCGCGCAGAAGATTCGATCCGCCGGACTGCCCGAGCGGCTCGCGCGAAGACTCGAGCGCGGCGCATGACTGCGACCGAAATGAGCGTGGGGGTCCAATGATCGAGCTGGGCTCCGGAAGCGACGTCGACGGCTTTTGCCTGGGCGAACTGCTGCATGTCGGCAGCATGGCATCGATCTACCGGCTGACCGGACCCGACGGCCCGCTTCCGCTGATCATGAAAATCCCGCGGCTCGGTCCCGGCGAGCGCGCGGTGAACGTCATCGGCTTCGAGGTGTGCCGGATGGTCCTGGGCGCCGTCGCGCAGGGGTCCAGTCACCCGACATTGGTGGCGCACGGCGACGTCGAAACCACGCCATACCTGGTCATGGAGTATGTCGAGGGCACGCGGCTGAATGACCGGGTGCCCCGCGCGCCGCTGGCCGCCGCGGAGATCGCGCAACTCGGTTCCGCACTTGCGCTGGCGCTCCACGACCTGCATCGGCAGGATGTCGTGCATCTCGACTTGAAACCGACGAACGTGCTCTATCGGGCGAGCGGCGAGGCGGTGCTCATCGATTTCGGCCTCGCGCACCACAGCCACTATCCCGACCTGCTCGCCGAAGAGTTGCGCATTCCGGTCGGCAACTGGGTCTACATGGCGCCCGAGCAAGTGCTTGGAGTACGTTGCGACCCGCGCAGCGACATCTTCGCGCTCGGAGGAATACTCTACGAACTCGCGACCGGCCGACTTCCGTTCGGGCATCCCAAAACGGTCCGGCAGTTGCGCGGCCGGCTTTATCGCGATCCCATCCCGCCTCGCGCCATCGCCGCCGCGACGCCCGCATGGTTGCAGGAGATCATCCTGCACTGCCTTGAAGTCGACGCCCGCGCCCGCTATTCATCCGCAGCGCAAGTCGCCTTCGACTTGGCGAATCCCGCACAAGTCGCGATTACCGATCGCGGATCACGCATTCGTAAAGCGGGTCCGGTCGCGCTGTTCCGCCAATGGTTTCGCGCCAAGCGTTTCGAGCCCGCCCCCTGCCCGCCTGCATCGACTGCGATCGGCCCTGCGCCCACCGTCCTGGTGGCGATTCCGGCCACGAATCCCGACGAGGCGCTGTTCGGGGCGCTGCGCGACGCCGCGAAGCGCCTGGCCGTTGCAGTCGACCGATGCCGGATCGCCTGCGTGACGGCCGTGCCCCCTGCCGCCACATTGAGTGGTGCGCGCGTGGAGGACACGGCGACGGGGCGCCATATCAAGTACCTGGTGAACCTGCGCCGCTGGGCCAAGCCGTTGGACCTGCCCGAAGAGCGCGTGACTTATCACGTGCTGGAGTCGGAAAAGCCGGCGGCGGCGCTCATCGATTTCGCGACGGTGAACGAGGTCGACCAGATATTGATCGGGGCCCCGCGCGGCGGCGCCGCCACGCGGCTGTTTCCGGGCGTGGCCGCGCAAGTCGTTGCCGATGCGCCGTGCAGTGTCACCATCGTCCGCCCGCGGCAGGAAAGCTGAAAGGAGCCGACTATGAAGGAGCACCCGTGAGCGAATTCCAAAGCAAGGGGCAGCGCTTCGTCGCACTGTGCATGTTCGGTCTGTTGCTGTTCAACTACCCGATTCTCGCGCTGTTCAATTTTTCCGGCACGGTGTTCGGCGTGCCGGCGCTGTACGCGTACATCTTCGCCGCGTGGGCAGCGCTGATTGCCATGATGGCGGTCGTGGCCGAAGCGGATCGCTAGCATGCTGCACGGCTCGACCATCATCTTCACGTCGTTCGCCTACCTGGGGTTGCTATTCGCGATCGCCTATTACGCCGACAAGCGCGCCGACGCGGGCCGGTCGATCATCGCGAGCCCCTACATCTATAGCTTGTCGCTTGCGGTCTACGCGACTGCATGGACGTTCTACGGAAGCGTCGGCCGGGCGGCCAGCGACGGCATCGGATTTCTCCCGATTTACATCGGCCCGACGCTGATGATCGCCCTGTGGTGGGTCGTGCTGCGCAAGATCCTGCGCATCTCGAAGCAGAACCGCATCACGTCGCTCGCCGACTTCATCGCATCGCGTTACGGCAAGAGCGCGCTGCTGGGCGGCCTCGTCACCGTCATCGCGATCATCGGCATCCTCCCGTACATCTCGCTGCAGCTGAAGGCGGTGTCGAACAGCTTCACGATTCTCGTTCAGTATCCCGATATCATCATGCCGTCCGTGGCCGGCGAGGCGCCGACGCGCGAGGACACGGCGCTGTGGGTCGCGATGATCCTCGCCGCGTTCACGATCGCGTTCGGCACCCGCCACCTGGACGTGGCCGAACACCACCAGGGGATGGTCGCGGCGATCGCGTTCGAGTCGCTGGTCAAGCTGCTCGCCTTTCTCGCCGTGGGCGCCTTCGTCACCTTCGGGATCTACGACGGTTTCGGCGACGTGTTCACGCGGGCGGCCGCCGTGCCCAAGCTCCGCGCGATGATGACGCCGCTCGAAGGCGTCGCGGGCGGCTATGCGAACTGGGTCTGGCTCACGATCCTGTCGATGATGGCGATCATGTTCCTGCCGCGGCAGTTCCAGGTCGCGGTGATCGAGAACGTCGACGAAAAACACCTGAGCAAGGCGATCTGGCTCTTTCCGCTCTACATGCTTGCGATCAATATCTTCGTGTTGCCGATCGCCTTCGGTGGACTGCTGCGTTTTCCGGATGGAACCGTAGACGCCGACACGTTCGTGCTCACGCTGCCGATGGCCGAGAAGCACGAGCTGCTCGCGTTGCTGGTGTTCATCGGCGGCCTGTCGGCGGCGACAGGCATGGTGATCGTCGAGACCATCGCATTGTCGACGATGGCGTGCAACGACCTGGTGATGCCGCTGCTGCTCAGATTGCCGAGCCTGCGGCTCAACGAGCGCCGCGACCTGACCGGACTGCTCCTGGGGATAAGGCGTGGCGCCATCGTCCTCATCTTGTTGCTTGGATATCTTTATTTCAAGCTTGCGGGCGAGGCCTACGCGCTGGTTTCGATCGGCCTCATCTCGTTCGCCGCGGTGGCGCAGTTCGCTCCGGCGATATTGGGCGGCATATTCTGGAAAGGCGGCACCCGCCGCGGCGCGCTGTGGGGTCTTTCCGCAGGCTTTGCGGTCTGGCTGTACACGCTGCTGCTGCCTGCACTGGCGCGCTCGGGCTGGCTGCCGATCAGTCTGCTCGAACAGGGACCGTTCGGGATCGAACTCCTTCGTCCGCTGCAACTCTTCGGACTCTCCGGCCTCGACCAGATTACCCACGCGATGATCTGGAGCATGATCGCCAACATCGGCGCCTATGTGGCCGTGTCGTTGTCGGTCGTGCAAAGCGCCGACGAGCACCGGCAGGCCAGCTTGTTCGTCGACGTGTTCCGGCAGACGGGCGAGGGCGGCGGCGCACGTTTCTGGCGGGGCACTGCATCGGTGCCCGACCTCTACAATCTGCTCGCGCGGTTTTTCGGCGCGGCCTCGGCGGACAGCACATTCGCCGATTATGCGACTGCGAAGGGGCTGCGCTGGCCCGACGACCCCCTGGTCGCCGATGCGGAGCTCGTCCATTACGTCGAAGTACAGCTCGCCGGCGCGATCGGTGCTGCTTCGGCGCGAGTCATGGTGGCCTCGGTCGTCACCGAAGAGGCGCTCACGATCGACGAGGTGCGGGAAATCCTCGACGAGGCCTCGCAGGTCGTCGTCTACAGCCATCGGCTCGAGCAGAAGTCGCGCGAACTCGAAGCGGCAACGGCAGAGTTGCGCGAGGCCAACGAGCGCCTGAAGGAGCTCGACCGGCTGAAGGACGACTTCGTTTCGACGGTGACGCACGAGCTGCGCACGCCGCTGACGTCGATTCGCGCCTTCACCGAGATCCTGCTCGAGGATCCGGACGTCGAGCCGGCACAGCGCACCAAATTCCTCGGCATCATCACCAAGGAGGCCGAGCGCCTGACCCGGCTCATCAACCAGGTGCTCGATCTGGCCAAGATCGAATCAGGCAAAGCGGACTGGGTCGAGTCCGGCGTGGACATGAAGGAAGTCATCTCGGACACGCTTGCCGCGATGGGCCAGCTCTTCAAGGAGAAAGGCATCAAGGTCGAGGCCCGGCTTCCGGAGAGAGTCTCCGCCGTGACCGCCGATCTCGACCGGATGATCCAGGTCATGCTCAACCTGCTGTCCAACGCGGCGAAGTTCTGCGACGGCACGAACGGCTGGGTCGAAATTGCGCTGGCTGAGCGCGACGGCGCGCTGCGGATCGACGTGCGCGACAATGGCTCGGGCATCAGCGCGGACGAGCACGAGGCGATCTTCAGCAAATTCCACCAGGTGGGCGATACGCTCACCGACAAACCGCATGGCAGCGGCCTGGGGTTGCATATCAGCCGCCAGATCGTCGAGCATTTCGGCGGCAGGATGTGGGTGGAAAGCACGCCCGGCCGGGGCGCGCGCTTTTCGTTTACGCTGCCGGTGGGAGTCCCAACGTGAGCAAGAAAATCCTGATCGTCGACGACGAGCCGAATATTGTCGCAGCGGTCGAATTCCTGCTGCAGCGCAGTGGGCACGAGACGCGCATCGCGCGCGATGGCGAAGAGGCGCTGAGACTGGTCGAGTCGGAGAACCCCGACCTCGTGCTGCTCGACGTGATGATGCCCGCGCGCAGCGGCTACGAGGTCTGCAAGCGCATCCGCGAGCGCGCCGACTGGCGGCACATCAAGATCATCATGCTGTCCGCCAAAGGCCGTGACGCCGAAGTCAACAAGGGACTCTCGATCGGCGCCGATCTCTACGTCACGAAGCCCTTCTCGACGCGCGACCTTTTGAACAAGATCAGCACGTTACTCGCGCAGCCTTGATCCTGGTCAAAGGTTGTTGCGCCGCAGCAGCCCATGTAAGTTCTGCGTAAGGCGACGCGAGGATAGTGCGCATGCAAAGCAGTCGGGACTGCAACAGGGCATCGGTGGCGATGGCGGAGTCCGAATCGAGCGCGTAGGATACCGCCACGCTGGAAGCTGGATTCGTGGGACAACGAACTGGGGAGGCAACAATGGCGGAGGCCAAGGCAAGAGGGATGCTGGAAGAGGAGTCGATAAAAAGTGTCGGGACGGAAGAGAGGAAGGTCATCTTCGCTTCTTCGCTCGGTACCGTATTCGAGTGGTACGACTTCTACCTGTACGCAACGCTCGCGCCATTTTTTGCGGCGTTGTTCTTCCCGTCTGGGAACGAGACCGCGGCGCTGCTCTCGGCGTTCGCGACTTATGCCGCGGGCTTCCTGGTGCGGCCGTTCGGCGCCATCGTCTTCGGCCGGATCGGCGATCTCGTCGGACGCAAGTACACATTCCTCGTCACGATCATCTTCATGGGCGGCGCCACGTTCCTGGTCGGGCTGCTGCCCACGTTCAAGACCATCGGATGGGCGGCGCCGGTCCTCCTGGTGACGCTGCGGCTGGTCCAGGGGTTGGCGCTCGGCGGTGAATACGGCGGTGCCGCGACCTACGTCGCCGAGCACGCGCCACACAATAAACGCGGCTACGACACGAGCTGGATCCAGACGACTGCAACGCTCGGATTCTTCCTGGCCTTGCTGGTGATCGGCTGCGCGCGCCTCTACATGGACGCGAAGGACTTTGCCGAATGGGGCTGGCGGATCCCGTTCTGGCTCTCGCTGATCCTGCTCGTGTTCTCGGTCTATATCCGGCTCAAGCTGCATGAGTCGCCGATCTTCCAGAAGATGAAGGCGGAGGGCAAAGGCTCCACCTCGCCGCTGACCGACAGCTTCTTCAAGTATCCGAACAACAAATACGTGTTGCTGGCGCTGCTCGGCGCAACGGCCGGCCAGGGCGTGGTCTGGTACACCGGACAGTTCTACGCGCTCTTCTTCCTGACGATCACGCTCAAGCTCGACTACGTCTCGGCCTACACGTTGATCGGCATCTCACTGCTGATCGGCACGCCGTTCTTCATTGTCTTCGGCTGGCTCTCGGACCGGATCGGGCGGTTGAAGATCATCCTGGCGGGTTGCCTGATCGCGGCGGTCACATATTTCCCGCTGTTCCAGGGCCTCACCCATTACGTCAACCCATCGCTTGAGGCATTTTCCGCGAAGACGCCCATCACCGTCGCCGCCACGGACTGCGAATTCCACATCTTCGTCGGACCGTGGAGCAAGTTCTCCGATTGCGACCGGGCCAAGGACTTCCTGACCAAGCAAGGCCTGTCGTTCAAGTCCGTGCCGGCGGAACCCGGGAAGGCGGTGGTCACGACGATCGGCACGACGACGATCGAAGGGTGGGATCAGAAGAAGATCGAGGCGACGCTCAAGGAAGCAGGTTACAAGAGCGGCGCCGACAAGACCCAGGTCAACTGGTTCATGACCGAGGTGATCCTCGTCATCATGGTGATCTACGTGACGATGGTGTACGGCCCGATCGCCGCATTCCTGGTGGAGCTCTTCCCGACCAAGATCCGCTACACGTCGATGTCGCTGCCGTACCACATCGGCAACGGCTGGTTCGGCGGCATGCTGCCGCTGACCGCGACGGCGATGGTCGCCGCCACCGGAGATATTTATTACGGGCTGTGGTACCCGATCGTCGTGGCGATCATGACGCTCATCATCGGGGCGATCTTCCTGACCGAGACCAAGGACCGCGATATCCGCGTCTACGACCACAGCATGTTGCCTTGACGGAAAGCGGGCCGGTATGGCCCGCATCCTGCTTCGTTGCGACAAAAAAGCCCGCGTTCTGCGGGCTTTTTGTTTTGGGTCGCCCGCGGAGCCTATCGGCATTCCGAAGCCGCCAGCGATTGCAGAACCTCGCCATTCTTCGTGTCCTGCACGAACGCGACGACCATCGGCGACGTGCCCGCATCGACTGGTGACGCGATCGCCACCGACGCGGCCGCGGTGCCGTTGGCATCCAGCCGGTACGGGCCGTGCAGCGAACGCACGACGTGGTCATGGCGCAGCCGCACGCCGCGGTTCTCCCCTGCAGCGACATCCGTGACATGGCCGCTGTCGGTAAAAGCGAGCCACAGCACGGCGTTCTTGCGCAACGCGACGTCCTCGACCGCCGCCGTTGCGCGAAGTTGCGGCGCGTTCGCGCCCGGCGCGACATCGAGCGCGATCGTGGCCCGCGGCGGCCGCCGCGCAGCCGCCGCGATCGCCTCGGCAACCTTGCCGCGATTCCATCCCGGTGCATCGTGGCCCTGCACCAGGATCTGCGGCGTGTAGACGAACGTGGCGCCGTTCGCGCTCATTTCGTCGTGCTGGCGTTGCGTGAACTGCGCGGACGCGAAGCGATCGCGCCAGCCGAGCCGGTCCCAGTAGTCGACATGGAACGCGAGCGCGAGCGGGGACGTCCGCGTCGGCAGCGGAGGAAACTCCGAGGACAGCCAGCGGTCGGCCGGAGGGCAACTGTCGCAGCCCTCCGACGTGAACAGTTCGACCAAGGGCACGGTCGCGGGTCCGCTGACGGCGTGGCACGCCGAAGCCGCCGCGGCCGGCGCCGCCGCGACGGCGAGCCCGGCCGAAAGGACCGCCGCAGCGATGGCCGCGGGACGCCGTACCTGTCCGGTCAAATGTCCGATCATGCGCATGTCGCTTTGGTCGTCGCGGCGATATCACCCCTTACATGCTGCCGTGCTAGCATGCCGCACGACCGCTCCGCGGCCAAAAGCCGCGCCCGCGTGCCGCCAACTCTCACGGGGGAAATGGCCATGGGAATCATGCATATCATCTGGATGATCATCGTCGGCTTCGTCGTCGGCGTGCTCGCGCGCTTTTTCTATCCTGGCGCCGTCAACCTGGGCTTCTGGATGACCGCGCTGCTCGGCATCGGCGGCTCGCTGGTCGGCGGGGTGATCGGCAGTCTGCTATTCAAATCGCCCGACGGCAAGTTTCATCCGGCCGGATTCTTTTTGTCGATCGTCGGCGCGCTGGCCCTGCTCTGGGTGTACCTCAACTTCATGAAATAGCGAAGTAAGCGGGGGGTCGTTCACTGCAAAAGCTGCGACCCCAGTTCGCTTGCGGCGGCATCGAGCTCGCGCAGGAATGTTTTTTCCATTTCCGCAAGCGAAACGCGCGACGCATGGGTCCCGATGTTCATTGCCGCGACCACCGCGCCGGTGTGGTCGCGGACCGGCACCGCGATCGAGCGCAGGCCGATCTCAAGCTCCTGGTCCACGATGGCGTACCCCGCGCGGCGAACGCCGTCGAGCTCGCGGCGCAGCTTGTCCGGCGCAGTGATCGTGCGGGGCGTGTAGCGGATCATCCTCACGCGTTCCAGGTACGCGTCCTGCTCGGCCGGAGCAAGGTACGCGAGGAGCACGCGTCCCATCGATGTGCAATAGGCCGGCAGGCGCGTCCCTAACCCCAGGTCGACGGACATGATCCGCCGGTTCGTCGAAGAACGGGCCACGTAGAGAATCTCGTCCCCTTCCAGCAACGCGATCGACGACGACTCGTGGAGCACATCGCTCACCCGGTCGAGCAGCGGCTGCGCGGCGCTCGACAGCGGCGTCGACGACAGGTAGGCATGGCCGAGCGACAGGATGCGCGGGCTGAGCGTAAAGTCCTTTCCTTCGCTGGCATTGACATAGCCGAGTTGCGCCAGCGTATAAAGGCAGCGGCGAACCGCCGCACGGGGAATGCCGGTGCGCTGCGAAAGCTGGGAGATCGTCAGCCGCCGCTTTTGCTGGGTGAACGCGCGTATGACCGCAATGCCACGAGCCAGCGACGTCATGAAATTGGGGTCGCCGGCCCACGCCTCGATGCGCTCAGCGGCAGAGGCCGGCGATGGAGATCGTGCGGCGGCCTTCGGCGCGCCCTCCTTGCCAGCGGCCGGAGTGGCGCGGACGGCGGCTTTCCCGGCCACAGGCTTCGTTACGGCAGGCATGGGCAATTTCCTTCAATGGGTAGCGCAGGCGGACAGGATAACAGCGGTGCGATAAACGCACAACATTTCGATAATCGCCCTTGACGATCAGGCTGACCGAATCTAATCTCCTGTTCGTTGATCGCACGAATGCGCGTTAATCGAACAACCGCGACGACAGCGGAGTGAATCATTCAACGTTTTCCAAGGAGGAGTCACCATGAAAAGAATCGCCCGGACGCTCGCCGCCGCGTTGGCGTTCGCCGTTCCCCTCGTCACGCCCTTTGCCGTCAGCGCGCAAACGGGCCCGATCAAGATCTTCGATATCGTCGAATT
>Ga0070708_100000943_pt1 | contig 22031 bp, 23 predicted proteins | sample KBSK5503metaG_FD_65469 | JGI IMG/M metagenome (GOLD analysis project Ga0070708, IMG submission 65469) | Corn, switchgrass and miscanthus rhizosphere microbial communities from Kellogg Biological Station, Michigan, USA - KBS K5-50-3 metaG | ecosystem: Host-associated > Plants > Roots >... | reverse complement strand
AGCCGTACAATCCGGCGTTCCGGGGCGGAAGGGACCACGGCGTGACCCACGTCGGCGAAGTCGGGACCGTCCCCACGACGCCACCTCCGCTCAATGGCCGTGTCGTGCGCCGCCGATCTCCGTTCCCGGGCGGTCGGGCGCTCTTCGGCGGGCTGCTCGTCACCGCCGCGGGCGTCGGCCTCTTCGCCGCCTACCAGCAGGCGGCCGCCGGCCCGCAGCACGCCTACGCCGTCGCCCGCCACGACGTGACCATGGGAAGCCGCCTCCGGCGCGGCGACGTCGTCATGCAGGCGATGGATCTGTCCGCGTCCGTCCGAGCGAGGGCGTTCGCGAACGTCGATTTCGTCATTGGCACCACGATGTTGGGGCCTCTTGCCGCGGGCGAGCTCATTCAGCGGGGCATGGTCACCCGGCTGGCGGGAGGCGTCGCCGACCGAGAGGTCACGGTCCCTATCGAACGGACGAGGATCCTAAGCGGGCTCCGCGACGGGGAGCGCGTCGACGTCCTGATCACGTATGGGACCGGCCTCGAGGCGTACACGGTCACTGCCGTGCGCCAAGCGGCCGTGCTACGCGTCGACCGGGCGCGCGGTTCCTTCGGTGACTCCTCGGTGGTCCTCGTGACCCTCGCCTTCGGGCGAAGTGGTGACGCGGTGGCCGTGGCTCACGGCTCGAGGGCAGGTCTCGTGACCCTGGTCCGTGCCTCTAGCTCCGCGCTCAATGGCGACGCGCCCATATACCGCTCGCCGCCGTCGACGTCCTCGCCATGAACCGCGATCGGTTCGTCGTGCTCGGCGTGGCACCGGCACGGGCCCCGTGGTTCCGCGCCGTCGGCCAGTGGGCCCACGCGGCCAGCGTGCCGGTCGAGTTCCTGAAGTGTCTCTCGCCGGAGGAAGTGAGAGCCCGCCTGGGATCGGGGCAACCGTTCTCTGCGCTCCTGGCTGACGCGGGCGTCCCCGCTGTCGACCGCGACCTCCTCTCTGCTGCGGCTCGGGCCGACTGCGCCGTCGTCGTTGTCGAGAACACGCGGGTGCGCCGCGACTGGCTGGCACTGGGCGCATCGGCGACGCTGCCAGCCGACTTCGACCGAGAGCAATTGGTCAGCGTGTTGCTCCAGCACGCCGTCCACGTGGCCGCGCCTGAGGAGCCGGCCATTCCCGCCGAACCTGCGCCTGGCACCGAGCCTGGACTCGTCGTGGCGGTCACTGGTCCCGGGGGCACGGGAACCTCGACCGCCACGATCGCTCTCGCACAAGGCCTGGCCGCCGATCGCCGCTGGCGCGGCGGAGTTGTCTTGGTCGACCTCTGCCTGCGCGCGGAGCAGGCGATGTTGCACGACGTGCAGGAGGTGGGTCCCGGGCTCCACGAGCTCGTCGACGCCCACCGCGTCGGGATCCTCGCTCCCCCTGCGGTGCGGGGGCTGACGTTCAACGTCCTCGAACGCCGCTACGACCTCTTGCTGGGACTGCGACGGGCGCGCTTTTGGGCCGCGCTACGCCCGAGGGCGCTCGAGGCAGCGTTCGAATCGCTTTCGGCGTCCTACGCCGCACTTGTGTGCGACGTCGACAGCGACCTCGAAGGCGAGGCCGAGTCGGGCTCCCTAGATGTTGAGGAGCGCAACGGGTTGTCACGCATGGCCGTGCAGCGCGCCGATGTCGTCGTGGCCGTCGGAACCGCCTCAATGAAGGGTGTTCACTCGCTGGCCGTCGTTATCGCCGACCTCCACGAGGCTGGTGCCGATGGTGCCGTGCTGGCGGCGTTGAACTTCGCGCCCCGGTCGCCCCGCACCCGCGCCGAGTTCACCGCGGCACTGCATCAGATCGTCGGTGCGACGTCGCCCGACCGCCCCCTGTTCGGCCCGGTGTTCCTGCCCGAGCGGAAGGTCGACACAATGCTGCGCGACGGGGTCCCGCTTCCGGCGGCACTCGTCGATCCGCTATCGGGCGCGGTCGTCGCCCTCGTCACCGACGGCACCCGCCGCCGGTCGACGCCGGCGCCGTTGCCCGTGCGACCGGGCTCCTTGGGCACATGGGCCGAGCCGGCAACGGGATGAGCCAGATCGCGCCCCCGTCGCCTCTCCGCGCCGTCGAACGGCGGGTCCAGCAACGCGCCAAAGACCTGTCGATCGACGTCGCCACTGAGGAAGGGCGGGGGCGCCTGCGGGAGATCGTCGCCGTGGAAGTCGCCCACTGGTCCGATCAGTACCGGAGGGGCCGGAGACCCTTCGATCTCGCCGATCCCGACGTCGTGGCATCACGGGCGTTTCGCAACCTCGCCGGCTACGGGCCGCTCGAATCGCTCCTGGCCGACGACGACGTGTGGGAAATCATGATCAACGCCCCCGACGCCATTTTCGTGAAACGGCACCGCGGCGCCAGCGGCTATGCCGACGAGGTCTTCCACGACGACGATCACGTGCTGCGCACGCTGACGAAAATCCTCGACGAATCGTCGAGTTCACACCGCAAGCTCAACCCTGCGGAGGGGCTGCAGGATGCGCAGCTCGACACCGGCGCCCGGCTCCATATCGTCCATGCCGACGTCGCCCGCGACGGCCATGTGCTCGTCAACATCCGGCGCTTCACCGGCGTCGCTTTCAAGAGCTTGGCAGAGCTCGTCGAGCTCGAGATGCTCGACGCCCGCGTGGCCGCCTTCTTGCGGGCATGCGTGCGGGCAGGAACGTCGGTGGTGTTCTCGGGGGCGCCGGGTTCCGGGAAGACGACGATGCTCTCGTGCTGCGCCGCCGAGCTTGATCCGGCACTGCGGGTCGTTACGGCCGAGGAAGTCTTCGAGGCCGACGTCCCGCTGCCGAACGTCGCCGCCATGCAGACGCGCCCGGCGAGGCTCGACCGCGAAGAGGTCGACCTCCGCCGGCTCGTCGCCGGCTTCCTTCGTATGGCACCCGACGTCGCCATTGTCGGCGAGGTACGCGACCGCGAAGCGCTTCCGCTTCTTCTGACGCTGTCGTCGGGTGTCAAGGGCTTCACCACAATCCACGCGGGGTCGGCGCGTCAAGCGCTGAGCCGGCTGCGATTCGTCGCCCAGCTTTCCGAGGGGGCCGGGAGCTTGCCTGTCACTGCCCTCAACGCCCTTGTGAGCGATGCCATCGACGTCGTCGTCCACTGCGCACGAACGGCGGGGATCCCACGCGTCTCGGAGGTCATCGCCGTCGAGGAACCGCTGGCGGGGCCCGAGTCCACCGCATTCACCGTGACCGAGGTGTTCGGGCGAGGCCGCTACGACGGCGAGCTCGAGTGGAGCGGGGGCCTACCTGTACGGCTGGGGCGGATCCTCAGCGCCGGCGGGTTCGACATTCGTTCCCTCGTCGACGGTCCGGACAGCCGGATCAGCGACCGGCCGCGGCCGCGCGCCAGGCGGCCCCGCCCCCTCGTCGCCGACAGGAGCTCGCCGTGACGGGACTGCTCATGTCCCTGGCGGGTGCCTATGGGGTGTTCCTGCTGTACACGGCGGCGATCGGACGCGACCCGTCGTCCCGTTCTCGGCTGGTGCGCCGGCACCACCCACGGCACTCGGCCGGCGACTGGTTGACCCAGGCGGGCCTCGCCGACGTGCGCCCGGCGGAGTTCGCGCTCGTCGTTGGAGTCCTGGCCGTCGGGGGCGGGCTCACCGGGTTCGCGCTGTTCGCCGGCGTGGTGCCGGCAGCAGTCCTCGCCGGCTTTGCTGCGACCGCGCCCGTCGCGTGGTACCGCGCCCGTCGAGGGCGGCTCCGGTCCGAAAGCCAAGAGGCATGGCCCCACATGATCGAGGAGCTCCGACTGCTCACGGGCTCGCTCGGTCGCTCGGTGCCGCAGGCTCTGTTCGAGGTTGGTCGAAGCGCACCGGACGAGATGCGCAATGGGTTCGAGACCGCGCACCGTGAATGGCTGCTGTCGACCGACTTCGAAAGGGCACTGGCCGTCCTCAAGACGAGCCTGGCCGACGACACCGCGGATGTCGTTGCCGAGACGGTTCTCGTTGGCCACGAGCTCGGAGGCAACGATCTCGAGCGTCGCCTCCACAGCCTCGCCGACGACCGCGTGCTCGACTTGCAACACCGCAAGGACGCTTGCGCCCAACAAGCGGGCGTGCGGTTCGTTCGCCGGTTCGTTCTGGTAGTGCCGTTCGGCATGGCGCTGGCCGGGATGACCGTCGGCAACGGTCGCGACGCCTATCGCTCCGACTTCGGCCAGACCGCGGTGGTCGTCGCCATCGCCATGGTGATTGTCTGCTGGCTCTGGGCCGGAAGGCTCCTGCGCCTGCCCGAGCACGAGCGCGTCTTCGCCCCGTGACTTCACTCGTGCTCTGCTCGGCGGTGGCGCTCTGGGTCGGGAGCACCCTGATGTTCGCCGATCGACGGTGGTTCGCCCGGCGGCCGTTGACGGAGCGTCTCGCGCGATACCACCCCGGCTTCTCCGGTCGGCCACCGCGGCCGCAGGTCGTGTCGATCACGTCGTTTGTCGACGTTGCCGCACCGTTGGCCCGCGCCCTCGGGGAGTCCGCAGCTCGCGTCGTGGGCATCACCGAGGAGCTCGAGCTCCGATTGCAACGGCTTCATCTGTCGATCGACGCCACCACGTTCCGGCTCCGGCAGCTCGGGTGGAGCGTCGTCGGCTTTGGGTGCGGCGCGGCGCTGGGGCTGGCAACAGGAGCGCCCGCGCCGCTCGCAGGGCTGTTCCTCGTCGCCGGGCCCACGCTCGGCTTCCTGCTGCTCGAACAGCGACTCGCCACCGCATCCGACGCCTGGCGGAAGCGACTCATGCTCGAGTTGCCCGTCGTGAGCGAGCAGCTGGCCATGCTCCTGTCCGCGGGCTACTCGCTCGGGGGCGCTCTGCGCCGCGTGGGCTCGCGAGGCCACGGGGCGGTGGCGACGGACATCAGCAGGGTGTGCCGGCGCATCAGCCAAGGCGTTGCGGAGCACGACGCCTTGCGCGAATGGGCGGCGGTGGCCGGAGTCGACGGGCTCAACCGGGTCGTCGCCGTGCTCGCCCTTAGCAACGAGGGCAGCGACCTCGGCAGGCTGCTCTCGGAAGAGGCGCGCGCGATTCGCAACGACGTGCAACGGCAAGTCATCGAGACGATCGATCGACGCGCGCAGCAGGTATGGATCCCGGTCACGATCGCCGCGCTCGTGCCCGGCGTGATCTTCCTCGCCGTTCCCTTCGTAGGCGCGCTGCGCATCTACGCCACGAACGCTTGAAAATGAAAGGAGACGCTATGCAGGACTCGGTGCTCAAAGCTTGGATCTGGGTGCGGACGCTCCCCGTGGGAGTCATCAAGGACGAAAGCGGCGAGGGTGTCATCAGTGCCGCGATAGCCGTCCTGATCATGGCGAGCCTGGGCGCCCTGATGTGGATCGGCTTCAAGGCCATCTGGGGCGACGTCGAGACGAACACGAAGACCCACGTCCAGGAAATCGGCAACTAGAGAGCAGCGGGGTGCTGGCGTCGTCGGCACGATCGGCGGCGTCACCGTCTTCTTCGCGCTCTTGCTGGTGGCGGTCCAACTGCTGTTCAACCTCTATGCCACGACGGTCGTCAGCGCCGTCGCGTTCGACGCCGCCCGAGTCGTTGCCGGTCACGAGGGTGGAAGCGATCCAGGCGCGCGGCAAGCGGTCGCCGAGGGCGCCGCCCGTCGGCTGCTCGGCCGGTATGGCAGGCGGGTGACGTTCGACTGGCAGGGCTCGGACGACGACACCGTGGTGCTCCGGGTCCGGGCCAACAACCCGAACCTCGTCGTCGGGTCCTGGGCGGGCTCCCTCGGCTTCGATCACGTCGACCGGACGGTGCGCGTCCGTGTGGAACGCCTGCGATGAGGCGCGACGAGGCGGGACAGGTCGCGGGAATCGAGGTCATCCCCTTTGGCATGCTCGTGTTCCTAGTAGGCACGTTGGTCGTCGCCAACGTCTGGGCATTCTTCGACGCCAAGGCGACCGCCAGCGCCGCCGCGCGCGAGGCGACGCGCGCCTACGTGGAGGCTCCCTCGGCGGCGGACGCCGACGCCGCCGCTCGGTCGGCGGCCACGGCCGCCGTGGTGGCGATGGGCCGAGACCCCGAACGTGTGACCCTCAAGGTCGAATCCGACGGCGGCTTTGCCCGCTGTCGACGGGTCACGTCCGAAGCCACCTATGCCGTTCCCTTCATCCGTTTGCCGTGGATCGGCGGGCTCGGCAATGCGACGAATGCCGTCGGCCGGCATTCGGAGATCGTCGATCCGTTCCGGAGTGGAGTCCCCGGCGAGGCCCGCTGTGGCGACCAATTCTGATCGGGGCAGCACGCTGCTGCTGTTCCCGGCGGCTGTGCTCGTGGTGTTCGTTCTCGGAGCGATCGCTGCTGATCTCGCATCGGTCTTCCTCGGTGAGCGCGAGCTGGCCAACGCCACCGCCGCCGCCGCAAACGACACCGCCACCGAAGCCCTGGCGAACGCCGCGTTCTATCGGGGAGGGCGCGTGGAAGTCGCCGACGCCGGCGCTGGCGAGCTGGCAACGGCTCACGTGCAGCAGGCGCTGGGCGCGAGCCGCCGATTCCGCAACCTCACCGTCGAGGTCACGGCGACAACGGATCGGGTGACGGTGCGAGCGACCGCCGAAGTCCGGCGGCTGTTCGCCGGGGCGCTGCCGGGTGGTTCGCGCTGGGCCACGGTGGGCGCCACCTCGACGGCGAGGGCTACAGAGCGGGCGCCAGCTTCGTAGGCTCCGGCCGTGCCCATCGATATGCCTCACGGCGACCCGCCCCACCCGCTCGGGACCCCCGACGACGTCAACATCACCTGGGAGGCGCGGGCTCCAGTCACCGATCCCACCCTCGGCATCGACGTGCCCCCGCCAGCGGGCCCGCCCGGCCACCATCGGCTCGTCACCGTCGGCGATTCGCTGACCCACGGCTTCCAGAGCGGCGCCGTCTCCCGCACGTCGCTGTCGTGGCCTGCGCTCGTCGCCAAGGAGCTCGGGTGGGCCGATTTTCGCTACCCGACCTACGAGGGATACGGCGGACTACCCCTGAACATCGAAGTCACGCTGCGCCACCTCGAGGCCGAGTTCGGGACGCTCGAGCTCGTCGAGTCGATCCCGGCGGTGGCGTGGCTGCTGCACTGGGCCCACCAGGTGGAGCACTGGTGGGCGGTCGGCGCCGACGACGCCTGGCACCCCCCGCCGGGGCGCAACCACAACCTCGGCGTCTACAGCTTCGACGTGGCCGACAGCTGGCGGCGGACGCTGGCCGAGGTCGAAAGAGCGATCGTGCCGCCCAGCCACGAATGGCTGCGCCTGATGGTTCCCAACGACGTCGACCGCGCCGCTCGTCGGGTGCTGGTCGACGCCGACCAGGACATGGGAACGATCGACGTGGCCAAGGCCCATGGCGACGACGGCGGGATCGAGACGCTCGTCGTGGCTCTCGGCGCCAACAACGTCCTCGACGTCGTCATCAAGCTGGACTACTCGTGGGCTACCGGCGAGGCCGACCGGGGCAAGAAGACGGTGTGGTCGCCGACGTTCTTCGCGTCCGACTGGGCCGAGCTGGTTCGTCGCATCAAGGAGATCGACGCCCAGCACGTGATCCTCGCCACGGTCCCCCACGTGACGATCGTTCCGCTGTTGTCGCGTGCCGGCGACCGGCTGCGATCCAGTTCTCGCTACTTCGCGTACTACACCCACGTCTGGCTCGCCGATCGGTTCGACCGGGGGCGCGACCGGTACCTCACCGGGGACCAGGCACGGGCCATCGACAGCGCCATCGACCAGTACAACCAGACGATCATCGAAAGCGTCAGGGCGGCGCGCCAGGAGGGGCGCGACTGGTACGTGCTCGAGATGTCGGGGATGCTCGACCGGCTGGCGTTCCGTCGCTACTTGACGGATGACGCAGCTGAAGCGGTGCCGACGTGGTGGAAGGCGGCCGGAGGGGCCTACCCGCTGCCCGCGGCGCTGCGAAACCTCACGCCACCGCCGGACTCGCGGTTCTTCCTCTCCGGCCCCAAGGGCCGCACCCAGGGTGGCCTTTTCGCCCTGGACGGCGTGCATCCGACGACGGCGGGCTACGGGCTGCTCGCGCAGGAGGTGATCCGGATCATGGCGAAGGCCGGCGTCACCTTCTACAAGGACGATGGAGTGACGCCCCGCACGGGACGGGTCGCCATCAACTTCAACAAGCTGCTAACCCAGGATCCGCTGCTCACCGATCCCCCGAAGACCCTCGCCAGCGACGTGAAGATCATCGGCTTTATCAACGACAAGGTGAACCTGCTGTCCAGCCTGTTAGGCCGCCGCGGCCTTGTCTGAGCCAGGTGATCCTCCCGGCCGGCCTAGTCGCGCTTCACTATTCCGGCGACAGCCGCGACAAAGGCGCTTGTGATCAGCCAACCAAGAGCTGTCAGGATCCACTGGGCGATGCGGGCGTCGGCACCCCATCCACGACTCGGGTCCGCGCGCCAATTGTCCTTCTGCTGAAGAGATATCACCGGCACGATCACGTCAACTGCGAACGCAATCGGCTGAAAACACGGATAATCGCGACCACACGCCGTGGATGTCGCCATTGCCGTCCCAGCCACGCTCTTAGTTGGGACGACCAGGTTCGCGCTGTCGGCCTTCCAAAACACGAGACTGCCGAGCGAGATGAGCAGCAACAGCGCCCAGATTGCCCGAGCAGGAGCGTATCCGTTACCAACAACTAGTCGGAGCAACCAGGTCCACACCCACGCCACCGCTTGTTGCGGCGTGCGCGGGCTTGCAACGCGATCGGCTTCCCGCGCGATCGCCACTTTCCGAGCCGCTCGGTCTTCACCGGCCCGGCGGTACGCCTCCATGAGTTGCGTGTAGGGCTGCGGCGGGCTGGTGGGCTGGAGACGCAAACGCCGGAGCCGCTCGTCAACCGCCACAGCGCCAACTGCAGACAGCGACGCGTAGACAAAACCGTCAAGCAGCATCGTTACGTAACCGGACCGGCACCAGTCGCCAGCGTCGACAAGCCGCTCGACCTTGGCCGACGCGAGATCACACGAGCCGGAGAGACGCTGCGGACTCAGGACCAACGCACGCCGGACTGTCATGAAGCGACCGTCGAAGGCACATCCACCGGGCTCCTCGTCTTCAAGGATGGCTCCCTCAAGCGTGACCTCACCGTCGACCTTTGCACCCAAGAGTCGGACAGTTCCGGTCGCGTGAAGAGTCGGCTCGCCCGGCGTCGGTGTTGTAGACGCGCTCGTAAGAAATACCGTGCCTCTAGCGACGAGCCGCTCCGCGATCAGCGCGAAGCCTCGTTCGCAGGCGAGCCGCGTCCCAACGCACACGAGTGAACTGAGCGCGGCATCTGAAAGCTTCAGCGCGGCCGGATACGGCTGACCCACTGAGCGGGCCACTATTTCCGACCCGCGCACCGAGAGGTCCCCGGCTACGTCGATGCGTGGAGCTCGGAGCCCATCACCGAAAGCATCAATACGAATTCGCTCAGCGACCAGGTTTCCCCCGATGTGCGCGCCCACCAAACTGATCGTGCCAGCTGCTGCAAAGGCCTCACGGGATCGCTGAGTTGAGGGGGTCGCTGTCGGCGGCTCACTGAAAAGAAGACGGCCTCCGAGTACTAGTCGATCGCCATTGAATGCGCCATCGGGCCCAGCGCCTCGGAGCTGCGCGCCAACAAGCGATAAGTCTCCACCGACCTTCGCCCCGGTAATACGAACAGTGCCACCAGCATTGAAGCCGTCGAGGTGAACATCATGGGTGATCGACGCGCCCGATAACGACAGCGCGTCGTCGAAGAGGTTGTACGTGCTCGCATCGACGGCGAGGAAGGAACCTTCAATCAAAGCCTTGCGGATGGACACCTGACCGATGGCCCTGGTACCGGAGAGATCGACATCCTGTTTTATGACGGCGTTGTCTGCGACGACTGCTGGAAAACCGCGGCGGCTGAGGCTCATCTGCGCCATTCGGAGCGACGCGCCGATCGTTGCGTCCGTGAAATCAATCGTGCCGCCTGAGGCGACGCGAGAGCGGCTGATGTCCACGCCGCCCGTGGTCGCCAGGCCGAGGGCCGAAAGATCGTTCAGCTCACAGGTCGTCATTGCGACGGCTCGACAGCGAGTGCCATCCAGGTGCACGGGGCCGTCGAACTCGCAATCGTCGAATATCAACGGCGCATCCAAAGCCACATTCGCTAAATCCAACGGGCCTGACACGCACGCGCCCCGCAAGCGGACGCCACTGCCCCGCAGGGCGCCATTGTCAGTCGCCAGCGCCTCGGCAAGCCACGCGCCGCGGACGACGTTGCCTCCTGCTGACTCGGCGCTAAGCGTGAGCCAACCGCCCGTCGGCGCTATTCGCGCGACTACTTCCTCTATGGCCGTCGCAAGCACGAGCTACGCATCCTGAGGCCGCCGACTTGCCTGCCGTGGTTTGGGCGCGCCTGCGGCGTCCGTCAGCCGTCCGCCTGCGTGGCACTCACCGATCTGGCCGGAGCATGTTCCACGCACTTCGGCCGTCGGCTCACAGGCGCACTTCACGATCCGGCATCAAGGGCCTTGTGCCGCACTATGCCTCGGCCGATGACTTTTCGGGAGGCGGACCTGAAGCGCGCGGGCTAGAGAACCGCGTCATGAGGCCAAACCAGAAGGGGGCGCCGAGCGAAAATGCGATGGCGGATAGCAGCCAACCAGGAACGGCGTTCGGCCAGTGGTGCGGACGAGCGCCCTTAGCCCAACCCAACGGCAGGTGCAGTCCAGCAAGGCTCTTCAGGCCGGATTCGATGCCCTCGCTGGCTTTCGTGAAGTCCGGCTCCCTCGTCTGAGGCGATTGTGCTTGTCCGACCTGCTTTACGACGGCCGCGCGCAATGTCGTGTCGTGCCATAGGCGTTGGCCAACTTGGACTGCGTCGACGTTGAGGGCGACCGCAAGGCCCAATCCGAGTCCCAACAGAATCCACTGGACCATCCGTTTGTACCAGCCTGAAACCCGGTCCATCGTGGCGTCGAACCAAGAGGCGAGCGACGATCGAAGTTTTTCGACATCGCCGTACGCGCCGGCCCAGAGGGATTGAAGGCTGCTCTTGTAATTCCCAGCTGGTAACTTGGCGATTGCTGCCGTGATCTGGGGACGTGTCGGCTTCCCGCCGTTGGCGGGAGGGGAGACGAGCTGATCGAAGACCGCCTGAGCGAAGGTCCCAGACGGGATGTACGACGGCTTTCGGGACTTATAGAGGCTCTTAACAAGCGCGTTATCCCAGAATGCTTGTGCCTGCGCGTCATTGGCGAGGAGGTGCCGAATTCCCGTCCCCAGATAGACCGCTCGGAGATTCGTTGCCCAGGCGATGAGCTCATTGAGCCCTGAACAGATCAGGGCGCCGAGGAAGAAGACGAAGCTAAGCGCAACCACTAACTCGACGGTCGGATTCATACTGGCCCCCCTTAACGATCCGATTTGGACCTAGGCGCAAAAGAACATAGCCCTTTATCGCCGTCGAGGTCGTTTCGTACACGCATGATCGATCGCGTGGTAGTGCGACACTTGCAACCCATGGGCGGCAGCAGCAACGCTAACCCGAACGGCTGTCTCCGCCGAGTTGCTAGCACCGGCGAATCACGCCTAGGGAGCTATCGCCGCCGTCGCTGCAGGCGTTGCGCCGAGGTGGCGGACGTCGCGGCTGGCGAGGGTGCTGAGGCTGGCCGCCAGCGGCACGACCCTGAGCGCCGCCATGGCCAAGTGAAGGCCCAGCGCGGAGGCCAACGGCCCCGCCAACATGTAGCCGAGGGGCATTAGGAGGGACGTTCCGAAGTCGTCGATGGAGCCGACGCGGGAGAGCGACGTCGAGGGCACGTGCAGCTGCACCATCGAGATCTATGTGATGCCGGCCATGGAGAGGGCGGCGCCGGCGACGAAGCAGAGGATGGCGATCAGCGGCAGCGGGAGGCCGCTGGCCAGCGCCGCGGGCTCGCTGGCCGCCAGCGCCAGCAGTACCGCGACGGCCGCCGCCGGCCGGACGATGCGCAGCCGCAGGTTGGCCGCGCTGCCCACCAACGAACCGGCGCCGAAGGCGGCCACGACCGCCGACCACGCGCCCACCCCGCCGAGCTCGGCCCGGGCCAGCTCGGGCCCGAGAACGAGGATGCCGGGGATGGCAAGCGCCTTGAACAGGGTGGCGTTGCCGATAGAGAGCAACAGCCACCGGCGGGCGCGGACCTGCGCCCACCCTTCCCTCAGATCGGCGAGAAGGCGCACGGGCTGGGTTGTCGGCCCGACGCTGGCAGTTGTTTTGACCTGAGCAGGCAGCGCGGCGCTGACCGCAAAGCTGGCGGCGTCAACGGTGATGGCCCGCCGATCCCACGAAGGCGATTAACAGGCCACCGAGCACGGGTCCCGCCACCAGCGGCAGCGACGCGGTCATCCGCACCAGGGCGTTGGCCTGCCGCACGCCGCCGTCGTCGACGAGCTGGGGAACGAAACCGGCGATGCTCGGAGTGAAGAACGCCTCGGCCGTGCCGTAGGCGGCTTGCAGCACGACGAAGTGCCAGACCGCCTCGTGGCCGGACAGCGGCAAAAAGGTTGCCTAAAGGTAAGGGTGGTCGACGTAGGATTCCCGCCACCGCGCGGAAGGGGGCCGACGTGGCCACAAGGCGCTATTGGGCCCACGATCCGCTGCTGAGCGACGAGCGCTTGGCGAAGGCGCGTGGGCGGATTGATCACGTGATCGTGCTCATGCTCGAGAACCGGTCCTTCGACCATCTCCTCGGCTTCCACCCAATACCGGGCCTGGCGCCGCTGGAGCCGTCAGCTCACGTCAACCCCCTCGATCCAAACAATGCGAGCCTCGGGGGGGAGCCGCCATCGGCGGCCGGTGCCCACATCCTGACCAAGGACCCGCCTCACTCGCATCATTCAGCCAAGCAGCAGATGGGACAGGTGTTGCGTCGCGAGCGGGGAACGGCGGTCTACGCCATGAACGGCTTCGCCGACGCCTACCGCGCCAAGCTGCTGAACAAGGAGCATCTCCCCGTGTTCCGCTGGAGACGCATTTGGGGCGCCCTCATCGTGGGGGGCGCCGTCATCGCCGGCGGGCTGTGGCAACTCGCGCGCGAAGTCCTCAATCGTCAAGGGGTGGTGGTCCTGATTTACGCGATGCCGGCGTTCGGCATCGCATTCGGACTGGTGTGGCGCAAGCCGTTATACCGAGGGCTCGGCAAGGGCAAGGCGGTGCTGGCCGTCTTTGGGGGCGGCCTGATACTGACGGCCGTCATCGGTACCGGTGATGCAGTGGTGCATCCCCATCCGATCCTCCTCATCCCTGTCGTGGCCGGGGCTTTCCTGGGCGGGCTGGCGGCTCGCCGCGTCCAGGCCGGCGATGCCAAGAAGCGACGGCCAGTCGCCGATCCCGAGCAGATGACGCAGGCTGCCCGGGCGATCATGCACTGCATACCCCTGGCGCTCTCGAAGGTGCTCGGGGCGCTGGCCGCCCACTTCGCCTACTGCACGGCCTGGCACGCGTCCGTGCCAGGCGCGACATGGCCCAACCGCAACTTCCTGCACGCCGGCACCTCGGCGCAGTCCGTTGACATCGAGGTCGGCTTGTACGGCGACCGGACGATCTTCGAAGTACTCGAGGGCGGCGCCCCGAGCGGCTCGACGCCATGGCGAATCTACTTCGACGGCATGCCGCAGGTGATCGCCTTCGAGAACCTTCTGGCCGATGAGCGGGCCAACAACTGGAGGGACATATCCCGCCTCTTCGACGACATCGCCAACGAGACCTTGCCGACATATGCCTTCGTCGAGCCTCGCCACGACCACGGCCCCACCAACAGCCTCCATCCCGGCAACAATCAGACCGGTACCGGCGGGAGCAGCGACTTCGCCCGGGGCGAGGAGCTCGTGCAGCGCGTATACGCCGCACTGCTCGCGAAGCCGAAGGTTTTCGAGCGGACGCTCTTGCTCATCAATTTCGACGAGCACGGCGGCTTCTTCGACCACGTGTCACCCCCAGCGACCGTGCATCCCGCGCGCGCGTCATCACTGCGCCATCCTCAGAGCGCAACCCGCCGCCTCGTCGCGTGGTTCGTGGAGTGGAAGAACGCGCCGTTCGACTTCAAGCAGCTCGGCATGCGCGTGCCGTCAATCATCGTGTCGCCCTGGGTCGATCCCGGGCCGGTTCCGCACACATTCGATCACACCAGTCTGATCGCTACCCTCCGCGAGATGTTCGTCCCAGGTGCGAAGCCTCTCGGCAGGCGCGACAAGCAGGCACGGCCGTTCTGGGACCTCGTGGTGCAGCGAGACACCCCTCGCACAGATCTCCCGGTCATCCCGCCCCCGCGGTACCCACCTGAACCGGAAGCAGGGGCCGCGGCGGCAATCGTGGCCCAACCACCCCCCGCCACCCCGACCGTGCCGGCACCATCCGCCGCCATCGCGACCGGCCACGACCTAGCCGACCAGCTCGACGCCCTCGCGCCGAGGCTCAACACGCTCCTCACCGAACGAGGCGCGCCTCCCCCGCCAGGCCCCCCGGCAGCCCGCGGCGTCGTTTCGGCCGCACCCCAAGCTCCAACAGCGCCGACCGACGTCGTCGCCGCCCGCCTAGCGGCGTGGACCCGCTGACGACCCGGGGGGCGGGATGGGTCGGGTGCGAGTCGCGGAGGCGACGCTGACGCAGCCGCGGCCGGCGTCCGCGGGCGAGGGGAACGGATGCTGCCGGAGGACGACCTCGTAGAACGCCCAGAGGGAGTCGCCCAGGAACCAGGCGAAGTTACCGCCGGCGATGGCCCGCCACGCCCGCCGGGTGCCGATGTCGACACCCGCATTCCTCGATGCCCGCCACCCCTGATAGAACGCGGCGAGCACGACCGGTGGAAAGGCGAAGTCGCTGATGACGGTCCGCTGCCAGGCGCTTCCGGCCCCCGTGAGGACCCACGCGACGAAGGCCGCGGCGACCGCCAGGCCGGCCAGAACGGTGCGATCACGTGGTGTCGAGAGCCCCCTCATCCCCATTTCATCGACGCCCGTTCCGTGCCGGTTGAGGCCTCTCGAGGGGCCTGTGAGAGGCACTTGCGGCCGCGTGGCATCGGTAGTAAAACCCCAAGAGCGGGTTATCCGCCTCCTTAGTTGCGACGAAGGGCCTCTCTCGCGGGAGGCCCTTCTCGCGTGGTGGGGTCAGGCGCGGAGCGGGTCCACCTCGACCCGCAAGCGACCGGCAGGGCGCTCGGCGGCGGCGAGGGCGTCGCAGAGCACCCGGTGGTCGGGCGCCCGCAGCAACCACCGGGCGCCCACCGCACCCGACGACTCGACCCCCGCAGCCGCCGTGACCCTTGCGACGAACACCTCGGCCTCCTCGCCGGAGACGGCGGCCAGGGCGGCATGGGGCGGGAAGCCCAGGGCCGCCCGCCGGGCGGACTCCACGACGGCGAAACGGCCGGGATCGGCGTGGACCGCGGCCTCGAGGGCCTCGTGGCCCGGGATGCGGGTCTGGACCAGCACCTTGCCCCCGAAGCGGCCCCCGACCACCCGGGCCGCCCGGGCCAGGAGGGCCAGGGCCTCCTCCCCCGCCCGGTAGCGGGGCGCCAGCAGCTCCTGGTCGAAGTCCAGGAAGGCGACCACGTCGGCGAGCGCCACCCGGTGGAGCACGGCCTCGGTCCCCACCACCACGGCGTCGGCCGCCAGGCCTTCGGGCGGGGCGCCGTCGGCAGTGACCTCGGTCACCGTGCGGCGGACCAGGGCCTCGAGCTCCTCCCGGGCCCGGCTCACGCCCACCCGGAGGGCCTTCAGCCGCTGCGAGCCGCACGCTCCGCACACCGCCGGCCGCGTAGCGCCACAGCGCCCGCAGACCAGGCCGTCGTCACCCTGGCTCACCGCCGAGGCGCACGCCTCGCAGCGGGCCAGCTCGCCGCACTCGGCGCAGGCCAGGAGGCGGGCCCGGCCCTTGCGGTTGAGCACGCACAGCACCCGCCCGCCCTCCCGGGCCACCGCCACCAGCCGGGAGGAGAACAGGCCCTGCCCCGGCGGCTCCCGGCGGCGGTCGATCACCTCCAGCGCCGGCCACCCCGCCCGCTCGCTCGCCCGGGACGCCACCAGCAGCGGGTGACACTCGAGCACATCGAGGGACGGGCAGGGCGAGAGCAGCAGGCAGCGGGCGCCCGTCCGCCGGGCCCGCTCGACCACGACGTCCCTGGCGTTCCACGTGGGTGCCCGCTCCTCCTGATAGGCCTCGTCGTGCTCGTCGACCACCACGGCGACGGCGAGGTCGGGGGCCGGCGCCCACGCCGCCGCCCGGGACCCGACAACCACCGAGCCCCCGGCCGCCGCCCGGGCCCAGTCCCCGGGCATGACCGCCACCGGCTCGACCGCCCGGCGCAGGGCCCGGGCGAGGTCGTAGGCGGCAGCCAGCGACGGCGCCAGGACGAGCGCGCTCCCGGACCCCCGCCCGCCCATAGCGGCCACCACCGCTTCGGAGGCATCGGCGGCCGGCGGTAGCCGCAGCACCGCCGCCGGCAGCGTCAGGCCTTCGGCGACGAGCTCGGCGACGTCACCGCCACCGTTTCTGGGCACCGAATCCCGCGCGATCGCCCGGTTTTGGTGCCCAGAAGCGGGAGGAGGGGGCAGGCCCCGCACCGCCACCGGCGGCGACGCCGTGCGCAGGAGGGTGGCGGGCTTGCCCGCCCAGCGCCACGCTGCCCACGACGCCAGGTCGAGCACGTCGGCGGGCGGGCCCCAGCCGGTGACCTTGGCGATTGGCTGCAGCGGGCGATCGGTGGCGGGTGCGTTCGGGAGCTCGACGACCCAACCCCGCACCCGGCGGCCGTGGAGAGGGATCCGCACGATCGTCCCGACCCGCATCTGATCGGCGAGCGCGTCGGGGATGGCGTAATCGAATGTCTTGTCGATCGCAGGAACGTCGGGCAGCACCCGCGCCACATGGCGGCCGCTCACTCGGCCGAAGGCCGACGCCGCGGATGCCCGCTCGCCGGCCGTAGGCCGGCATCACCGGGGGGAGGGTGCGGGAGGGGGGCCTGCCCCCCTCCCGTTAAAGCGCGCTCTTCATGTCGTCGAGCTTGCTCAAGTGCTCCCAGGTGAACTCCTTGTCGGGCCGGCCGAAGTGACCGTAGGCGGCGGTGCGCCGGTAGATCGGGCGCCGCAGGTCGAGGTCGCGAATGATGGCGGCGGGCCGCAGGTCGAAGACCTGCTCGATGGCGGCCTCGATCTTGGCCACATCGACGGTCTCGGTGCCGAAGGTCTCGACCATCACCGAGACGGGGCGGGCCACGCCGATGGCGTAGGCCACCTGGATCTCACAGCGGCGGGCGGCGCCCGCGGCCACCACGTGCTTGGCCACCCAGCGGGCGGCATACGCCGCCGAGCGGTCGACCTTGCTCGGGTCCTTGCCCGAGAACGCCCCGCCGCCGTGGCGGGCGGCGCCGCCGTAGGTGTCGACGATGATCTTGCGGCCGGTCAGGCCGGTGTCGGCGTGGGGTCCGCCGAGCTCGAACGTTCCCGTGGGGTTGGCCAGCAGCTCGTAGTCGTCGGAGGCGAACTGCGGCGGCAACAGCGGGTGGATGACGTGCTCGCGCAGGTCGGGCTTCAGCAGGGTCTCGATGTCGAGGCCGGGCTGGTGCTGGGTGGAGATGAGCACGGTCTTGAGGCGCACCGGCCGGCCGTCCTCGTACTCGAAGGTCACCTGCGTCTTGCCGTCGGGGCGCAGGTAGGGCATCACCCCCGCCTTGCGCACCTCCGACAGGCGCTGCGCCAGCCGGTGGGCCAGCCAGATAGGCAGCGGCATGAGGTCGTCGGTCTCGTCGCAGGCGTAGCCGAACATCATCCCTTGGTCGCCGGCGCCCTGGGCGTTGAGGATGTCCTCGCCGCTCGTGCCGCTGCGCACCTCGAGGGCGGTGGTGACGCCCTGGCTGATGTTGGGCGACTGCTCGTCGATGGAGACGATGACGCCGCAGGTGTTGCCGTCGAAGCCGTAGGACTCGCGGTCGTAGCCGATGCCGCACACCGTGCCGCGCACGATCTTGGGGATGTCGACGTAGGCAGTGGTGGTGATCTCCCCCGCCACCACGACGAGGCCGGTGGTAAGCAGCGTCTCGCACGCCACCCGGCCCTTGGGGTCGTCCTCGAGGATGGCGTCGAGGATGGCGTCGCTCACCTGGTCCGCCATCTTGTCGGGATGGCCTTCGGTGACGGACTCCGAGCTGAACGTCCACGTGCTCAAGGGTGATGTCTCCTCCGGTGTGCCACGACGGCGTCGAGCACCGCGCCCGCCACCGCTCGCTTGCTGGTCAGGGAACTGTCGTGCTCCGAGCCGTCCGCCCCCAGGATCACGACTCGGTTGGTGTCATGTTCGAAGCCAGCGCCCGGCGCGCTCACGTCGTTGGCGACGATCAGGTCGACGTTCTTGCGCGCCAGCTTGTCGCGCGCCGCGGCGCGCACTTCGACCGTCTCGGCCGCGAAGCCCACGAGCGTCTGACCCGGCAGTCGCTTGGCGCCGAGCGCGGCGAGGATGTCGGTCGTCGGCTCGAGGACGATGTCGGGGACGCCGTCGGCCTTCTTGATCTTCTCGTCGGCGATCTCCTTAGGACGGAAGTCGGCGACGGCCGCGGCCATCACGACGACGTCGGCCTGCGGCGCGTGCGAAAGGACCGCAGATTCCATCTCCCCCGCGGTCTGCACGCGCACGATGTCGACGTTGGGCATCGCGTACGCGGGGGTCACCGTCGTAACGAGTACGACGCGGGCGCCGCGGGCGCTGGCCTCATCGGCGATGGCGAGCCCTTGCTTGCCCGACGAGCGGTTGCCGATGAAGCGGACGGGGTCGATGGGCTCGCGCGTGCCACCCGCGGTCACAAGAACCGTGAGGCCTTCGAGGTCGTTGGGCGCCAACACCCGCTCGACGGCAGCGACGATGGCGTCGGGTTCGGCGAGACGGCCGGCGCCCTCGTCACCGCCGGCCAGACGTCCGACCTCGGGCTCGACGATCTCCACACCCCGCGACCGCAGCACGGCGATGTTGTCCTGCACCGCGGGGTGTTCCCACATCTCGGTGTGCATCGCCGGGCACACCACGACGGGCGCGCGCGTCGCCAGCAGCGTGGCCGTCAGCAGGTCGTCGGAGATGCCGCCGGCGTATGCACCGATCACGCGCGCCGTCGCCGGCGCCACCACGATCACGTCGGCGCTCTGGCCGAGCCGCGTGTGGGGAATGGGGTCGGGGCCGTCCCACAGCGACGTCTGCGCGGGCTCCGACGCCAGCGCCGAGAACGTCACCGTCCCGACGAAGCGGGTGGCGTCCTCGGTGAGCACCGGCGCGACGTGGGCGCCGGCATCGACCAGGCGGCGGCACAGCTCCACCGCCTTGTAGGCGGCGATTCCCCCGCACACTCCCAACACGACCCGTCGCCCCTCGAGGTGGGCAGCCACCTCAGGCTGCCGCTACTTAACTGCCTCTTCGGCGTCCTCGGGGCGCACGAAGGTGATCTTCTCGGCGGCGATCTCCTCGAGGGCGATCGACAGAGGCTTGCGGGACACGGACGGCACCTGCGGCGGCACGATGGCCCCGAGACCCTCGCCCAGCTGGTTGAAGTAGGAGTTGATCTGGCGGGCCCGCTTGGCCGCGAGGCTGACGAGGGTGAACTTCGAGTCCACCTTCTCGATGAGATCCTCGATCGGTGGGTGCATCATCGTGGCGCGCTGAGCCATGTGACCCCTTCGTTGATAGGGCGGGTGGCCTCACCTCACGCCCGGTGCTGACGACGGCTCTCCAGGATAGCAGCGACCTCGTCGACGGCCCGTTCGAGGTCGTCGTTCACCACCACGTGATGGGCGATCTCGCGGCCCCTCGGCTCCTCCTCCTCGGCCATCTGCAACCGCTTTTGGACGTGGGCCTCGTCGTCGCCCCGCCCCCGCAGCCGGGCCTCCTGGGCCTCTCGTGATGGCGGCAACACGAGCACGACGACGGCGTCGGGATCCTTCGCCAGAACCTGCTCGGCACCGTCGACGTTGATCTCGAGCACCACGTCCTTCCCCTCGGGCGGCGACGGGACCGGCGTGCCGTAGAGGTAGCCGGGCACCGACGACGCGTGCTCGAGAAACCCGCCGCGATCGACGTGATCGAGGAAACGGTCGCGGTCGACAAAGACGTACGCGTCCTCGGACTCGCTCGGCCGGCGCGGTCGCGTCGTCCACGACCGGCTCAGCCACAAGCGTGGGTCGCGTGCGACGAGGTGGTCGACGAGCGCGCCCTTGCCGACGCCGCCGGCACCGGTGACGACCAGCGTGAGTCGTTTACTCAGCGCTTCTGGGGGAAGGCGCGCAGCAGGGCTTCGCGCTGTTGCGGACCGAGACCGCGCACGCGCCGCGACTCGCTGATGCCCAGCTCTTCCATGGTGCGCCGGGCCTTGACCTTGCCGACGCCGGGGAGCGACTCGAGCAGGACGAGCACCTTGATCTTGCCGACGATGTCGTCGCCGTCGGCCACCGCCAGCAGCTCGGGGAGCGTGGTCGAGCCCATCTTGAGCTTCTCCTTCAGCTCGGCGCGGCGGCGGCGGGCTTCCGCGGCCTTGTCGAGTGCCGCTTGGCGCTGCTCCGGTGTCAGAGCGGGGGGCAGCGGCATGGTCCGGACCCTAGCGCGACGATCCTCCGCTTGACTGGGGAGAGTCCCGCCGCGCTAATCGCCGACCGCCAGAGACGTGTACCTATCGACGGAGGTACACCCATGCGCATGCCCACGCCCATGCGCCACCCGATCGCCTGCATCGTTCCGCCCAATCTCCTCAAGCGCATCGCCGTCTAGGGCGACGAGGCCGAACGGCGAGCGGCCATCGAGACGCTGACACTGGACCACTCAGTCCGGATGGCACGCGCCGAGGTCGCCGGACGGCAGCCGGGCGGGCGTTCTCTCGGTTCGCTCCTGGCGACGGGCGGCCAGCCGAACCGTGTCATTTACGACCAGCAGCACCAGACCAACGGCGTGGGCCCCGCCGTGCGCGCCGAGCGCCAGGAGCCCGTGCCCGATGCGTCCGTCAACCAGGCCTACGACGGCCTGGGAGCGACATACACCTTCTATTTGGGACACGTACCGCCGCGACTCGATCGACGCCGCCGGGATGCCGATGCACGCCCTCGTCCACTACGGCACCCGCTACAACAACGCGTTCTGGGACGGCTCGCAGATGATGTTCGGGGACGGTGACGGCACGTTGTTCCACGACTTCACTGCCTCGCTCGACGTCATCGGCCGCGAGCTGACCCACGGCGTCACGCAGTACGAGGCCAACTTGGTGTACTCGAGGGAGACGGGCGCCCTGAACGAGTCCATCTCGCGTTCTATCTGGCGGCAACCACGCTCGGCGGGCACGCCCGGGAGCAGGCCGGACGCATCTGGTACGGGGCGCTCCGCGATCCGCGATTGCGGCCCAACAGCGGGTTCCGGTCATTCGCGCAGTGCACCGTTCGCCAGGCGGCCGCCTTGTACGGCCCGACAAGCGCCGAGGTCACCGCGGTCAAGGACGCGTGGGAGCATGTCCACGTCCTATGAGCACGTCGGAGCGGATCCGGTTCAAGCAAACCGGAGGATTCGGCGGACTGACTCTCGTCGCTGAGGTCGACCCCGCCACGCTCCCACCCGAAGAGGCCGCCTCGCTCGAGCGCCTGGTCGACGACGCTCTGACTGAGGACGGCCCGCCGACCGGCAACGATCAGGTGCGCGACGGCCAGCAATACGAGATCGCGGTGACCCGGCACGGCGATACGAAGACACTCCGCGCCGCGGATCCCGCGATCCCTCCGCGCTTGGCCGCGCTCGTCGCCAAGCTCCAGGAGCGCGCCGAGCCCGTGAGGAGGGACTAGTGGTGCGTCTCCACTAGGCGCCGAGCGACGCCGCGATCTCCTGCGCGGCGGCGCCCGGGTCGGTCGCGTTCGTGACCGGTCGGCCGATGACGAGTAGGTCGGCCCCCAACTCGAGGGCGTCGGCGGGCGTGGCCCGCCGGGCCTGGTCGTGCTCCGGGCTGCCCTCCGGACGGATCCCCGGGACGACGATCTTGAGCCGGGGCGCGAGCGT
>Ga0070708_100000942_pt1 | contig 22036 bp, 13 predicted proteins | sample KBSK5503metaG_FD_65469 | JGI IMG/M metagenome (GOLD analysis project Ga0070708, IMG submission 65469) | Corn, switchgrass and miscanthus rhizosphere microbial communities from Kellogg Biological Station, Michigan, USA - KBS K5-50-3 metaG | ecosystem: Host-associated > Plants > Roots >... | reverse complement strand
CGACGGGCCTTTCGCGTACACGGGGTACCAGTGGGCCGACGCGTTCATCCGAGGCTTCAGCCACGTGCACATCGAATCGATGGGTGTTCATGCCGGTGGCGACATCGCGTTCATGCCGACGATCGGAGCCGTTCGATCGACCGACCCCAACTCGTTCAAGTCACCGTTCACTCACGCTTTGGAGAGCGCGTCACCGGGCTACTACGGCGTCCGCCTTCTCAACTCGGGGATCTTCGCGGAACTGACGACCGGCCTGCGCACCGGATTGCATCGCTACACGTTCCCGCCGGTGAAACAGGCGAACGTGATCCTCGACATCGGACACACCGTGGCCGGATCAGATGCCGGGGTCCCCAAAGGCGTTGTCTTCGGCGTACAGAAAGCGTCGATCAACATCGCGGGCCCGACGCTTGTTCTCGGGACGGAACAGAACGACTCCGATCACTACGCGGTGCATTTCGCGGCGAGGTTCAGCCGTCCGTTCTCCTCGTTCGGGTCGTGGGACACCGCCGGCGCGAAGCCGCGCCCCGGCAACCCGGCTGCGAACGGCCTAGGCGCCGGTGCGGTCGTGACCTTCGACGCCACCAAGGATCCGACCGTCCTGATCAAGGTTGGGATCTCGTTCGTGAGCCAGCAGAACGCGCTCGCGAACCTCGACGGGGAAGTGCCCGGCGCAACGAGCTTCCCGTTCGACGCCGAGCGAGCGAGTACCCGCGCGGCGTGGAACGACGCGCTGCACGCGATCGAAGTGACCGGAGGGACCGAGCTCGACCTCCGCACCTTCTACACGTCGCTGTACCACGCACAGCATCATCCGAACGTATTCATGGACTCGAACGGCGAGTACATGGGCAACGACGGCGTCGCGCACACGGCCAGCGGCTTCACCTACTACTCGAACTTCTCGCTGTGGGACACCTACCGGACAGAGAACATGCTCCTCGCGCTCATCGCTCCGGATCGGTTCCGGGACATGATGCATTCGATGCTGCTCATCGCGCAGGAGGGTGGCCGGCTCCCGCGCTGGAACCTGATGAACGTCTACGCGGACTTCATGAACGGCGAGCCGTCCATCCCCGCGATCGTCGACGGCTTCTGCCGCGGGGTGGTGAACGACGCCGACGTCGGGCCGCTGTACGACGCGATGCGGACGCTCGCCCTCGACCCCGCTCACCACCGAAACCCCGTTTACCTCGAGAAGGGGTACATCCCGTTCGAGGTCGACGACTCGGGCGCGAGCGGAACGCTCGAACACGCGACCGCCGACTTCGCTCTCGCGCTGATGGCCGACCGGCTCGGGAAGACGGCCGACCGCGACGCGCTGCTGGCGCTCGCGGGCAACTACCGGAACCAGTTCGATTCCGCCGGGACGAGGTTCATGCGACCGCGGATGTCGGACGGATCGTGGCTCACGCCCTATCACCCGGAGCTGCCGAAGGGGTTCCGCGAGGGGACCGGCTGGCAGTACACGTGGCTCGTGCCGCACGACGTTCGTGGGCTCGTGACGTTGATGGGCGGTCCCGCCGCGGCGCGAACGAAGCTCGACACCTTCTTCTCGACCGCGATCGCGCAGCACGTTCCCTTCGTGATCCCCGAGGTCCAGCGTGACCTTTCGCTGTTCGGCATCGCGTACTACGGCAACCAGTACACCCCCGACAACGAGCACGACCTCCAAGCCCCGTACCTCTACAACTACGTCGGACAGCCGTGGAAGACGCAGGCGATCGTCCGGGGACTGCAGAGCGTGTACCGGCCGACTCCCGACGGCCTGCCGGGCAACGACGACCTCGGCACGATGAGTGCGTGGTTCATCTGGAGCGCGCTCGGCTTCTATCCGGAGACCGCCGGCGCTCCCCTGTACACGATCGGCTCGCCGATGTTCACCGCCGCCAAGATCAGACTGCCGGGCGGTTCGTTCACGATCTCGGCGCCGGGAGCGTCGCTCGCCGGCAAGTACGTCCAGGGGGCGACGCTGAACGGCGCGCCGCTCAACCGGACGTGGTTCACGCACGATGCGTTCGTTCCCGGCGGGTCGCTCGAGATGCGGATGGGTCCCGCGGCGAACACAGCCTGGGGAGCGGATTCATCGCCGCCGTCGATGAGCGGCGACCCGCTATCGAGCTTCGGGTGCGCCGGCTGACCCTACGCGGACCCGATCACCCGATCCGAACCGTTTGCGCAGGCGTCGAATCGACGACGTAGAGGGGCTGCAGGAACGTCCTGCGTTCCAAGAACGACGTCATAGAGAAGACCTGCAAGCTGTGCAGCAGATCACCGGGCCGCAGGTGGAACATCGCGAGCGGCACGTCGATCCATATCCGGTTCGTTGCCGCATCAACCCCGCCGCGAAGAGAGAAGGTCTCAGGATAAGAGGCCATCTTCTCGATGAATCCCATCGAACCCGAGTAGTCGACGCGCCCGATGCCGACCGGCTGGTCACCGCCGAAGAACGAACGCTTGCCCCGAGCGTTCACGTGCATGCCCGCATATTCGACTCGGTCGTTCGACTTCCACAGCGCCACCCAGTAGGCGTCGGTAGCGGCGCCGGTATAAGTCGCGTCGGGTGGGATCGCGCGATCGGTCGACGCGGCGGTCCTCATGGAGATCCGCGCGAATCCCTTCCGCGTTTGCTGCAAGGGCAGCGCGGTGAGATCGAACCCGCTCAGGTCGGTTTCGGCGGACATCTGAGCGGGTGCTTCTGCGTCGCCGGAAAGTTCAGTCACCGCTTTCGAGGCGCGTCCCATCCCCAGCCCGGATGTCTGCCGCGTCGCCATGACGTACGGTCCGGGACCGAACCCGTCCGAGGTCTGCTGGATGCGCCCGGTATCCGAGTAGGTCGCGACGATCCCACCGTCGGGTGCGATCGCGATCTCGAAGAAATCGAGCATCCTGCTGTCGCCTTGGTTCCCGTGCTCGTCCTGGCAAATGGGTGCCGCCGGAAGGCAGAGCGGTCCGAAACGAACCGGCGTCTCCGACAAGCGCGAGACCTCGAAGCGGGGGTTCGCCGATGACGCGTTGAGGCTCCGGGCGACCCAGGCGTACCAGCGGGTCGATGCGGGGACCGTCGCCGGTGAGACACCCCCATTCATCCCGTACCACGCGATCGCCACGTCGCCCGCCCGGCCGGCCGCGAGCCACGGCATCAAGGTGGTGTCGGAAGCTGGAGGACTGACGCGCCGCGGCCGGCTCCAGTGAAGTCCCCGGTCCCTTGAGGCGCTGTAGAGCACGTCCCACGTCCCCTGTTCCACCCACGCGACGTAGACGTTGCCGGCCGCGTCGACGTCGCCGCCGAGCCAGTTGTTGGCCGGAGAACCGAAGCGATCCGACACACGCAGAAGGCGAACCGTGCGACCCTCGTCCGTCGATCGCGCGAGCCAAACCGATGACTGGTACTGAAACACCTGATACAGGGTTCCGTCGCGGTAGGTAAACATCGGCCCGGTGAAGCCCGAACGCTCTTTCGCGAAGGTCGACGCCGCTTGCCAGGTCCGGCCGCCGTCGCGCGTTACGTCGAAGTGCAGCTGGGTCGGCTTCGCGTAGACGCCCGCGTACGGGATGAGATCTCCGACCGCGAAGTCCCGGTATCCGAGGTAGGCGTCGACGGCGGAACCCGCACCGTCCGCCGTCGGCGCAGGCGCCAGCCACTGCCGGTCGTCTTCGGGACTCGACGCGGATCGCGGCTGGCACTTCCAGGTCGCGCCGCGGTCCGTCGACACCCCGACCGTCACGCCGCCATCGTGGAGGTCGGCGAAATACAAGCGGCCGGTGCGGTCGGTGACGATGTCGGCGTCGTAGCCGCCCGGCGATATTGAACACGGCCGCAGCCGCGGGTCCACGACGTGAGGCGCGATGTAGGAAGGCAGCAGGTTGAACGTTCGCCCCCCGTCGCTCGAACGCCACGCAAGGCTGGATGCTTGAACGCCGGACCACGGAGCCGTTGCGTAGATCGTGCCGTCACGCGCGGCCCACACCCCCGGTTCTCCCGCCCATATTTGAGGATCGACGAAGGAAGCCGGGGCGAACCGCATCGACGTTCGCGCGTATGAAACGGATCGGTCGTCGAGCCTTCCGATCCACGCGCGTCCCGTGTACGAAACGTTCTGCGCGAAGAAGGCCTGGACGACGACGCGATACACGCCTGGAGCAGGCGCTTCGATCAGCGTCTGCTCGCTCGTTGTATGAAGCTCCGTGGACCACGCGACCTCTCGCCCTTTCGGATCGAAAACGTGAAGGTCGAGCTCGTTGTTCGGATCGGCCCAGTCGATGCGCACCGCGACACCCCCATGTGCGCGTCTCCACTCGGACGCGGGCACGCTGATCGTGAGAGCGAATTCGTCACACGCCCGCGGCGGGCATCCGCCGACGTCATCCGGAGGAGTCCCCGGGATCGCGCCTCCGACGAGAGGGGAGCCGATCCAGGAAACCGATTGCCGCGCGGGAGTGATCGGGCCCTGTGACGGCCCGGCGGCTCTGCCCACCTGGAAAGCGGCGAACAACGAGCCGATCACAAGAGGAATCAACCAACGCTTCATAGACACATTCCGACGTCCGACCTTCCTTGGGTGATGGTAGGACTTCGCCCCCACACGTTGTAGCCCTGTTCGCGGCGCGGCGGCCCAACTGTGAGAATTCTGGCAGTACCGGTTCGCCGGAACTCGTTACAGTGGAAGCCTCGAGAAGGAACGGGGATGCCCGATCCGCTTTCCCAGCAGGAACTTTTGCGCCCTTACCTTCCCCGCCTGGTCCTTCAGTGGCTGACCGAAGGCCCCGAAGGGATACAACGAACGGTCGAAGGTTCTATCGCTTTCGTCGACATATCCGGGTTTACGCGACTCTCCGAGCGGCTCGCCAAGCGCGGGAAGGTCGGCGCCGAAGAACTGGCCGAGGCGATCGGCGCGTGCTTCGCTCGGTTGCTGGGCATCGCGTACGGCAACGGCGGCGGCCTGATCAAATTCGGCGGCGACGCGTTGTTGCTTCTCTTCACCGGACCGGATCACCCGGCGAGAGCATCCCGCGCCGCGGTCGGCATGCGCCGCGAACTCCGCGAGATCGGATCCTTGTCGACGCCCGGCGGCCGTGTGGCGCTCAAGATGTCGGTCGGCGTACACAGCGGATCGTTCAATTTCTTCCTCGTCGGGGACTCTCATCGTGAGCTGATCATCACGGGTCCCGACGCCTCGCAGACCGTCCTCATGGAATCGACGGCCGAGGCCGGCGAGATCGTCGTCAGCCCGACGACCGCGGCCGCGCTTCCTGCCGGCGTGCTGGGGGACCCCAAGGGCCCCGGTTTCCTGCTCCGCAAGGAGCCCTCCGGTATGGAACCGGAACGGCGCGTGGTCGACGTGATCCCCCCGACCGAGGAGATGCTGAAGAGCATCCCCACGGCGACGCGCGAGCACGTGCTCGCCGGGCTCCACGACCCCGGGCACAAACGGGTAACCGTCGCGTTCATCCACTTCGACGGCACCGACGCCCTGATCCAACAGTTGGGCGCCGACGCGTGCGCCGACGCCCTCGACGCGCTCGTGTCCGACATCCAGCGCGCGGCCGACCGGAACGGTGTGTGCTTCCTCGGAAGCGACGTCGACCGCGACGGCGGAAAGATCATCCTCACCGCCGGCGTGCCGACTGCCTCCGGGAGCGATGAGGAGCGGATGCTTCTGACGCTACGGGAGATCGTGGATACCGAACGTGCCCTTCCCGTGCGCGTCGGCGTGAACCGTGGACACGTCTTCGCCGGCGATATCGGCCCCTTCTACAGACGCACGTACACGGTGATGGGCGACGCCGTGAACCTCGCGGCCCGCCTCATGGCGAAAGCCCAGCCCGACGAGATCATCTCCACCGAAAGCGTCTGGCAGACGTCACGGACGAACTTCGAAGTCACCGAGCTCGAGCCCTTCCTCGTGAAGGGCAAGGCGCAGCCGGTTCAAGCGTTCCGGATCGGCCCGCTGGTGCGCTCCGGGACTCGAGCCGCGAAGGAAACCTCGACGCCGCTCATCGGCCGCGAGCACGAGATGAAGCTGTTGCTCGAAGCGTTGAGCTCGGCGCGCCGGGGAGAGGGGCGCATCGTCGAGATCGTCGGCGAGCCCGGCATCGGGAAGTCGCGCCTCATCGAGGAGCTCCGTAACAACGCGGCGGACCTTTCCCTCCTGTCGGCGGCGTGCGAGCTCTACCATGCATCGACCCCGTATTCGCCCCTCGTGGGGCTTCTGCGAAGGGTCTTCTCGATCCCAGAACTCTCCGACGAAGCCGTCGCCGCCGAGCGGCTGCGATCGATCGTCTCGGCGATCGCTCCCCACCTCATGCCGTGGGTTCCTTTGCTCGGGATCGCGCTCGGCATATCGATACCGCCGACGCCGGAAGTCGCGCTCCTCGACGACGAGTTCCGAAGGCTCCGTTTGGAAGAGGTCACCGTCGAGCTCGTCACCGGGCTGCTTGGATCGCCCACGCTTTTCGTCATCGAAGACACGCACTGGATGGATGAGGCGTCGTCCGACCTGCTGCAGCGGCTCACTGCCGAGATCGGATCGCTCCCTTGGCTCGTCTGCGTTACGAGACGGGACGTGTCGGAAGGTTTCGTCGCGAAGCCGGGTCCGGCCGTGGAGGTTCTTCGTCCACAACCGCTCGACCATGCCGCCTTGGCTGCGATGGTCGAAGCGGCGACCGAGGAATCCCCGCTCGCACCGCACGAGATCGCCGCCCTGTCGGAGCGCTCCGGGGGGAACCCACTGTTCTTGAATGAGCTGCTCGCCGCGGCACGCGACGCCGGCGGCATCGAAGGCCTCCCCGACACGGTCGAGGCGCTGATCACGGCGAGGATCGACCGGCTGCCTCCCCGTGAGCGCACCGTCTTGAAACGACTATCGGTGCTCGGCCCGAGCTTCCACGGCGAGCTCGCGCGTGCCGTCATCCCGGACGACGTCGCGCCGGACGAGGACGAGTGGGACCGGCTCGAGGAGTTCATCGCACCCGACGGTCCCGACTCGTTCCGGTTCCGCCACGCGCTGATCCGCGACGCGGCGTACGAAGGCCTTCCGTACCGACTGCGTCGAAATCTCCACGCGCTCGTCGGTGAGACCATCGAGCGTGCGAGCGGAGATGAGACGGAGGAGAACGCAGAGATCCTCTCACTCCATTACTTCTACGCCCGCCGTTTCGACCCCGCGTGGCACTACTCGCGTCGCGCCGGCGATCGCGCGGGAGCGATCTACGCGAACATCGAAGCGGCCGACTTCTATGAACGCGCCATCGAGTCCGCCAAACATGCGGAGAGCGCGGGGCCGACCGACGTTGCGCGTGTCTTCGAGGCGCTCGGCGACGTTCGCAAGCGGATCGGGGAGTTCCCGCGCGCAACGCAGGCCTATGGCTCCGCGCGACGGCTCGTGGCCGCAGACACGATCGCGGCCGCTCGACTTCTTCTGAAGCAGGCACGCGTGCGGCAGGCGTCGGGTCGTTTCCCCGACGCGATCCGCTGGATCCGACGGGCCGACCGGTCGCTCGCATCTATCGACGGTCCCGACGCGGCCGCGCAGCGCAGCCAGGCCGCGGTGGCCTACGCGGCGGTTCGGAAGGACCAGGGCCGCCAATCCGAGGTCATCAAATGGAGCTTGCGGGCGATCCCTGAGGCCGAAGCCGCGGGCGACAGGGACGCGCTGGCGCACGCATACACACTGCTCGAGTCGGCGTTCGTGAATCTCGGGATGTGGGAGAAGGCCATCTATTCCGGGGAGGCCCTCGGGCTGTACGAGGAACTCGGCGACCTATGGGGCCAAGGGGTCGTCTACAACAACCTCGGCATCCGCGCCTACTTCGAGGGCAAATGGAACGACGCCGTCGAGCTCTACGACAAGGGCCGCATCGCGTGGGAGAAGATCGGCGACGCGGTCAACGTCGCGATCGGGACCGTCAACGCGGGCGAGATCCTTTCGGATCAGGGACGGCTCGATGAGGCGGAGCCGCTGTTCCGAAAGGCGCTTCGGGTATGGAAAGCAGCCGGTGACCGTTCGAGCGTCGCGTACGCGCTGAGCAATCTCGGCCGTCTCGCCTATCGGAGGGGCAGTTTCGACGAAGCCATGGAGCTCCTCGAGGAAGCCCGGTCGGAGTTCCAAGCTACGGGTGCCGACGCTGACGCGATCGAAGCCGAAGCGCGCATCGCCGAGTGCCACTTGCTATCCGGACGGATCGAAGACGCCCTGGAGATGGCGGAGGCCCTTCAGGAGCGGACCAGGGCCATCAGCGGCGCCGCCGGACCCCTCACGCCGATGCTGTACCGGATAAAGGGATACGCGCTGCTGCGCCTGTGCGACCTGCCGGGGGCAAGCGAAGCTCTGCATCAGAGCCACGAGGTAGCGAAAGCACGGAACGCCCGCTACGAAGTCGGGCTAACGCTCGCGGCTCTCGCCGAACTTGCAGTCGCGGAGGGCGTCTCCCCGGACGCCCACCTCGAGGAATGCCGGACGATATTGGACGGGCTCGGCGTGGTTGCCGTGTCCACCCACCTTCGTCGATAAAAAGGCGCAGCCGCCCCGAAGGGCGGCCGACGCCTTGGTGAGGCCTCGAATCAACAGCCCGCGATGCAGCGCCCCGCGACCTTTGGGTCCCCGGCTTTCATGTTGAACACTCGGATCCGAAGGTTGCCCGATATCCGGTCCTGCGTGAAACAGATCCGGGTGTCGCCTGTGTTGCACTGCGGCAGGATCGTGTGAGCGCCGCCATCGCCGATGTGGACGACGATCGTGCCGGCGCCCGGGACCGCTCCCACCGGACACCGGGAAGCGTGGCAGATGAACTCGGCTATGGTGGCGCCCGCCGGGTATTGGACTGCGATCGGCTGCATGATGGCTTCCCAGTCGCAGGCCGTCACCACGTTGGACGTGAAGTTCAGCGGGCAGACGCTTTCCGGGATCCTTGGAGCAAACCAGCTCCACGTTTGGCTCCCCACCGCGCCCGTGACCGCCGCGAAGTTGACCTTCCCGCAAAGGAAGACGGTGACGGACGGCGTCAGACATGCCTGAACCTGGCTCGGAAGAGAGTAGGTGATCGTTCCGGTACCGCAGGTGATGTTTCCGGAACCGCAGTTCGTGTTCTTGTTCACGGTCGTGGATTCATCCAGGGTGTTGTTGGCGCCGTTCAGGTCGTTCGCACCCGACTCGGCGATCGATGCGCGATTCGTGATCGTCGTGTTGGCGTCGGGTGTCAGGACGTAGACATTCACCGTCTCGGCGTCGGCGCCGCTGGCGATCGCCGCGTGAGTACAGGTCGTCTGACCACCGGATCCATCGCACGTCCAGTTGGTCCCGCCCGCGGAGGTGATCGAGCCGCCGCTCGGCAGCGAGTCGGTGAGGGTCAGGGAGCCGCTCGTGGCGGGGCCGACGTTGTGGACGGTGACCGTGTAGATGACCGTGTTGGCCCCGGTGATCGGATCCTGGGAGTCGGTGTTCGCCGTCACTGCGATATCGGCGTTCGGAAGTGGCGACACGACGGTCGTGGTGAGGTTCGAGTTCGCGGTGTCGAGGGTGAACTGATTGCTCGGCTGGTCTGGGCTGTAGTTGTTGGCCTGCCGGCATTCGATGATCGACGTATAGCTCCCAGGAGTTGCCGGTGTAGTCGCCGTGAAGCTGACAGATCGCGAAGTCATCGCGACCGTCGAGAGATTACGCAACTGTATGACGTTCCCGACCGCCGTCGCGCTGCCCGGGGTGGGCGACGACGTGATCGTAACGCCGGTGAAGCTCTCGTTCAGCGTGAAGTTGCACGAGCCCAGGCTCTGCGTAAGCGCCTTGTTCGTGACCGTCAGCGTGAACGTCGGCGCACTGTCCGTCGTCACGGTCTGCGGAATGAGATTCGCGGTGTAGGACTTTTTCTGTCCGGCGCCGGCAACGATCGAACTCGACATGACGAGCGCGATCGCAACGAGTGCGATGAATACGAAACGAGAACTGCGAAACCCCTTCATCCGTTCCTCCCCCTCACCGTGCAACGGTTTCCCGACGTACTCGCGGAAGGACGCGAAGTCGCGCTTCTTCCGCTTGCCCCAAACGTCGCCTATAGGGCTTCGGTGCCTCAATGAAGTTCCCCACACACCCGGGTGTGAAGTTCGTCACACGCTGCGTAAACTTCTCCTAAAAGGAAGCCGTGGACACTGCGCACGAAATCGGGGGAGAACGCCGCCGGGTCACCGTTCTTTTCTGTGACCTCGTGGGTTCGACGCGCCTGTCCGATTTGCTCGATCCGGAGGATTACAGCGACGTCATGCACTCGTACTACGACGAGTGCGCGCGGGTGATCGAGGGGCTCGGTGGGTGGATCGCCGATTATCTCGGGGACGGGCTGGTCGTGTACTTCGGATATCCCGAGGCGCACGAAGACGACCCCGTACGCGCGGTGCGCGCCGGCCTTCGCCTCGTCGATGCCGTGTCCGACATCCGACTCGAGCGTTCGTCGGACGACGGAGGTCTTGCCTGCCGAGTCGGCATCGAGACGGGCCTCGTTGTCATCGGCGACACGCGGGAACGGCCGCGAGAACCGATCTGGGCTCTCGGACGTACGGTCAACATCGCCGCGCGGCTGCAGCAGATCGGCTCCCCGAACTCCGTCGTGATCGGCGATGGAACGCGATCGCTCGTGACCGGATGGTTCGCGCTCTCACCACTCGGTCAGCACGCGATCAAGGGAATCGCCGAGCCGATCGAGGTCGCCCTCGTCACCGGGGAGACGGGCGCCAAGGACCGGATCGGCGCCTCCTTCCCGCGGAACCTCGTGACCCTCATCGACCGCGAAGACGAGCTCGCGATACTGGAGAAGACCTGGCGGCAGGCCGCAGACGGCACCGGCGGTGTCGTCGTCTTGCGCGGCGAAGCGGGCATCGGGAAATCGCGGCTCGCGCTCGCGCTTCGAGAACGCCTGAGGGCCGCATCGAAGCGACTCGTCGTCCTGTACTGCTCCCAGGACGACGTCTTGAGCCCCCTGCGGCCCATCTTGGAACATCTCGAGCGCGACGTCGGTTTTTCGCCCGACGACCTACCCGACGGGCGCCTCGAGCTCCTCCGCGACTATCTCGGGCGGGCGGGCTCACCGGGCAACGAAGAGCTCGACCTCCTGGCGGAGATGCTCGTCCCCGAAGCCCACAGGACCGTCCCCGCCGTCCCCGCCGACGAGCGACGGCGTGCAGCCATGGACCTCCTCGCGCGGCTGCTCGTGCCCGACTCGGCGCCGACGCTCGTACTCCTCGAGGACTTGCACTGGGCGGACCCCTCGACCGAAGAGCTGATCGCGATCATGGTCGAACGGTCGTCGTCGAGGCCTGCCCTGGTGCTCGCGACGACCCGTCCGGAGTTCACCGCTTCGTGGCTGGGACTCCCCCACGTGTCGACGATCGACCTGCCGAGCCTCGGCGCGCGGCACACCGCGGAACTGGCTTCCGCGGTCGCCGGGGTCCAGCTTCCCCGGGAAGGGCAGGCGCTGATCCACACACGATCGGGGGGCGTCCCGCTGTTCGTCGAAGAGCTAACGCGCGAGGTGCTCGACGCCGGGCTGGTTTCGGTCGAAGGGGGCCGCGCGACGATGCGGGGTCGCATCGCGGAAGACTCCGTGCCGGGAACGGTGTACGACCTGCTCGTCGCGCGCCTCGGGAGGCTCGGCGACGAGGCCGGCCTCGCGCAGCTCGCCGCCGTACTCGGAAACGAGTTCACGCGGGGATTCCTCCGCGCGGTTGCCTCCGAGGAAACGGACCTGGACGGCAAGCTCTCGCGACTGCAGACGCTCGGCGTCGTCGAACAGCACGGAGAGCCCCGCGAAGAAACGTTCCGCTTCACGCACGCGCTGGTACGCGACGCCGCCTACGGCCTGCTCCTGCGCCGGCGCCGGCGCGAGCTCCACGGACTCGTGGCCGACGTGATGCTTCGGGAGTTCCCCGAAACCGTCGAGGCGCACCCCGAGCTGGCGGCGCCCCACTTCACCGCGTCCGGCCGCGCGGAAGAGGCGATCGTGCAGTGGACGAAGGCCGGCGAGCGCGCGGTCGCGCAATACGCGCTGCACGAAGCGATCGATCACTACGTACGGGCGCTCGAGCTCGTCCGGGGCCTCGAGGGGTCCCCGGAACGGGCGCGCAAAGAGATCGAGCTATCGTTCGCGCTCGGTCCCGTGATCCAGAACGCCTCTGGGTTCGGCGATCCTCGAGTCGGCGAGCTGTACGGCCGCATCGCGGAACTTTCGCATTGGCTCGAAAGCGACGTCGAACGATTCACGTTCCTCGCGTACGGATACGCGATGAACATGGTCCGGGCCGACTATTCCACGGCGAAGACGATCGCGTCCCAACTCGTTGAGGTGTCGTCGCGGTCGGGGTCGACCGCGCGTCGATTGCTGGCGAACTGCTCCCTCGGCACGACGCTATTCCAGCTCGGCGAGATCTCGGAGGCGATGCCGCTGATCGACCGCGCGATCGAGCTGTACGACCCGGAACGCCACGAGCGGCTGATCAACGCCGCCGCCATCGATCCCGGCGTCGTTTCGATCGGTTACAGGGCGTGGGGTGAATGGCACCTCGGCTTCGCCGATCGTGCGCGGCGGACCGCCGACGAGCTTCTGGCCCTCACCGAAGCTCACCCCCATCCGTTCCGGACGGCGACGGCTCGCGTCTGGGTGGCCGGGCTGGCATACCGACTGCGGGAGCCGGAGGCGGTGCGCCGGCACGCCGAAGCAGCGATCGCCGTCGCGGCGGAACACGATTATGAGGAGCTGGAACGCTACGCCACGTGCCTGCTCGGCTGGGCGCTCGCGACGTCGGGCCTCGTCGAAGAAGGCGTCCGCACGATCAGGCGCGGCCTCGCGCTCGTCCCGCACGGCGGCAGCCGCGCGCACATGTCATGGCATCTGCTGATGCTTGCGGAAGCCGAGTTGCTCGCCGGCGACCACACTGCGGCTTTGGACGCCCTTCGGCGCGCCCGCGAGTTCTCGGCCGAAACCGGGGAGCGCGTCTTCTCCCCCGAGCTGTGGCGGCTCGAGGCAGAAATCATCCACGCCTCGGGTGGGAAGGACGCCGACGTGGACGCGGCCCTCGAGATGGCGGCCGAAGCCGCGCGAGATCAGGGAACCCTGCCGTTCCGTCTCCGTTCCGCCGCGTCGCGCTACCGGTTGCGGCCCGGGCCGGACTCGCGCGCCGATCTCGCCGCGCGTCGCGCCGCGTTCACCGAGGGTTTCGCAACGACGGACCTCCTCGACGCCGACGTGCTGCTCGGCGACGGCGTCACATCCTGACGAGCGGCCAGAGCACGACGTCTGTCGACCGCGCGTAGAAAGCGACCGGGTCGCCTTCCACCGCGAGGCCGAGCGGCGATAGCAGGTTGATCCGATCGGCCTTCCAATCAACGTCTTGCACTCGCCAGGGATCGTGATGGATATCACCGCGATACAGGTCGCCGCTCCGGCTCGCGCACATCAGCGAGTAACGCTCCGCCAGGAAGTGCTGCAGCGAGCCCTCGCCGGGGACCGACTCTGGGCCGCGGGGGCGGTAGGTGACGTCGACGGCTGCCTCGCCGCCGGGCCGCACCGAGTGGAACTGGATGTCCTCGCCGCGGCGCATCTCCACGTCGGCGTAGGTGTACGGGAGATGGAACGCGCGACGCGCGAAGAAGACGTTGATGCGGCTCTGCGTGTCGAGGCTCAGGAACCACACGGCCTTGTGGTCGCCGGCGCTCACGTAGGTGCGAACGTTCACTTCCGGGAAGCTCGAAAGGTAGGGAAACGGCGGGAGGCCGCGGAAGTGTGCGTCCTCCATCCAGAAGGGAACGATGCTCAGCCACGCGCTGCCTTCGATCTCATCGATCTCCAGCGCTTCGGGGACGAAGCGTCGCAAGCGCGCTGAGTCGACCGGCCAGCTGAGGAAGAGAAGGTCCCTCCATTTCTGGCTCATGATCCATCGGCGGCGCGACCTCGGGATCGACGAAGGCTCGCGACCCGTCGCGCGGCCCTCGACCTCCCGGGGCGCCTCGTCGTTCATCGGCGCGGTACCCGCGACTTGACGTTCCAGGTGGCTTCAAGTCGCGTCGGGATCGCGAACGACGGTCGCACGCCGCCCCGATCGACGGTCGTGTACGTGCGCAGCAGACCCCGACTGACCCGGCCGGCCATCTCGCGCATGACGCGCGAGTGTTGCTGCGCGAAGCCGGCGGCGACCGCCGCGATCGAGGCACGGCGGATCAACCCACGGGCCCGGCTTGGGCGCGGAACCTCGAGGTGGTCGGCGAGGTCGTCGCCGACGAAATGGCGGATCATGGTCCCGGAGAACCCCGGGACGACACGGCCGGGCCGCGACTGGTCGAGCATCGCGACGAGCGCGCGCGTCATCTCGGCGCCTTCGGGGCTCGGCCCCCACTGGCGCTCGCGGATGCGTCTCGTCAATGCTTCGGCGTCGGCGGCGTCGCGCGCCAGGAGCTCCTCGCGCACGCCGAGCATCGCGCCCACGACGTTCCACGCGTGCAGGTACGCCTCGGCTTCGTCGCTCGTGACCGGAACGCCGAGCGAGCGGAGGCCGGTTACCACCGACCAGCTGAACGTCGTCAACGTGCCGGCGAGGTCTTCCTGATTGACCGGCAGTCCCCAATCCGACGACCACCGGGGACCGGCCGCCGCATCCGCGGTGCGCGCGACGCGCGGATCGTTCTGGATCAAGTAGCGAACGCCGGCGTGCATCAAGCGGACCCGGCGAACCGTGCGGTACCCATCCGCGCCGACTTCCATCCCGCCCGGCGCCATCACGTCGAGCACCATCTGCGCGGTCTCGACGATCCGCCGCTTCGTGTCGCTCGCGAGTCTCGCCGTTAGATGCAGCACCTGGACGCCCTTCGCGGCCCCGTAGCACTCGGGGAGGGAGGAGCAGATCAACACCAGCGGCACGTACAGGCCCCAGCGCCCGAAGAAATCCTCGCCGAGTCGCATGCGTTCGGGGTCTGCCCACGCGGGCAGCGCGGGGTTCTCGTCGAGGTACTCGCCCACCGCGGGAGAGCACTCCTCGCGGGGAAGATCCGTGTTGGACGCGAGCTGGCGGAAGAACCTGTGCGGCCCGGCGTCCGCCGTCTCCTCGAAATAGCGCGCGACGACGGCATCGGCTTCCGGGTCGGCCCGGTGGCGCATGCGGTCGAGGAGCTCGTCCGTCCATCGACCTTCCCCCTCGGTCCGGTCGTGCGCGAGCCAGGGCAGCCACAAGCGGGGCCCTTCCGCGGCGGCTTCGCGAAGGAGGCCGTGTGGGTAACAGGCGAGCCCGCGGTCGAGGAAGCGGCCGAGCTCCGGCTCATCGAGCGACTTCGTCGCGTGGATGAACAGTTCCTCGAGGTTCGAGCAGGGATCTTGATCGATGAAGGCGAGCGCGTCGTCGTCGTGCGAGTGGGCGCGGCGCGACAAGACGTCCGCGTCCGCGGCGTCGAGCGGGTAGCTGCGCGGATAGAAGTCGGGGATGTCCATCGCGATCCCGACGGCCGGCAAGCGTGGATCGGACAGGAACGCCGCCAGCAAGGGGTGATCGCCCACGGCGAACTGCGCGCCTTCGGCGAGCGCGTGCGCGAACAGCACGCGGGCGAGCACGAGATTCATCAAGAATTGCTCCGCGGGAAGCTCTCGCGTCGCGAGGGTGGCCGCTTTCACGTAGCCGGCGACGACGCTCGAGTTGTGCGCGCGATACCACGAGAGCGGGGAAGGATCCGCCAGATACTCGGCCCATCGCGTCGCGGCCGCAGCTTCGCCGTTGGCGATCCCGGCGTCGGCGAGCATGCCCCCCTCGACTGCGTCCCGCAGGATCACCTCGTTGACCTTGCGCCACCAGGGCGAGCCCGGGCGCTTCGTGTCCCCGGCAGGATTCAGGACGCCGCGCTCGATCTCCCACCGCATGAACGCGAGCTCTGAGCGCCCGTACCAGTCCGGGCCCGGCACCGGGTGCGACGCATAGAACGACTCGGCGAGCGCGTACCGCCCCTCCGGGTCGTCGCGAACGGCCGCGAAGCGCTTGCGAGCCGCGACGGCGATCCGCGCGGCTTCCCCCGAAACTGACGGCTCCGGCATCCTGACCCCCGCCGCAGTTAACCACGGCGCCTTCCGCACGGGTAGCCCTCGCACCGGTGTGGTGACGATGATCACACCCGTCGTTTCGAGCCGGCTCCAGGCGGGCAAGCATCCGTGATGGGCGAGCTCACGACCTACCGCCGCAAGCGCGACTTCCGCCTGACACCCGAACCGAAACCCGTTCGGGGGAAGCCGGCCAAGCGTCTCCGCTTCGTCGTCCAGAAGCACGCCGCATCCTCGCTTCACTACGACCTGCGTCTCGAAGCCGGAGGTGTCATGAAATCATGGGCCGTCCCGAAGGGGCCCTCGATGAGCCCGGCGAACAAGCGGCTTGCGATCCCGACCGAGGATCATCCGATCTCCTACAACCGCTTCGAGGGGATCATCCCGCAGGGCCAGTATGGTGCCGGCAGCGTGATCGTCTGGGACCGCGGCTGGTACTCCAACATTTCCGGCGAGGCTCCGGAGCGCGCGATCAAGAAGGGTGCAATCACCTTCGAGCTGCACGGCGACAAGCTGAAGGGCGGCTGGGCTCTCAGGCGGATCGGGAACGGACGGAACTGGATCCTCGTGAAGATGAAGGACGAATCCGCGAAGCGAACCGGCGACATCACGAAGGAGCGGCCCGACTCGGTGATCAGCGGCCGAACGATCGAACAGATCGCACGCGGAGCCTGATGTCGGTCCGGGGTCGTCGTATACCGACGACGAAGGTTCCGGGGTGGATGGAGCCGATGCTCGCAACGCTCGTGGAGTCGTTGCCCGACAACCGCGGCTGGCTCTTCGAACGGAAGCTCGACGGATATCGCGCGATCGCATACCGAGACGGCGCGAGCCTGCGCCTCTACTCGCGGAACAAGCTCCCGCTCGACGACGAGTTCCCGACCATCGTCGAGACGTTGAAGAAACTCTCCGCTCGTCGCTTCGTGATCGACGGCGAGATCGTCGCGGTGGTCGGCGGCGATGCCGCGGGTTTCGGCGAGCTGCAGCGGCGCACCGCGCGAACGCCGGTCCGCTACTACGTCTTCGACGTATTACTGCTCGGGGACGACGACGTCCGCCCGCTGCCGTTGATCGAGCGCAAGCGACTGCTTCGGTCGATCCGGCTCGCCGGGCCGCTCAAGAGGACCGGAACTCGAACCGGCGATGCCGAGCAGCTTCGAGCAGAAGCGTGCGCCGCCGGATGGGAAGGGCTGATCGCCAAGCGCGCGGACTCGCCCTACCGAGGAAGCCGTTCACGCGAATGGCTGAAGCTGAAATGCACAAACGAACAGGAGCTCGTGATCGCGGGGTACACCGATCCGAAAGGCAGCCGGGCCGGGTTCGGTGCACTGATGCTCGGCTACTACGAAGACGGGCGATTGCACTACGCCGGTGAGGTCGGCACGGGTTTCGACACGCGCGCGCTCCTCGATCTCGCGGCGAAGTTGAAGCCGACGACCATCGACCGATCGCCGTTCTCCGACTATCCGCGCATCAAGAAGGGCCAGCATTTCGTGAAGCCGAAACTGGTCGCCCAGATCGCGTTCGCCGAATGGACACACGACGGGAAACTCCGCCACCCGAGATTCCTCGGGATCCGCAAGGACAAGCGCCCGACCGAAGTCGTCCGCGAGAAGCCGGCGGGATGACCGATAAGAAGCCGGCGGATCAGAAGCCCGTTGATCAGATCCGGGCGGGACGCCGCACGGTGAAGGTCTCGAACCGTAACAAGGTTCTCTTCCCCGAAGACGGGATCACGAAAGGCGAACTCATCGATTACTACGTCGCGATCGCGCCGCGCATGGTGCCGCTGGTGCGTGACCGGCCACTCACGATGGAGCGGTACCCGGACGGCCTCACCTCGGAGCGCATCTTCCAAAAGAACATCTCGCCCTACTTCCCCGACTGGATCCCACGGGCGCGAGTGCCGAAGAAGAACGGCTTCGTGACGCACGTGCTCGCGAACGACACCGCGACGCTCGCCTACCTCGCAAATCAGGCTTCGATCACGCAGCACGTGTGGTCGAGCACCGTGAAGGTGCCGGAGAAGCCGGACCAGATCATCTTCGACCTCGACCCGTCGAAGGAGGACTTCACCGAGGTGCGCCGCACCGCGCTTCGGCTGCGCGAGATGCTCGATGAGCTCGGACTCGTCCCGTTCGTGAAGACGACCGGATCGCGGGGACTTCACGTCGTCGCGCCGATCCGCCCCCTCCTCGGTTTCGACGTCGTGTACGCAGTCGCTGCGACGATCGCCGGCCGGATCGAGAAAGAGCGCCCGACCAAGCTCACGACGGAGTTCATGAAGGCGAAGCGAGGCGACCGCATCTTCCTCGACATCAACCGGAACGCGTACGCCCAGACGGCGGTCGCGCCGTACAGCGTGCGCCCTCTGCGCGGCGCGCCGGTTGCCGCGCCGGTCGCATGGGAGGAAGTCGCCGATCGCCGCCTTCGTCCGGACGGCTTCTCGATGCGAGCCGCTCTCGAGCGGCCGGATCCGTGGACGGGTTTCCGCCGCGCCGCGCGCAGCCCCATCCAGGTCTCGCGTTCGCTCGGGGTTTCCGCCAACCCCTGACCGGGCAGCACCGGCAACACCGAGAAGCAGTCCGCGTCCGGCGCGTATCGTGTCGGACGTGGAGCCCGACCCGACCCAGCAGACACCGCGAGCGTTCCGCGCGCGCCGGTTCGTGGGCTCCCTCGCGGTGGATCGGACGCCCTTCCGTGTGTCCCCCGACTACCGGCGGATCTGGTGGTCGGAGCTCATCTCGCAAGCGGGAACGCAGATCACGATCGTCGCCGTTTACGTTCAGGTCTTCGGGCTCACGCGCTCCGCCGCGATGGTGGGACTGGTGGGCTTGGTGCAGTTCGTGCCGCTCGTTTTCGCGACCGTGCTCGGCGGTCCGCTGATCGACCGGATCGACCGGCGCACGATCCTGTTCGCCTCGCAGCTCGGGTTCGTCGCCGCGTCGTCGACCTTGCTCGTAGGCGCCGTGATCGGTAACCCGCCCCTGATCCTTGTGTACGGGGCCGCCGCGCTCGCCGCCGGATGCTCCGGCTTCGCCAACCCAACGCGCGGATCGATCGTGCCGAACCTCATCCCGTTGCCCATGCTGTCGTCCGCGGTCGCTCTCAACCAGGTGATGTGGAACGCGGCGCAGGTCGTTGGTCCCGCGCTCGGCGGAATCATCATCGCGCGCGGCGGCCTGGCGTGGGCGTACGGGGCGGACGTTGCGACCTTCGCCGCCGCGATCTACGCGACCCTTCGCCTCAAGCCGCAGATCCCCCGCCGCGAGGACGGAGCGGCGCGAACCGGGTTCGCCGCGATACGCGAGGCGTTCGCGTTCGTGCGAGGCAAACGCGTGCTGCAGGCAACCTTCGTCGTGGACCTCGTTGCGATGATCTTCGGGATGCCGCGAGCATTGTTCCCGATCCTCGCGCTCACCCAGTTCCATCGCGGCACCGAAGTTGTGGGCGGGCTGTTCTCCGCGATCGCGGTCGGGGCGGTGCTGGGGGCTTCGACCTCCGGATGGGTACGACGGGTGCGCCGGCAGGGCCTCGCCGTGCTCGTCGCCGTGGCGGTGTGGGGCGGCTGCATCGCCCTTTTCGGATCGGTGGGATCGTTGCCGCTCGCGTTCGTGCTCCTCGCGGCGGCGGGCGCCGCCGACGTCATCTCGGCGGTCTTCCGCGGAACGATCCTCCAGTCGACGGTGACCGACGCGGTGCGGGGCAGGCTCTCGGCGCTGCACATCCTGGTGGTGACCGGGGGTCCGCGGCTCGGCGATCTCGAGGCGGGGCTCGTCGCGAGCGCGTTCACGCCCACGTTCTCCGTCGTGAGTGGGGGCATCGCGTGCATCGCCGGTGTGATCGTCGTCGGCGCGTTGATGCCGGAGTTCGTTCGCTACGTCGCGCCGGGAGCGCCGGCGGGAACTCCCGAGCCGTCCACCTAGCCGACTGTCCTTCGAACGGCCGGGTGGGGTATCAATCCCTTGGAATCAGAACTCGCGCGCTAGGAGGCTGAGATGAACGTCGGCGTGCTCACCGGCGGAGGCGACTGTCCCGGCCTCAACGCCGTGATCCGCGCAGTGGTTCGTAAGGGCGAGAAGATCTTCGGCGACACCTTCACCGGTTTTCAGGATGGGTGGAAGGGAGTCGTCGAAGGCCGAACGATGACACTCAACGTCGAACGGTGCCGCGGGATCCTTCCGCGGGGTGGAACGATCCTCGGTTCGTCGCGCACGAATCCGTTCAAGGTCGACGGCGGGCCCGAGAGATGCCTCGATACCTTGAAGCGCCTCGGCGTCGACGCGCTCGTCGCGATCGGCGGCGAAGACACCCTCGGCGTCGCGAACCGCCTGCACGGCGAGCACGGCGTGAACGTGGTCGGCGTGCCGAAAACGATCGACAACGACCTCAGCGGAACCGAGGTCACATTCGGGTTCGATACGGCCGTCCAGGTCGCATGCGACGCGATCGACCGCCTGCACACGACGGCCGAGTCGCACGACCGCGTGCTCGTGTGCGAAGTCATGGGCCGGCACGCCGGCTGGATCGCGGCCGTCGCCGGGATCGCCGGCGGCGCCGCCGAGGTCCTGGTCCCCGAACGGGAGATCGACATCGACGCCGTCTGCGAGAACCTGATCGCGCGGCATAAGAAAGGCCGCTATGCCTCGATCGTCGTCGTCGCCGAGGGCGCGCAGCCGAAGGAAGGGTCGTTCGCGCTCGCGTCCGGCGAAGTCGACGAGTTCGGCCACGTCCGCCTCGGCGGGATCGGAGAGGTGATCGCGAAGGAGATCCGCCAGCGGACCGGCTTCGACGCACGCGTCACCGTGCTCGGCCATATCCAGCGCGGCGGCACCCCGACCGCGTTCGACCGCGTCCTCGCGACGCGCTTCGGACTTCGCGCGATCGAGACCGTCCACGATCAAGACTGGGGGAAGATGGTCGCGCTGCGCGCCGGGAAGATCGTGCGCATCCCGATCGCGGAAGCGGTCGCGCAGTTGAAGACGGTCGACCCGGAGCTGCTCGCCGACTGCGAGGTCTTCTACGGCTGAGTCACCGCGCGATCACGCCTCGGTCGTTCGCGAGGAGTTCGAGCGCGCCGGGCCGGTCTTCGCGGAGCGCACCGCCGGCCGCTTCGATCATCTCGACGTGCCCGCCTTCTCACGCGTTCGTGCGGGCGAGTCGGTGATCGAGGTCGGGGCCGGGACGGGGAATTTCTTGTCGCTGTTCACCGGCATCGCCGGGCGGCTGGTCGCGACCGACCTCACGCCGGGCATGCTCCGCGTGGCACAGCAACGGAATCCGACGATGCTGCTGGCGTCCGGCGACGGCGCGGGGCTGCCGTTCGCGGACGGCTCGTTCGACCTCGTCACCTCCGCGCACGCGATGCACCACATCCTCGAGCCAGCCGCGGTCCTGCGCGAGATGCGGCGCATCTCTAAGAAGGACGGCCGCGTGCTCGTCGTAGACCTCGCCGCGCCGGACGATCCCGCCGAGGCCGCGCGCGCCGACGAGGTCATGACGATCCGAGATCCCTCGCATGCGACGTCCCTTACCGTCGGCGCCATGCGGCGCGTCATCACGGACGCGGGACTGACGATCACAGACCACAGGGTCGTCGACCGCCGCGGACTCGTGTCGAACTGGATGTGGCCCGGCGAGTTCCCCGAAGACCGGATCGCAGCCGTGCGCTCCTACGTCCGGCGCCACTGGAGCGAACTCGGGATGGACCTCCAGCCGGAGGGCGACGACTTCACCTACCGCGACCGGCGGATGATGTTCCTTTCCGAGCCCAACTGACTCGGACGGAGAACAGGACATACCAGCCCGAAACACCCCCAGCATGACTTTAGGGTCGGTCACCGAACGCCGATTCATGTCGTGACAGGTGGTGCATCGCAGACGGTCTTCGCGATCGTCTCGGGCTGGAGGGAGCGTTCCGATGAAAGGGATCGTGTTCAATCTGCTCCAGAAGAGCGTCTCCGAGCAGTACGGCGAG
>Ga0070708_100000939_pt1 | contig 22092 bp, 18 predicted proteins | sample KBSK5503metaG_FD_65469 | JGI IMG/M metagenome (GOLD analysis project Ga0070708, IMG submission 65469) | Corn, switchgrass and miscanthus rhizosphere microbial communities from Kellogg Biological Station, Michigan, USA - KBS K5-50-3 metaG | ecosystem: Host-associated > Plants > Roots >... | reverse complement strand
AACGGGCCGCCGCCGACGCTGACGAGCTCGAAGGGCAGCTCACCCAGGGGCCCGTCCGGAACGATCACGAGGTGCCGCGCCGAGGGATGCTGCAAGGGCGGAACGGCCGCCAGCAAGCGGTCGCCGATGCTCGCGCCGGCGGCCCGCCAGCCGTCGCCCGAATCCGCCGAGACCGCGCTCACGAAGGAGGAGATCGCCGGCAGCTCCACCAGCGGGGCGACGCCGGCCTCCTCGCGCGTCAACCAGAGGACGGCGGCGCTGCGCGGACCCACCCAGAACTCGAGCAACACCGTCCCGGCCTCGAGTCGCTCCTGCACCGATGCGAGCGTCGGCGAGGTTCGCGCCACGCGCTCCTGGAAGTTGCGGGCGCGGCTCCGCTCGAGCAATTCGAAGAGGCTCGCCGGGTCCGGCTTCTCCAGCATGAGCTCGATGAGCGCGTCGTACACGTCCCGCTTGTCGGCGAGGAAGTCGGTCTTCAGCGACGGAAGCTGCAGCTTCGCCCGCACCGACTCGATCCGCTCGATCGCCTCCTGGAATGCCTTCGCTGCCTGCGCGCGATCTCCCCGGGCACGGGCGACGCGGCCGAGCCCGTAGAGCGCCTTCCACTGGTCCTCGGTGGCGGACAGATCCCTGGCCAGGGCAAGCGCAGCGGTGAAGTCGCGCTCCGCCTCGCCGACGGCGCCCTGCCGGACCAGCGTCTCGCCCCGGTACAGGTGCGCCTGCATCGTCTCCCGCCGGTTGCCCGCCGCTTGCGCGAGCGCCAGCGCCCGGTTGAAAGCGTCCAGCGCCGAGCGCAGGTCGCGCAGATCCAGGGCATGCACGATGCCGATGTTCTTGAGCACGCTGATCATGCCGTCGTTGTGCTCCTCCTTCTCGAAGAGCCGCTCCGCCGCCTCGTACGTCTGCAGCGCCTTGAGCGGATCGTTCAGGCGCCGGTAGAGGACCCCCTGATTCGTGAGCAGCCGCGCCTGCTCGCTGGGAGGGAGCGCGCCGGGGGCGTCCCGCAGCTCCTGGTAGAGCTGCAGGGCCTTCTGCTCCTGCCCCAGGGCCTGCTGGTAGAGCGCCGCCAGGTTCAGCAAGGTCACCCGGCGCCTGCGGGCGACCCAGGGCGCGTCGCCCGCCTTCTCCACGCGCTCGCTCGCCTCGCGAAATGCGCGCAGGGCGTCGAGGTATCTGGCCTGCAGGAAGTCGAGGGTGCCGAGGTTGTTCAGCTCTTCCACCTCGCCCTCGAGATCGCCGTTGCTCCGCGCCAGCGCGAGCGCGGCGCGGAAGTGCCCCATGGCCGTCCCGTAATCGCCCCGGTAGCCCTCGGCGACGCCGAGGGTGTTGATGGCGCGCGTCTCGCCGGTGCGGTCCCCGAGCGATCGATACAGATCTGCCGACTCGCGTGCCCGCGCCATCGCGGACTCGTAATCGCCGCGCGCCGAATCGATCTGGCTGAGCGCGTTGAGCGCCGAGGCCAGGTCCGCCGGGCTGTCCCTGCGAAGCTCCGGCAGCAGCGCCTGGTACGCCTTCGACGCTTCGCGGAGCGCGCCTTTCTGCTGCAGCGCTCTCGCGTCCTCGAGCGCCTGCCGCCAAGTCTGGGCGGCCACCGGCAGGGAGAGCACGGCGACGAGCACGAGGGTGTCGCCGCGGCGCCACATCGCCGCGGATCATGTCGCCCCGCGCCCCTCGCGTCTACCCTAAGGGAAGGAGAGCGCCGGAAGCAGCGGTTCGACCGACGAGGCGTTCTCGCTGGCGAGCAGGCCAAGTATCTGCACGGCCGGGGTCGCCGTCACGACGACGGAGGAGCCCGCCGGCGCTCCGACCCCGGAGAGGAGCTCCGAGATTTCGCGCGAGATCTCGGAGCGCGCGGGCAAGGTCAGCGACGTGGAGGCGATGATCGCGCCCGAGTCCGATCGCAACTCGATCGCCACGGTGGACGGATCCGGCTGGGGGTTCTGCAGGGCCAGAGCGAAGAAGGTCCCGGCGACCGGCGCAGGCGGCGCGAAGATCGCGCCCGAGAGCGGCTGGACAGGGAAGATCGGCTCGGTTGCCGCCAGCAGCGGCCGCGTGCTCGCGCCCAGGTTCGTGGCGCGCAGGTACGAGTAATAGAAGGCCCGCGTGGTGTCGGGATTCCTGACCCGGACCCGCCGGCCATCCAATTGGGCAGCGGCGCCGAGGACGACGTCGAGGTGGGATGCATCCACGAACGTGGTCGACGCGACCGGGACGCCATCGACCTCCACCAGGGCCCCTGGTTGGAAGCCGAGCCCGACGACGCTCACGGTGGATCCGGCCGCCAGCCAGCCGCCGCCGGGGACGACGTCGACGATCGAAGGCACGGGAGCGATCTGGAACGAGCCTTGACGCACCTGTTGCGGGTAGGCTTGCCCGGCCGGATCGATCCACCACGACGCAAGCGGATCGAGCGTGAGGCTTCCCTGGCTACCGACCGCCGCATTCGCCGGGACACCGAGGGTCACCGCCACGATGGGAGCACCGATCGCGAGGCCGAAGGTGCCGGAGGGCGACTTCACCCGCAGGCGCAGCCCGCCTTGGCCGTCCACCACCGCGGCCCCGGCCGCATCGGGGTTGCCGGGCAACACCAGGCCCTGGACGAACAGCGACGAGCCGAAGCCGATCGCGGCGGCCCCCGTGAAGATGGGCTTGGCCTCGGTGAGCGTCACGAGGAGCTGCAGCGAGCCTCCAGGCGGCGCCGCGCCGCTGAGGATCCGGATCGAGACTCCGTCGAACGTATCCGCCCGCGCTGGAAGGGCCGCAGCGAGCAAGAGCGCCGCCCCCGAGCAGGTCGCCAGCAGCGAGCGACAGCGCAGGGTCAAGTCGGTTGCAGACATCGGGACACCTCCTCTCGGACCGTGACTACTTCGGTTTCAACCGGAGACGCTGCAGGCCGGACGAGGCCAGCGTGTCGCCGGCCGCGTCTTTCGCGGTGACCTCCCAGAGCAGCGGCTTGCCGGGAACGAGCCGCGCCTGGACAGCAGGCGGAAGCGGGACGCGGGGGTCACGCGTCCCGGCGCTCCACAGCTCCACCCGGTCCACTTCCATCACTCGCACCGAGTACGCGGCAGCCGCCGGGAGCGGCTCCCATCGCAGCTCAGCGGGTACCTGGTCGACGTCACCGACCGGGCTCATTCCAGTCAGCTCCTCGGAGCGGAACACGGCCTCGCTGCCGCTCGGGGAGACGAGGCCAGGAGCGCGCCGGTTCCACAGGCCGGCCCCAACGGCGACCACCAGCAAGGCGGCGGCCAGTGCGAAGCCGGCCCGGTTCAGCGCCGGCGCCGTGATCCAGCGCCGCCACCACGGGTCGCGGGGAGCCGCCCGGGCGGCTTCGTCGGGAGAAAACCGGCGCTCGAGCCGGGTCGCGATCCAGCGCACCGTTCCTTCTTCCTCTGGCCCCGGTGTCGCCGACTCGAACTTCTCCATCAGCGCCAGCTCCGTCTTGCAGCGCGGGCAGGAGGCCACGTGACCCGTCACGCGCGCGACCGCGACGGGCGAGAGCGACCCGTCGGACAGGCCGCCGAGCTCCTCGATCGTGGCGCAGTCGCGCGACCGCGAGAGGGCTTTCTTCAACAGGCGACGTTCCCGGTAATTCATCGGTGCCATGCCGCTTCTCCCCCAGGCCTACGCATTCAATCTCTGCTGGCCCGCCCGCCAGCGCCGGACGGCGGCCGCGAGCTTCCGCCTCGCGCTGACGATGTATGCCTTGGCGCCGCTGCGGTTCTCGAGCCCGAGCAGCCTCGTGATCGCGTCGAGCGGCATGTCGTCTCCGAAGTGGAGCGTGAAGACGTGCCGCTCGGTCTCGTCGAGCGTCTGGTCGAGCAGCGCCCGGACCAGGCGGGCCGACCGCAAGCGGTCGAGGCTCTCGTCGGGACCGGGGTCCGCGTCGGGCAGGTTGGCGTCCAGCTGCTCCTCCGGCGCGGGTTGTTCCTGCCTCGAGCGCTTCCGGAGAAAGTTCATGCATTCGCTCCGCGTGATCGAGTACAGCCAAGTGGAAACCTTCGCGTCTCCACGGAATGAGCGGATGTTCCGCTGCACCTTGACGAAGATCGCCTGGGCCAGGTCCTCGGCGTCCTCACGGTTGCCCGCCGTGCGCAAGCACCAGGTGACGACTTTCGTGCGGTAGCGGCGGAACAATTCCTCGATCCAGACACTCCCGTCCTCCCCACCCGCCGACGCGAGGTAGGTCGCCACCAGATCGGCGTCGGAAAGCGGTTCCAGCTCCGTCTCCCTTCTTCGCGGGCTCTGACACCCGGCTGCAGTCTTACGGAACAACTTTCGAGGCGCATGGAAACGTGGACCGCTTTCTGTTCCGCGCCGGAGGTCCGGTCCGTCAGAGGCTGGGCGTTCGACAAGACGCAATCACACGGAGGTAGTAAAAATGAAGAAGGTTCTGATCGGACTCGTCTCGGCGGCGGCGCTGGCTCTCATCGCGGGCTCTGCCAGGTCGGCCTCGGCGCGCGGTGCAGACGATCTCTGCGGCGGCTGCCCGAAGGACTTCAAGTGCGCGATCGTCAATGGCGCGCCGGCGTGCGTTCCGGAGGACGCTCCGCACCAGTAGCTCCAAGGAACAGCGGCGTTGCCATCGAGGACCCGCTCCCACCCTCGGGGAGCGGGTCCTCGAACTTTCCGGGGCCGCCGCCGAACGGCGGCGGTCGCGGCCTGGGCATTCGGCTAGAATCGGCCCCGCGATGAAGACGAGCGACCTCCACGTCGAGAGCAACCGCCCCCTGCTCCCGCCGGCCATCCTCCTCGAGGAGCTCCCTCTGGGCGAATCGGGCTCCCAGTTCGTGGCCCGCGCCCGCGACGAAATCATCCGCATCCTCAACGGCGACGACGACCGCCTTCTCGTCGTCGTCGGACCGTGCTCGGTCCATGACCCGGTCGCCGCCCTCGACTACGCGCGCCGCCTGCAGGGCCAGGCAGCGGCGCTCGCCTCCGACCTGCGCATCGTCATGCGCGTCTATTTCGAGAAGCCGCGCACCACCGTGGGGTGGAAGGGCCTGATCAACGACCCGGGCCTCGATGGGTCCTTCTCCGTCAACCAGGGCCTGCGGCTTGCGCGCCGCCTGCTGCTGGACCTCGTCGCGCTCGGCATCCCCTCGGCTTGCGAGTTCCTCGATCCGATCACGCCGCAGTTCATCTCCGACCTGGTCGCCTGGGGCGCCATCGGCGCCCGCACCACCGAGAGCCAGGTGCACCGCGAGCTCGCATCGGGGCTCTCGATGCCGGTGGGGTTCAAGAACGGGACGGACGGAGGCATCCAGATCGCCATCGACGCCGTGCGGGCCGCAAGCCACGCCCATCATTTCCTCGGCGTCACCGAGCAGGGCCTGGCCGGCATCGTCTCCACGCGCGGAAATCCGGACTGTCACATCATCCTCCGCGGCGGAGCGGGCGGCCCGAATCACGAGGCCAAGAGCGTGCGCAAGGCGCTGACCCTCTTGCGCGAGGCCGGCGAGCGCCCGCGGCTGCTCGTCGACGCCAGCCACGGCAACAGCGGAAAGGACTACCGCCGCCAGCCGTCGGTGGCGCGCGAGATCGCCGCGCAGGTGGCGGAGGGCGAGCGCGGAATCGTGGGCGCCATGCTCGAATCCTTCATCGTCGAGGGGCGGCAGGACCTCAAGGATCCCCGCCAGCTCGTCTATGGACAGTCGGTCACCGACGCTTGTCTGGGCTGGGAAGCCACCGTGCCGGTGCTGCAAGACCTGGCGGGAGCCGCGCGCGCCCGGCGGTCATCGCGCCGCGCCTGATCCCCTCAACGGATCGCCGCGACCACGACCCACGCTCCGATGGCCAGGTCCGCGGCGCCGAGCAGGGCCTGCAAGCCGACGCCGATGCGACCCAGGTGCCGCCCGGCCGCGCTGAACGGCAGCGAGACCACGAACGAGAGCGCCAGCATCCCCAGCATGGAGCCGATCCCGAACACGGTCAGGTAGAGGAGCGCCTGCGCGGCCGAGCGCGCGACGGGCAGCGCCAGCACGGTGATGGCGGCGGTGCCCGCGAGCCCGTGCACGCCGCCGATCGCCAAGGAGCGCCTCCACGGTAGAGGGACGTGGCCGTGGTCATGGCCAGCCGGGTCGCCGGCGGCCGCTGCCTCGTGGGCATGAGCGTGGAGGTGGCGCAGCCCATCATGCTCGTGGACGTGCACGTGGATGCGCTTGCCCATCAGGCGGCGGAAGACGCCGATCCCGAGCGCCACCAGGATGACGCCGACCGCCAGCTCGAGGATCCGGGCGACCCTCTCGGGCAGCGTAGCCCCGAGCACGGCCAGCGCCGTTCCCAGAAGCGCGAGGGAGGCCGCATGTCCCAGGCCCCAGGCCGCGGCGACGCCGAGCGTCTGCCGGGTCGAGGCCGAGCGCGACGCCAGCGTGGCCACGGTGGAGACGTGGTCGGCTTCCAGCGCGTGCTTGAGGCCGAGGAGCAGTCCGAGTGCGAGGAGCGAACCGAGCAAGCTGGCATCCTGACGGCAAGAAGAGCCGGCGGAGTAGGCCCTCCGCTCCGAAGCTTGTCAAGGCGTGCGATCACTCCCGTCCGTGGGATCCCGTCATTGACAGGTCCGTTGCCGTTAGCTCAGAAGGAGCCATGGCGAAACGGCGGGTCGTCGCCGGCAAGCACGCGACCGATCAACTGTTCCACGGGCTCAGCAACAACTTCGCGGCCATCTCTCTCTGGGCGACGATGCTCGCCAAATCGGCGTGCGATGGATGTCGCGCCGTGCACGAGCAGGTCGCGGGCGCCATCGGTCGCAACCTCGCCGAGGCCCAGGTCTCGTGCAGGAGGCTGCGCGCCCTGGCGACGCGGGCGCAACCGCCGCGGGCAGCCACGAACGGGAGACGCCGCAGACGCGCCAGCTGAACCCTGAGGCCGGCGGCTCGCTCAAGGCGCGGGTCCGAACGAGCGGGCGCGGTGGAGCAGGGCCGCCATGTCGCCGCCGACGCGCAGATCGCAGGCGGAGTCGGCATCCGACGAGCCGAGCCGGCGCAGGGCCGCGCAGCGGACGATGCGGGCCAGCGCATCGCCCGGCGTGGTGCGCTCGAAGCGCTGCGCCTCTTGCAAGAGCAGGGGCAGCTCGGCGCGAGAGAGGCCTTCCACGAGGTGTCCCCAGGGATGGAAGTAGCGGTACTCGAGCGCGTCGCGCACCGCGGAGAAGCGGGCCACGTCGCGGCGGACGAAGACCTCGCTGGCGTCGTCCCAGTAGACCAGCGCCCAGTCGGGGGAGTCGTAGAGCAGCCGCCAGCCGCCGATGCGCTCGCGCACGCGGGTCGCGATCGCCCACTCGCAACCGATCCTTCGCAGCCAGGCCTGGAACGACTCCGCGCTCTTCTCCGCCTCCTGCAAGTCACTCCAGGCCTGGTCCGGGTAGGCTTGCACGCGGCTGTCGATGAATGCCGGGACGCCGGGCCGCGCCATCTCCACATATCCCCCGTCGCGGAAGGCGTTGAAGCCCGGACCGGAGATCCGCTGCTCGTCGAGGAAGCGCGCGCCGCGTACGGGCAACAGGCGCTGGTCCCAGGCCAGCGAGGGCCGAGGCGGCGACAAGCGCAGCGACACGGCCGCGAGCGCGGCGCCGGCGAGGCCCGCGAGCGCAGGCCAGCGGATCCGCGCCAGCCCCCAGGCCAGGGTGGGGGCCCAGACCATCTCGGCCTCCGACACCATGCGCAGCGCCCGCAGGCCGAGCGCAGCGAACACCGCCGCGGCGATCAAGAGCGCCGGCCGCTCGCGCCGCCTGCGGACCGCGAGGACCAGCGCGACCGGCAGCAGGGCGTAGAACGCCGGGCGCATCCACGGCGAAGGGGGCTCGAACTCCCTCAGCTGGATCACGTCGTTGACGCGCAGGAGGTGCTCCAGCAGGTAGCGGGCGTTGAAGAGCACGCCTGGATTCGCGAGCAGCGCCAGCCCCGCGGCGGCAGCCAGGGCGAGCTCGGCGCGGCGGCGCGTCTTCCAGAAGGCCTCGAGCGACTCGAGGCCGAGGATGAACGCGGCGAACGCCGCGCCGGCATGGAGGTTCCCGCCCACCGCCACCAGGGCGACGCAAACGCCACGCGCTTTCGTGCTGCGCGGCGCGAGCGCCAGCACCGCCGCCAGCAGCGTCCAGCTCGCGACATGCGGCCGCGGCACCAGCCGGGGCACCAGCAGCAGCGCGATGGCCGGCACCACCCACGCCGTTCCCTCCCGCCCGCAGGCCACGCACAGTCCCCACGCGGTCCCGGCGAAGAGCGCGAACGTCAAGAGCTGCGCGCCGGATGCTCCGGGCAGCACGCGCACCAGCCCGGCCAACGCCGCGTCGTACAACCAGGAGGTCGGATACCAGGGATGGTTCCCCCAGACCCAGGAGAAGACGTTGCCGTGCTGGAGCGTTCCGTCGAGGACCAGCCGGCCCACGGCCACGTGCCATCCCGTGTCGGAGTCGGCCACCGGCGCGAAGCAGAACGGTCCCGCCAGCAGCATCGCGCAGGCGAAAGGGAGCGCGGTCCTGCGCACCGCAAGAAGGTAGCAGAGGGGGCAAGAAAAGCCTGGAATCCGCCGCGTCCGATGTGGACGTAATCCAGGGACCGGAGGCTCTACTCCTGCGAGGCTGACGGGCGGAGCGGGAGCTGGACGTGGAAGACGCTGCCCTCGCCGGGCCGGCCGCTCGACTCCAGCCAGATCCGTCCGCCGTGGCGCTCGACGATCCCCTTGGTGATGGCGAGCCCCAGGCCGAGCCCCCCGAAGGCGGATCCGTGCGCGCGGCCAAACCGCTCGAACACCAGCTGCTGGTGCTCCTTGGGGATCCCCAGCCCGTGGTCGCGGACCACCAGGTGGACCTTCTCGGCGGCGCTCTCCGCCGTGACGTCGATCGGTCCGCCCTCCGGCGAGTAGCGGATGGCATTGGAGAGCAGGTTGACGACCACCTGCTCGATGCGCTCGCGATCGGCGATCAGCGGCAGGTGCTCGGGAGCGTCGACGCGGATGGGATGGCGGTCGCCCAGGGGCTGCATCCGGCCGCGCATCTCTTCCAGGAGCGCGCTGAGGTCGAACTCGGTCGGCTGCAGCTCCACCATGCCGGTCTCCAGCCGGCTCGCCTCCAGCAGGTCTCCCACCAGCTTGTTCAGCCGATCGATCTGCTGGGAGATGAGGCGCAGCGACCGGGCGGTGCCCAGGTCGGTCCGGCGTTCGCCGATCTGGTGCAAGGCGAGCTGCGCCTGTGCCTTGGCGGCGGCCAAGGGCGTCTTCAGCTCGTGGACCACGTCGGCGAGGAAGACGTCCTTGGCGTCGCTCTCGAACGAGCGCCGGCGGATCTGCTCGCCGCGCACGAACAGGTCGCAGAAGACGCGCACCTTGGCCCGCAGGATCTCAGGGTCGATGGGCTTGAGCAGATAGTCCACCGCGCCCTGCTCGTAGCCCTTGAACACGTACGCGGTCTCACGGCTCAGGGCGGTGATGAAGATGATGGGGATGTGCCGGGTCTGCTCGCGCTGCTTGATCAGCTCGGCCGTCTGCAGGCCGTCGAGCCGGGGCATCTGCACGTCGAGCAGGATTACCGCGAACGTCTCGCGCAGGAGGTGCATCAGCGCGTCCTCGCCGGAGCGGGCCTTCACCAGGCGCGCGCCGAGCGGCTTGAGCACCCCCTCCAGGGCGAGGAGGTTCTCGGGTCGATCATCGACCAGGAGGACGTTGGGCACGATCCGATCAGTCGGTTCGTCAGTGGGCATGACCACCCTTGAATCTACTGATCAGCGCCGCCAGCGTCTCGGGGCCGACCGGCTTGGTGGCGAAGTCGGAGCACCCCGCCTCCAGACAGCGCTCGCGGTCGCCGGGGAGCGCCTTGGCGGTGAGCGCGACGATGGGAAGCGCGGCGTGCTCCGGCAGCTTGCGGATCCGGCGGGTCGCCTCCAGCCCGTCGATCTCCGGCATCATCACGTCCATCAGCACCAGGTCGACGCGGGGATGGGAGGCGAGCAGCTGGAAGCATTCGTTCGCGTCCTTGGCCGGGAGCACGCGCACCCCGTACCGCTCGAGCAGGCTGGTGACCGCGAAGAGGTTGTGCACGTCGTCGTCCACCAGGAGAACGCTGCAGCCGCGCAGCCCCACCATTGTCTCCGGCGCGGGCGCGAGCGCAACCTTTGCGGGGAGCTCGGCGTCGTCCTCGCGGACCTCGACGGGCAAGAGCAGCGGCAGGTAGAGCGTGAACGTGCTTCCTTGAGCGGGCGCGCTGCGCAGCCGGATCTCGCCGCCCAGGAGCCGGGCCAGCTCGCGGCTGATGGTCAGGCCCAGGCCGGTGCCGCCGAACGTCCGGCTGGTGGAAGCGTCCGCCTGCTGGAACGCCTCGAAGATGAGCTCGTGCTTCTCCGGCGGGATGCCGATGCCGGTGTCGGTGACGGCGAGCGCGATGACCTGCGCACCGGAGCGGAGCCCGGCCGCTTCGAAGCGCGGACCTCCCCGCTCCAGCTCGATGGTCAGCTCGACCCTCCCCTCGGAAGTGAACTTGAAGGCGTTGGAGAGGAGGTTCTTGAGGACCTGCTGCAGCCGTTGGTCGTCGGTCAGCACCGTCTCCGGCACCCGCGGGGAGATGGAGACGGAGAGCGCGATCCCTTCCGAGATGGTGGGCCGGAACATGCGCTCGAGGGTGCCCGCCAGCTGGCGCAGATCCACCGGGCGCAGGTCGATCTGCAGCTTGCCCGCCTCGATCTTGGAGAGATCGAGGATCTGGGTGATCAGGGCGAGCAGCTCCTGGCCGCTGGCGTGGATGGTGGAGGCGTATTGCACTTCCTCGCCGTCGAGGTTGCCCTTGGTGTTGTCGGAGAGAAGGCGCGCGAGGATCAGGACGCTGTTCAGGGGCGTGCGCAGCTCGTGCGACATGTTGGCGAGGAACTCGGATTTGTACCGGGAGACCAGGGCGAGCTGCTGCGCCTTGTCCTCCAGGTCGCTGGTGCGCTTCGCCAGCTCGGCGTTGGACGCCTTCAGCTCTTCGAGCAGGTGCTCGGTCCGGGAGTTCGTGGAGATGGTATTCAGCAGCACTCCGATCCCTTCGGCCAGCTTCTCCAGGAGGACGCGGTGGATCGGCTTGAAGCCCGGCAGCGACGCGAGCTCGATCACGCCCTTCACCTCGCCCTCGAAGAGCGCCGGGACCACCAGCAGGCTGCGCGGCCGCGCCTCGCCCACCCCCGAGCGGATGCGCACGTAGTCGGACGGGAGGTCGTCGACGGAGATGATCCGCTTCTCCAGCGCGCACTGGCCCACCAGCCCTTCACCGGGGGCGAATCGCTCCCGGCCGCTCGCGCCCGCGTGGCCATAGGCGCTGATGCGCCGCAACCCGGGCTCTGGACCCGGACCCTCCGCGACGAAGAGGGCGGCGTACTGCGCCGAGACCTGGGGCGCCAGCTCGCCCAGCATCGTCCGCCCCAGCTCCTCCAGGCTGGGCCTGCCCTGCAACAGGGCCGAGAAGCGGGCCAGGTTCGTGTTCAGCCAGTCCTGCTCCTCGTTGGCCTGCGTGCTCTCGCGCAGGTCCACGATCATCTCGTTGATGCTGTCGGTGAGGTCCTTCCAGCTGCCGGCCACTCCCGGGACCTTCGCCTGGCTCCCCAGCTTGCCCTGGGCGCCGACTTCCCGCGTCACCCGGATCACTTCGGCGGTGAAGGCCCGGAGCTGCTCGACCATCGCGTTCACCGTCGACTTGAGCTCGCGGATCTCGCCGCTGGCGGGCACGGTGATCTTGCGCGAGAGCTCGCCGTTGGCCACCGCGGTAGTGACCAGCGCGATGTTGCGGACCTGCGAGGTCAGGTTTCCCGCCAGCGTGTTCACGCTCTCGGTCAGGTCCTTCCAGGTCCCTGCGACGCCCGGCACCTGCGCCTGGCCCCCCAGCTTCCCTTCCGTGCCCACTTCGCGCGCCACCCGCGTCACCTCGGCGGCGAAGGCGCGGAGCTGGTCGACCATCTCGTTGACGGTCTCCTTCAGCTCCAGGATCTCGCCCTGGGCGGGGACGGTGATCTTGCGCGAGAGGTCGCCGCGCGCTACGGCGGTGGTGACCAGCGCGATGTTGCGCACCTGATCGGTCAGGTTGCGCGCCAGCACGTTGACGTTGTCGGTCAGGTCCTTCCACACGCCCGCCACGCCGCGGACGTCGGCCTGCGCGCCCAGCCGGCCTTCGGTCCCCACCTCCTTGGCCACGCGCGTGACCTCCGAGGCGAAGGAGCGGAGCTGGTCCACCATGGTGTTGATGGTGTTCTTCAGCGCCAGCACCTCGCCGCGGACGTCGACGGTGATCTTCTGCGAGAGGTCGCCGTTGGCCACCGCGGTGGTCACCTTGGCAATGTTCCGCACCTGGTCGGTGAGGTTGCCGGCGAGGATGTTGACTTGATCGGTGAGGTCCTTCCAGGTCCCGCTGACGCCTTTCACGTCGGCCTGGCCGCCCAGCTTCCCTTCCGTGCCCACCTCGCGCGCGACCCTCGTCACCTCGGCGGCGAAGGCGCGAAGCTGGTCGACCATCTCGTTGACGGTCTCCTTCAGCTCGAGGATCTCGCCCTGCGCCGGCACGGTAATTTTCCGGGAAAGGTCGCCGCGCGCCACCGCGGTCGTGACCAACGCGATGTTCCGGACCTGGGAGGTGAGGTTGGCGGCGAGGAGGTTGACGGCGTCGACCAGCTCCTTCCAGGCCCCGCTGGCGCGCGGCACCTGCGCTTGCCCGCCCAGCCGGCCCTCGGTTCCGACCTCCCCGGCGATGCGGATCACCTCGGAGCGGATTCCGCGGAGGCGCGATACCAGGCCGTTCATGCTGCGGGCGATCCGGAGCGCCTGGCCCCGCAGCGGAGAGCCGTCCGGCAGCTCGAGCGGCATGGTGCGGTCCAGCTCGCCCTGCTCCAGCGCCCGGGCGACGGCGCCGGTCTCGCCGGCGTGCCAGGCGAGCTGGTCGAGCAGGTCGTTGAAGGCGGAGAGCGCGTCCCGGTAGCGGCCGGGAAGGAGCGACGCGTGCGCTCGCTCCGAGAGCCGTCCCTCCACGGCCACGCGCCGGCAGACGCGGGTGAGCTCGCGCGCCAGGCGGACGTTGCGCGCGATCAGGCGATCGGCCGCGGAGGCGACGCGGGCGAAGGGGTGACCCGGCTCGAGTGGCGCATAGGCGCGAAAATCGCCGTCGGCAGCCGCTTCCAGCGCCCGCGCGATCCGTTCCACGTCCGCCCATGCGCGGGATGGCGGCCGCTGCGCGGGCGCCGACGACGTTTCCTCCGAGTGTTCCAACCGGTCCTCCAGGCCGAGCGCTTCGTGTGAGGCTATAGTTGGGATTGATGAAACCGGACGGCACTGCCGAGCGCGGATCTCCCTTCGCCGAATTCCTCCGTGCCCAGGTCCAACGCATCGCGGCCAAGTTCCAGGCCGCCGCTGAGTCGCCCGACTCTGTTCCGGACAGGGCGGCGCTCCAGCGGTTCCTCGTCGCGCTCGACGAGCTGTCGGCCGCCACCGACGCAGTCGGCACCGTTTCGAACGTGGCGACGGAGGCGCCCGCGACCATCCTGGTCGCCGCGGATGAACCGTTCGTGGAGGAGGTTCGCCGCGCCGTCCAGCCGCAACATGACGTGCTGCCCCTGCCCGGCGACGACGCCGCTCTCGGCGACGCGCTCGAGCGCCGTCCGGCCCTGCTCGTCGGCTTCGGCGCCGCGGGGGCGGCCGGCATCCGCCGCGTCCGCGAGTTCCGGCCCGGCGTTCCGGCCGTCCTCGCGGCGCAGGAGGCCGAGCTGCCCGGATTCCTGGAGACCTTCGCCGCGGATCCGGTGGTGGTCCTGCGGGCGCCGGGTGGCAACGAGCTGGCCCTTGCCATCCGCGCCATGATGTCCGCCTCCCGCGGGCGGCTGGCGGCGGCAGAGGCGCTGCCGCGGGTTCCCTGGACCACCGAGCCGCGGTCGTATGCCCACCTCGCCGGGATGCTTCCGCGCGCGTTGGAGCGGACGGTGCAATTCGACGTGGGCGTCGCGGTCATCGCCCGCCCCGGCGCCGACCCTCTGGTCGACGTGTTCGCCACCTCCGACTGCCCGGAACCGACGCGCGAGCTGGTCCGCGAGCATGCCCTGGCGCTCTTCCGCCTCATCTCGGGCGGGATCCAGAGGTTCGAGGAACGGGGCTTGGCCGATGCGACCTCGCCGGTACCGTCTTCCATGTATTTTCCGCTGGCCACGGAAGGCGGAGTGGTCGGGCTCACGTACCTGGCGTCGTTCCGCCCGTCGGCATTCTCGCACCAGGACGAGCTGGTGCTTGCCTCGCTGGCCAAGCACGCCTCCGGCGCATACCGCCGTCTGGAGGCCTCGGTCCACCGCCTCCGCCTGAGCCCCCGCCAATCACAGGTGCTGGCCCTGATCGCCTCCGGCTTGTCGGACAAGGAAGTCGCCGAGCGCCTGGGCCTCGCTCACCGCACCGTCCGCACCCACGTCGACCGCATGCTCCGCGAGCACGGCCTCCGCAGCCGCACCGAAGCCGTGGCCGCCTGGCTCCGCGGCCAACAAGGCTGAGTCGCGTCGAGTTCGGGGGACACCATACGTAACTCCGGCAAAGGTTCCGTATGGTGTCCCCAGATCTCTATTCCGCCAGCCCGTGTTCCTTCAGCAGCCGCCAGACCTTCTCGGGCGTGATGGGAATGTCGACGTGGCGCACTCCGACGTGCGAGAGCGCGTCGACCACCGCGTTGGCGATGGCGGGCGGCGCCCCCACCGTGGCCGACTCGCCGACGCCCTTCGCTCCGAAGGGATGGTGCGGCGAAGGCGTCACCGTCTTGGCGGTCTCCCAACTCGGCGTCTCCATCGCGGTGGGAAGCAGGTAGTCCATGAAGCTCCCGCCGATGATGTTGCCGTCGTCGTCGTAGCTGATCTCCTCGAGCAGCGCGGGCGCCAGCCCCATGGTCAGGCCGCCGTGGATCTGTCCGTCGACGATCATCGGGTTGATGATGTTCCCGCAGTCGTCCACCGCCACGAACCGGCGCACCTTCACCGCGCCCGTGCCGCGGTCGATGTCCACCACCGCGATGTACGACCCGAAGGGGAAGGTGAGATTGGGCGGGTCGTAATACGAGACCGCCTCCAGCCCCGCCTCCATCCCCTGCGGATGGTTGGTGTACGCCGCGAGCGCGATGTCCTGGATGGTCTTGCTGCGCCCGGGCGCGCCCTTGACCGAGAACTTCCCCGGCTCCCAGACCAGGTCGTCCGGCGAGCACTCCAAGAGGTGCGCGGCGATCTTCTTCGCCTTCTCCCGCACCTTGCGCGCGGCCATGGCGCCTGCCGCGCCCGCCGTCGGCGTGGACCGGCTGGCGTACGTCCCCAGGCCGTAGGGCGCGGTGTCGGTATCCCCTTCCTCGACTTGCACGTGCGCGGCCGGGATCCCCAGCTCCTCGGCGATGATCTGCGCGTACGTCGTCTCGTGGCCCTGGCCCTGCGACTTGGTGCCGAAGCGCGCGAGCGCCTTCCCGGTGGGATGGACCCGGATCTCGCAGGAGTCGAACATCTTCAGCCCGAGGATGTCGAATTGCTTGCTGGGCCCTGCGCCGACGATCTCCGTGAAGCTGGAGATCCCGATGCCCATCAGCTCGCCCCGGGCGCGCTTCTCCGCCTGCTCCTTGCGCAGGGCTTCATACCCCACCATGTCCATCGCCTTGCGCAGCGCCGCTGGATAGTTGCCGCTGTCGTACTCCCACCCCAGCGCGGACTTGTAGGGGAACTTCTCGGGCGGGATGAAGTTCTTCATCCGCAGCGCCGCCGGATCCATCTTCAGCTCCTGCGCGAGCACGTCGGTGATGCGCTCGATGCAGTGCACTGCCTCGGTCACCCGGAACGAGCAGCGATACGCGATCCCGCCCGGCGGCTTGTTGGTGTACACGCCGTCCACCTCGGCGAAGGCATTCTTGAGGTCATACGACCCGGTGCAGATGGAGAAGAGGCCGGCGGGGAACTTCGACGGGTTCGCCGCCGCGTCCGCGTAGCCGTGGTCGGCCAGCGTCTTGATCCGCAGCGCCGTCATCGTCCCGTCCTTCTTCGCCGCCAGCTCCGCATGGATGTGGTAGTCGCGCGCAAAGGAGTCGGCCTGGAGGTTCTCCATCCGGTCCTCCACCCACTTCACGGGCTTCCCGATGACGACCGACGCCGCCGTCGCGATCACGTAGCCGGGATAGACCGGCACCTTCCCGCCGAATCCGCCGCCGATGTCCGGCGACACGATCCGGATCTTCTCCTCCGACAGCCCGACGTGTCCCGCGACCAGCGCGAAGACCGTGCGCACGGCATGCGGCGCCTGCGTGGTCATGTAGACCGTCAGCTTGCCGGTGACCCGGTCGAAGTCCGCGACGCACCCGCAGGTCTCGATGGAGGCGACGTGGATGCGCGGCAGGTACATGTCCTGCGTCACCGTCACGTCGGCCTCGGCGAACGCCTTGTCGGTCGCGGCCCGGTCTCCCGCCTGCCAGTGGAAGATGCGGTTGTCCTTCTTGTCCTTCTTGTCGGTGCGCAAGACCGGCGCCGACGGGTCGAGCGCCTTGAAGGGGTCGACCACCACCGGCAAGGGCTCGTACTCCACCTCCACCGCCTCCACGCCGTCCGCCGCCGCGTACCGGTCGGTGGCGATCACCGCCGCCACCTCCTGCGCCTGGTACATCACCTTCTCGGTGGGCAGGACCATCTGGGTGTCCGACATCAGGGTCGGCATCCAGTGCAGGTTGTACTTGGCCAGGGTCTCGCCGGTGATCACGGCCAGCACTCCGGGGACCTTGAGCGCCCGTTCGGTATTGATGGATTTGATCTTCGCGTGCGCGTAAGGGCTGCGCACGATGTCCATGTGCAGCATGCCGGGCAGCTGGATGTCGTCCACGTAGTTGCCGCGGCCGCGGATGAAGCGCGGGTCCTCCTTCCGCTTCATCGAGTGACCCATGCCGGAAACTTCGGGGCTCGTCCTGGGCGTGGTCATGGGATCCTCCTATTGCTGCCGCAGCCGCTCGGCTGCCGATTGGATGGCCTTGACGATGTTCAAGTACCCGGTGCAGCGGCAGAGGTTGCCGCTGATCGCCTCGCGGATGTCCGCCTCGCTCGGCTCCTTGTCCCGCGCGAGCAGCGCGCACCCGGTCATCATCATCCCCGGCGTGCAGTAGCCGCATTGCAGGCCGTGCTTCTCCCAGAACGCTTCCTGGATGGGGTGGAGCTTGCCGTTCTGCTCCAGGCCCTCCACGGTGGTGATGTCCGCGCCGTCGGCCTGCACGGCGAGCACCGTGCACGACTTCACCGGCTCGCCGTCCAGGAGCACGGTGCAGGCGCCGCAATGGGTCGTGTCGCAGCCGATGTGCGTCCCCGTCAGCCGCAGGTTCTCGCGAATCAGGTGCACCAGGAGGAGCCGCGACTCGACGTTGACGTTGTGGGACGCCCCGTTGATCGTGAGATGGATGTCATGCCTGGCCATGGTCATCGACCTCCCGCCCGCTCGACGGCCTTCTTCAGCGCCCGCGCGGCGAGCACCCGCGCCATCTCGCGCTTGTATTCGACCGATCCGCGCCGGTCGGCAGTGGGCGACGCGGCCTCCGCCGCATGGCGCGCCGCCTCGGCGATGTTCGCCTCGCTGGCCCGTCTTCCAGTCAAGAAGTCCTCCGCCGCGGCCGCCCGCTGCGGAACCGGACCGGCGTTGGTCAGCGCCAGCCCGACGCGCTCGAAGCCAGAGCTCGCGTCCAGCGTCACCTGGGCAGCGGCCGCCGCGGTGGCGTAATCGCCGACCTTCCGCTCGAGCTTCACGTACGCCCCCGCGGTCCGGTTGGGCGGCACCGGGATGCGGATCTCGGTGAGGATTTCGTCGGGCGCGAGCGCGGTGGTGAACAGCCCGGTGAAGAATTGATCGATGGGGATCACCCGCTCGCCGTCCGGACCCTGCGCCACCACCTCGGCCCGCAGCGCCAGCATCGTCGCCGGGTGGTCGTTGGCGGGATCGCCGTGGGCGAGGTTGCCTCCCACCGTGGCGCGGTTGCGCACCAGCGGATCGGCGATCACGCGCGCGGTGTCGAGCAGGATGGGATAGCGCTCGCGGATCAGATCGGAGCGCTCCAGCACCGACTCCCGCGTCCGCCCTCCGATGCGGAGGAAGCTGCCTTCCTCCCGCACGTACTCCAGGCCGGGGATCCGTCCGATGTCGACGAGATGCTCTGCGTTGCCCAATCTCAGCTTGAGCAGCGGCAGCAGGCTTTGGCCCCCGGAGAGCACCTTCGCCGAATCGCCGAACCGGGAGAGCAAGGCGATGGCCTCCGGAAGCGAGACAGGAGCGTGATAGTCGAATGCGGGCGGAATCATGTCGTCTCCCCCTTTCCTGGTTCAGCGGAACAAGAAGTAGGCCACGAGAGCGGCGGCGGCGACCGCGATCCAGAACACGGGCCTGCGGACCGCCGCTCGAGCGCCCATCGCTCCGATGTCGAGCGCCTCGGGTGCCCTTGGCGCCGGAGTCGGGGCCGGAGCCGGCGATGGAGCGGAGGAAGGAGCCGCCTGGGGAGCGGCGGCGGCCGGCGTGCTCTCCAATTCCGCCCGGACCCGCTGCGAGAAGACCTGGAACATCTGGTCGCTGACGTCCTGGACCATGCCCCGGCCCATCTGCGCCAGGATGCCGGTGATGTTGACGTGCGAGCTGGTGGTGATCTCCGTCTCCCCGGGAGCCTTGGCCACCAGGCTGCTGGTGAGGCGCAGGTCCGCGCCGCCGCGGCCGCGGACGTCCTGCCCGGTGGCGACGATCTGCGCGGTGCGCGAGGCGCTGTCGAGCTTCTCGAAGGCGACCTTTCCCTTGTAGCTGGAGGAGACCGGCCCGACCTTGACCGTCATCGTCCCCTGCCAGGTGTGGTCGTCGAGCTTGCCGGTGATGGCGGCGCCGGGGAGGCAGCGGGCCACCCGCTCCGGGTCGGTGAGGAAGCTCCAGACCTGGTCGGCAGGAGAGCGGACCACGAACGTCTTCACGATGTCGAACCCCATGTGAGCCTCAGGCGGCGAGGAAGCGGACGGGATCGGCGAGGAACTTCTCGCGGCAGCGCGGGTTGCAGAAGAAGTACTCGCGCCCTTCGTGCGTCGCGCGGTGCCGGGCCGTGGCGACGATGACGGTCATTCCGCAGACCGGGTCCGTCTCCGACAGCTCGGCTTGGATCTGTGGCGGGCGCGCCTGGGCGGCGCGGCGGATCTGGACGATCTCCGCCAGGATGCTGAGCGCCACTTCCTCGGGAACGCGGGCGCCGAGATCGAGGCCGGCGGGATTGTGCACCTGGTCGAGGACGGAGGCGGGAATGCCTCGGGCGAGCAAGGCTTCGCGGACCTCGGCGAAGCGCTTGCGGCTGGCGACCACGGCGACGTAACCGCAGCGGGCGCCGAGGGCGGCGGAGATGCTCTCCTCGTCGTTCTCACCCATCGTCGCCACCACCGCGAAGGAGCTCTCGGGGCGCGCCGCGGGAAGCGACGAGGGATCGCGGACCGCGTCGACGCCGTATCCCATCACTTCGCCGAGGCGCGCCAGCGCCCGCGCGCAGGGCGACTCGCCGAAGATCAGCAGCTGCGGCGGCGGCAGCATCGGCTCGAGATAGATGTCGACGCTGCCTCCGCTGTGGCAGGTCATGGGCAGGGCGGTGACTCCGGGGCGCTGATTCGACTTCGGATCGGGCGAGAGCGAGACGAGCCGCGGCTTCCCGTCGGCGAGGGCCAGCTTCGCCTCGTGCTTCACCGTCGGTTGCGTGCAATTGCCGCCCAGCCAGCCGTGATAGGCGCCGTCCGCGGTGATGACCGCCATGTCGCCCGGCTGCGCGGAGCTGTAGGGCTCCCGGCGGACGACCATGGCGAGCACGAACGGCTCGCGCCGGCGCGCCAGGTCGGCCGCGAGCTGGAGCAATTCGGCGCGCATCACGCTGCCTCCAATCGCGCGCGGATCCGCTGCACGTCCGCGGGAGAGTCCAGGTCGGTGAGGATCTCCCGCGGCCAGGCCACCTCCGCGGCCTCGCCGCGGTGGCGCTTGATCACGCTCTTGCCGCAGGCCTGGGCTTCGAGCGCCCGCAGCTCGGCAAAGAGCTCGCGGCCATAGAGGATCGGCGGAGCCACCACGTCGCCGTAAGTAGAGACGGCAAGGGGGGCGCCCGAGCGCCGGAACGCGGTCACCAGGGCGCGGAGCATCGGCGCATCGACCAGAGGCATGTCGCCGAGCACGACCATCGCGCCCGCGACGTCACCGGGCAGCGCCTGGATGCCCGAACGCAGCGAGGTGTTCATCCCGCTCGCGTACTCGGGGTTGAGCACGGAACCGCAGGCGAGATCGGTCAACTCCGCCTGGACGCGCTCGCTCTCGTGTCCCACCACGACGAGCACCGGATCGAGCCCCGCCGAGAGCGCCGTCGAAACGGCGCGGCGCACCAGCGTCCGCCCACCCAGCTCCAGCAGCATCTTGTTCGTCCCCATCCGGGTGGACTGGCCCGCGGCGAGGACGACCCCGCCGACGCGATCAGGGGTCATGGATTCCCCCGATCCGTTCGCGCAGGTGGGCGGGCTGGCGGCGCGCGTGGACCGCGAGCAGCTCGGCGACGATGCTGACGGCCACCTGCTCGGGGCCGTCCGCGCCGATGTCGATCCCGACCGGCGCGAACAGCTTGGCGTCGGGAAGCTGCACCTCGCGCAGGACATGTTCCTTGCGCGCGCGAGGGCCGAGGAGCCCGAGGTACGCGAGCGGCTGGTCCGCGAGCGCGCGCAGCCAGTCGCGGTCGTGGGCCAGGGTGTGCGTCTGCACCACGGCGAAGTTCCGGCGGGAGATGCTGAGAGGAATGCCCGCGAGTCCGTCCGATGGACGTCGCAGGACGAGCCGGAGCGGCGGCGGGAAGCGCTCGGCGCTGAGGTAGGCCGGCCGGTGATCGATCACCGTCACCTCGAATCCGGCCTGCACCGCCAGCGCGGCGAGCGGGCGGGCATCGTCTCCCGCGCCGAAGATGAGCAAGCGCGGGGGAGGCCGCAACACGTCCACGAAGGCGGACTCGCTGCCGCGCTCCAGCACCTGGCCACCGCCGTCCCCTTCCAACAGCGGGCTGGCGCGATGGACGAGATCGCGATCGGCATCCGCCGCCCCGGAGCTGCCGCTCAATGCGCCCCTGGCCAGCACGAAGGTCCGGCCCGCGAGAGGTCCGGCCAGCAGGGTGATGGGGGCGAACGGCGTTCCGGCGGCGAGCAGCTCGCGCATCTGTCGCCCGGGCCCGTCCATCCAGCCCGCCTCGATGCGCTGGACATAGACGTCCACCGCGCCTTCGCAGCCCAGCCCCAGTCCCCACAGCGTCTCTTCGTCGGCCCCGGTGTCGTAGTGCAGCAGCCGATTCGGGGCGCCGCGCAGGATCTCCAAGCCTTGCCCGCGGACGTCCGACTCCAGGCACCCGCCGCTGACGCCGCCGTAGGTGATTCCGGAGTCCTCGACCAGGAGCTTGGCGCCCGGCCGCCGATACGCCGACCCGGAGATGCGGACCACCGTGGCGAGCGCCGCGGATCTTCCCGCTCCGACCAGCTTCGAGAGCTGATCGAGAATCGCGGCGGTCTCGACCCAATGCTTCACCGGCCACTCCCGAGGGTAGGGGCGCGGATTGTAGCTGGCGGGATGGCCGATTCCAACCCGAGTGGTTTGACGCCTCGGGCGCGCGCATGATTTGAAGCTCGGGTTTCGCGAGGGAACCGTGGACCGCATCGCCCAGCTCCTCGAGCAGCTCGACCGCGAGGCCTACGTCGCCGACCCGGCGATCGCCACCTCGCTCCATCTCGCGCTCGAGCTGCGCAAACCCCTGCTGGTGGAAGGCCATGCCGGGGTGGGGAAGACCGAGATCGCGAAGGTGCTCGCCCGGCTGCTGGGGACCGATCTCATCCGCCTGCAGTGTTACGAGGGCCTCGACGCGTCGACCGCGCTCTACGAGTGGAACTACGCCCGCCAGCTCCTTCACATCCGCCTGCAAGAGCGGGACGGCGGCGCCGGCGCCGATGCCGAAGCGCAGATCTTCAGCGAGCCGTTCCTGCTCAAGCGGCCGCTCTTGCAGGCCATCGCGCACGAAGGGCGTCCGCCGGTGCTGCTGGTGGACGAGATCGACCGCAGCGACGAGGAGTTCGAGGCCTTCCTGCTGGA
>Ga0070708_100000938_pt1 | contig 22096 bp, 16 predicted proteins | sample KBSK5503metaG_FD_65469 | JGI IMG/M metagenome (GOLD analysis project Ga0070708, IMG submission 65469) | Corn, switchgrass and miscanthus rhizosphere microbial communities from Kellogg Biological Station, Michigan, USA - KBS K5-50-3 metaG | ecosystem: Host-associated > Plants > Roots >... | reverse complement strand
TCTCGGCTCCACGCCCAAGATGCGCGAGATCTTCGGGGTGATCCAGCGCGTGGCCAAGACGGATGCCACCGTGCTCTGCGAGGGGGAGAGCGGCACGGGCAAGGAGCTGGTGGCCCGGGCCGTCCACTCGCATAGCCCGCGGCGCAGCGGGCCGTTCGTGGCCATCAACTGCGGGGCCATCCCCGAGACGCTGCTCGAGAGCGAGCTCTTCGGCCACGAGCGCGGCTCGTTCACGGGGGCCCACGCCCAGCGCAAGGGCAAGATCGAGATGGCCACCGGCGGCACTCTCTTCCTGGACGAGATCACGGAGATGAGCCTGCCCCTCCAGGTCAAGCTGCTGCGCTTCCTGCAGCAGCGCGAGATCGAGCGGGTGGGCGGTCGCGAGGTCATCCCCATCGACGTGCGCGTGGTGGCGGCCACCAACCAGAGCCTCGACGAGGCTCTGCGCGGCGGACGCTTCCGCGAGGATCTCTACTATCGCCTCTCCGTGGTCACCATCCACCTGCCGCCGCTCCGCGAGCGCGGTGAGGACGTGGTCCTCCTCGCCAATGCCTTCCTCCGGCGCAATGGCCAGGCCCTCAAGCGCAAGGTGCGCTTCAGCCCCGAGGCCCTGGAAGCCATCGTCAAGTACCAGTGGCCGGGCAACATCCGCGAGCTGGAGAACAAGGTCCACCGGGCCGTCATCATGGCGACCAGCCGGATCATCGGGTCCGCGGACCTCGACCTGAATCCTTCCGCCGTGATCGACGCGCTCCCCACGCTTCGGGAGGCGCGCGACCAGAGCGAGCGGCGGCTCATCGTCAATGCCCTCGTGCGGAGCCGCGGTAACATCAGCCGGGCGGCCCGGGTGCTCGACATCAGCCGGCCGACGTTCCACGACATGCTCGTCAAGCACAGCATCGATGCCAAGGAGTTTCGTTGATCTCATTGACCCAGCTCATGAAGGACAAACCGCTCATCCACGCCGGGCGGAGCGTCACCATGGGCATACATCAAGATCTGGCCACGTTCCTGGACGAGTCGCTCAATCCAGGTCATGTGACGCTGGAGACCGGCTCTGGCTTGAGCACCCTGGTCATCCTGCGGAAGCAAGTGGCGCAGCACATCGCGGTCTCCCCGGCGCCGGACGAGTTCGAGGCAATCCGAAACTTCTGCCATGAGCACGGCGTCGACACGGGCCCCCTGCGCACCCAGGTGGCACGATCGCACGACTATTGGCCAACCGCCGACCTGCCGCCCCTCGACCTGGTGCTGATCGACGGCGACCACGCCTTTCCCATGCCATTCATCGACTGGTTTTACACGGCAGACAAGCTCAAGATCGGGGGCTGGATGGTCGTTGACGACGCGAATATCGCGTCAGGCACGATCCTGGTGGATTTCATGCGTGCCGACCCGAAATGGCAGGAAGTCACGCGGCACTGGTCAGGCCGCTTCGCGATCTACAAGAAGTTGCAGCATCCTATCCACGACGGGTGCTGGGAAGATCAGCCCTATCTGAAAGACACGTACCCCACAAAGTCGGTGAAGCCCGCCAGACGTCGGCCGCCCGGACCTCTAGAGCGCGCCATGACGCGGGTGCTGCCCTGGCGGTCCGTCCAGGTGCCCCTTAGAGCGAAAATCGGCTGGCCGAGGCCGGAGTGAGCAATAAGGAAGCTCGTCAAGCAGAGCATGGATGCCAGGGAGTTCAGGGAACAGGCGGGGGCGGCGGTGCATAGGCCGTGTTGGACAGTCGGCGGGACCAGATGATCGGACCGAGACCGAAGGCGGCAGATCTCAGGTTCCGTGACATCGAGCTGGGCCAGACGTTCGAGCTCGAGCGGGCGTTTACCAGCGAGGACGCTCGGCTGCGGATACGTCAGCGACCCGCGCCGAATAGAGCATCGAAGTGCCCCGCCAGCTGCGCGGCCAGGCGCTCTCGGCTGAACTTCTGCAACGCTGACTGATCGGCCGTCACTGAATCGAGGCTGCCGCTTACCCACGCCCGGTAGGCCGTGACGACGGCATCGCGCAGCGCGCTGCTGTCACTCGGATTCACGACCCACCCGCCTCCTACGTCCCGCATGATCTCGGCTGTTGCGCCATCCGGCACGAGCGCGAGCACCGGCCGACCGGCTCTGAGATACTCGAACAGCTTGGCGGGGACGAGATCTACGGTGTCCGGGGACGCCTGCAGCAGGAGCAGCATGCCCGCCGTACTCAGCTCCGCCAAAGACGTGGCGTACGACACGCGCGGAAGGAACTCCACTCTGGACGCAAGACCCGCGCGCTCGACCGCTTCCTTCATCTCCGACGACTCCCCGAACGGACCGCCGCCGAGGAAGCGAACCCGGATGCGCCTTGGCTCGACCAGTCCCGCCTCTCCGGCCCGACGCACCGCCTCGAGCACGGGGCGGGGATCGCGGAAACTGCTATTGATGTTCCCCGCATGCACGATGAGCAGCTCGTCCGATGACGGCCTCGATGGTTTGACGGCAAGCGAGAAGTCCTCTTCGTCGTATCCGTTCGGGATGGAAACGAACTTCGCCCTGGGCTCCCCTGAGTACCGACCCGCGAGCGTGTCTCGAAGACGCGCTGTGCTCGCCACGATCCGGTCGGCCCGTCGCACAACGAGACGCTCCAGCCTGCGTGCGGCGAACTGGACAATTCTCGTCGTCCCCGGCTCGGGAGGCTCTTCGCACCATGGATCACGGAAGTCTGCGACCCACCGAATACCGGCGGGTCGAGAAAGCGCCAGCCCGATGAGGTGCGCGGTCGCATGGGGGCTCGTCGAGTAAATCAGATCCACCGGGTCATCTCTCACCGCCCGCCGCCCTGCCGCCACGGCCCAGGGCCACCAGCCGATCCAGCGATCGGGGATGGCCAAAATTGAGGGATAGCTTCCCCGAATGGCGAAGTGCCTCTTGACGTCGATGAAGCGAGTCCGGACCACGCGCACATCGGCCGGGATCTGCTCTTCGAGCTTCGGATCGGTCACATCGTAGGCTTCTCGGTTGAGGGTCAGCACTGTCACACGCCATCCGAATCGTCCAAGGTAGCGCGTATACTTCAGAGTCCGCAGGACCCCGCTGCTGCTACTCTCTGGAGGATAGTGGTAGGCGAGGAAGAGAGCATGCTTCATCGGTGGCGGACTCCGGTCAGGATTTTCTTGTTTTCGCCGGCACGTCAATGGACAATAGACTCATGGAGCGATCGCTACTTCGTTCGAGCGTCGTCGCACTCGTCGGTTTCTCCATGCTCCTGACGTCGGCTGCATCAGTTCACGGTCAAGAGGATCCGCAACCCAGCCGTGATCCCGCCGTCTACAAAGCCCAGCTCCGCCAGTTCTCCGTACTGGGCCGGAGGACGCTCCGTGAAATTCAGGCTCTCCCGGTTGACGACTCCATCCCTGTCGATCCCCGGGTGCATCAGAATGCGCGTCAGGCTTACATCCTGGTCCGCGCTGCCCGGTGGGGGATGGAGCTCCAAATGCAGCGTGAAACAGCCTTCCAAGATCCACTCCTCAAGCTCGCTCATAAAAGGGTGGATGAGGCCTGGCACCTCGCCAGATTCCCAGTGGACAATACGGGCCTGCAGCGCTCCGAATATATTAGCAGGTCGCTACAAGACGTCTCGCGTGCGCTTCAACTTGTCGATCAAGCTTTGGTGATGCTTCCCTGAAGCAAAGCCCCTCCAGCTGACGCCTGCGCGATACTCACTGACCAGATGATTCTCCGAAGGCCGTTTGTCGATCAAACCTTTAATCTTGCCACGACACCTGGGGACTCTACTGGCTTGCAGCGCTCCGATATATTGGCAGGTCAGTGCAACACCTTTCGCGCGCCCTGCAACTGATCGATCAAGCCCTTGTGATCATGCCCTGAATAGGAGGCCACTGGGCTCCTCGCGCTTCCTGATTGCCTTCCCGAAAACGGCTGGGCTCGCCGATCAGTCGATCCTGTGGAATATGGTCCATTTCTCGAGATCGTATAAGTCCGCGGATGACATACCAAGTAGGCGTTTGAGGCTGCGCTTGGCCGCCGCGATGACTCCCGACTTCGCCACTGAACGACGAACGGCACCGCCGTCGAATGGCCTGAGCATGGTCATCAGCTCTCGATGGATCCCGGCTCCGAGAGCGGACCGATCGGGAAATTCGAAGATTCCCCCAGAACCCACAAACAGCGTTTCGTGTCCATACGGGGTGGCCAGGCTCTGTCGCAGGTAGGACGCCCGCGTTCGATAGACAACGTCATAGCTTTTCTGGTTCTCCCCAGCTTCCTCCACCATTTCCACATTTACCTTCCGCCCTGTCTTCACCACTCGAATTCCGACCGATGTGCCTTTGATCTGAAGAAGGCATCTGAAATCGCCCTCGTAGTCCCCGAGGTATCCCTCCCCCTTCAAAATGTTCCTCTCGAGAAGATCCTTCAGCTCGCACACCGTCTGAGTCCCGACCGGCGCGATCCGGTTTACTCGTTCGATAGCGTCACCGTACACTTGCCTCACTTCGTCCTGCGAAAGGCGCTGTCGGACGCTGCCTCTCACAATTGCCCCCTCGTTTATTTCAAATCCAGGCGCCACGTCAACCACCCGTGTTTCCGTCGAGCTCCCAAACTGCTTCTCAAATGCTTCCGTCGGCCTTTCCGCATTGTGCACAGCTTCGTTGCACCAGGAGAGCTCGCTTTCAAGAAACACCACGTCCGCAGCGAAGGCAAACCCGTACCGCGGCCGTAAGTCATGGATGATCCTCGCCCAGGCGCGGTTGAAGTACGCCTGACGCATGGCCGCCGTCCGGGAAGGATCTTTCCCGGGAATCACGTAACAGTTGGGAAAGTGGGAAGCCGTCCCGTAGCCGCAGAACACATAGTCTGGTCGCCCATAGAATTGTCGAATCAAGCGGCAGAACTTCTGTTGAACCGCCTCTGGCGCGGCATGAAGGGCGTCGTTCAAATTGATGCAGGTCTCCTTTCCGTCAGATACCGCCAATAGCGTATCGTCAGCGTACGTCACCATGATTCGGCACCGCACTCCGTTCCGAAGCTCTCTGTCGGTCGAACCGTCACTCTCGATAACTTCGAATCCAAGGTTCCGTATTGAGCCGGAAAGCTCCGACCCCGCCGCTACCAAGACCTTCGCACCTTGGAACAGCTTCAGCGTGGGAAGGTGAAAGTGGTCGTGATGTCCGTGCGAGATGTATACGTAGTCTATGGGCGGTCCCTGGATGGCCTGCACGTATGGCACCGGGTACGGCCACCACTGGGCGCCGAAGCATGGTCCATTCCACCACGGGTCCGAAAGAATCCTTACCCCGTTCGCCTCGATGAGGATGCTCGCGTGCCCAATGAAGGTGATCCTCATGACCACGCCTGCCCCGCCGGCATCGGGAGTGACCCTCGTTGTAACAACTGCCCTCTCCTACAATGTCAGAGTGAACAGCAGACGACGCGATCCTCAACTCAATTATAGCGTCGATCTGTTACTCGCGAGGGTAACCAGTCGAGCTAAACCGTGGGAAACCGGTGAATTCCTCTATCCCTCGGCTAGCCCATGCTAGTCTCGGTGCAGCATCGTTGGTTCTTGGCGTAGGTCTTGCTTGACGATCTACAGAAAGCCGGATCTGAAGCCGCTGTGTAAGCAATGCTGACACGAAAGACCCATCGTAAGCACCCGCCGTCAGTCCGCGTCGAGACCGGCCCCGCTGCCGGCGACGACGTGGATATTCGGACCAGGGTCCTCATCGCCCTTCGCTGGACGGCCATGTCAAAATTTCTCGGACAGCTCGTCTCCTGGACCGTCACCCTTTACGTCATTCGCATTCTCTCTCCTGAGGACTACGGTCTCATGGCGATGGCCACCGTTCCCATCGCCCTCTTTTATCTGCTGAATACCGCCGGGCTGGACGCTGTTCTCGTGCAGAAGCGAGAGCTGAGCGATCAGCTCCGCGCCCAGATCTTCGGCATCGTCATCGTGCTGAATCTTCTCATCTTCATTGTCTTCCTGGGAACCGCTCCCTGGATCGCGGCCTTCTATCGCGAGCCGAGACTTACCGCCATCATCCGGATCTTGGCCCTCCAGTTCATCTTGCTGCCGGTCGAGACTCTTCCCCAGGCCCAGCTGGAACGGGAGATCAACTTCGGGCGTCGGTCGATCGTGGAGCTCGTGACCATCGTGGCAGGCAGCCTGATGGCTTTGACCCTGGCCCGCGCCGGCTTCGGCGTCTGGACCCTCGTCTGGGGCTCCTTGACCACCACCGCCATTCGCATGGCGGGCCTGAATCTCATCCAGCGCTCCCTCTGCTGGCCACGCTTCTCGCTCGGGGGAATGAAGACAGACCTGCTCTTCGGGCGAGCCGCCACGGTGGACCGCGCGCTGCGATTTGCCTTGGCCGATACCGATCGATTCATCGGTGGGAGATTCTTCGGAAACACATTGCTCGGATACTATGCCGTGGCCAATGATCTCGCCTCGCTTCCCATCAACAAGCTCACCGGACTGATCAATTCGATCGCCCTTCCCGCATTTGCCAGGGCGCAGAGCGGCCCCGGAGGAGCGCGGGCGGCCCTGTTGACGATGACTCGCCTGATGAGTCTTCTCGCCTTCCCGTTCTTTCTCGGTATATCGAGCATTGCTCCGGAAATTTCGACGCTCCTCCTCGGACCCAAGTGGCAGGCAGCCACCGTACCCTTACAGCTTCTGAGCCTCGTCATGCCCTTGAGGATGCTGATGAACGCCCTCCAGCCATTCCTGTGGGGCGTGGGCCGGCCAGAGACCAGTGTCTCGATCTTCCTGATCGGAGCTCTGAGCATGCCGCTGGCGTTTCTCGTCGGCGCACAGTGGGGCCCGGTCGGCCTCAGCCTCGCGTGGGCCCTTGCTTACCCGGTCGTCTTCCTCGTTTCGATCGCGCATGCCCGAACACTGTCCGGTGTTCTCGTCACGGATATCTTGCGAACAATGGAGCGGCCGATCCTGGCCAGCTTGCTCATGTATGCCGTGGTGTTCGCGGTGAAGCACTATGTCGCGTTCGGTCAGAGCGAGCACATTCTGCACCTTGCCTCGCTGGTTCTCGTGGGCGCCGTCACGTACATCGGCTCGATGCTGGTGCTGGACCGCGGTGCGTGCCGTGAAAGCAGCGAGGCTCTCCGGGCCTTCTTCGGCGTCCGGCCCTACTCGTATGACCCGCGGCCACTCAGCAAGAACGACGAGACTCCTCTGGCTGGTCACTGAGGTAGCTGCAAGCTCGCGTTCTGGACTGGCATGCCTCTTGCTGATCTCTCCGGAGCATCCAGGCTTCTCGCGCTTCGATGAGACTGCATGACTTCTAGGAGATACCGGCCGAAAAGAGGGAAACTTGTCGAGAAGGCTGCCGCCCATGAGCTCAACTGATCGTCCGGATCGTCTCAAAGTGCTGTTCTTCTCGCAGCCGTTCGTCTACCCGGCGGACACCGGCGGCAAGATCCGGACGAGCCAGACGCTCCGTCACCTGCGCGACACCTTCGACATCACCCTCGTGAGCAATGTCGATCCCAAGCGGGACATGCCGCATCTGGATCAGATGGCCTCGTTGTGCGACGAGTTTCATCCGGTGCCGCGCTCGACGGTGCGGAAGTATTCGGCCGCTTTCTATCTGAAGGTCCTCGCCTACTCCTTCTCCCGCTACCCCGTGATCGTGCTGAGCGATTACTCACGCGCCACCGTGGCGAAGCTCCGGGAGCTCCTGGCCGCGCGCCGCTATGACCTGCTCGTCTGCGACTTCCTCCAGCCCACGCTAAACCTGCGCGCGCTCGACACGCCGCGCACCCTGCTCTTCCAGCACAACGTCGAGTCCATGATCTGGGAGCGACACTATCGAACATCCAAGAATCCCGTGCTTCGGCTCTTCTGGTATCTGCAGTGGCAGAAACTGAGGCGCTATGAGCGCGACGCGTGCCCACGGTTCGACGGGATCGTCGCCGTGTCCGAGCAGGACAAGGAGGTGCTCGAGCGCGACTTCGGAGCAAGGAATGTCCACGCCATCCCGACCGGCGTCGACACCGAGTTCTTCCGACCCGCGCCCGAGCCGCCCGAGGACAACAACCTCGTCTTCCTGGGCGCCATGGACTGGCTGCCGAACGAAGATGCCATCCTTTTCTTCACCGACGAGGTGCTGCCCCGGCTTCGCACCCTCGTGCCCTCGGTCCGCGTCACGGTCGTGGGCCGGAACCCGTCCGCACGATTGCTCGAGCGCACGCGGCTCCATCCTGAGATTCGCGTTCTCGGTCGGGTCGAAGACGTCCGTCCCCACGTCGCCCGCGGAGCCCTGTTCATCATCCCCCTCCGCATCGGAGGGGGCACCCGGATCAAGGCCTATGAGGCCATGGCCATGGGCAAGGCCGTGGTGTCGACCCGCGTCGGCATCGAAGGGCTTCCTGTCCGGGATGGCGAGACTGTCGTGCTCGCGGACCACCCCGAGGAGTTCGCGGCCGCCGCGGCTCGCCTGCTCAAGGACAGGGCCGAGCGCGATCGCATCGGACGCAATGCCCGGGCCTACGTCGAGAGCAACGTGAGCTGGCGCCGCGCCGCCGATGCCTTCGCGGAGGCGTGCGTGAAGGTGGCCCGTGGCTAGCGCCGCCGCCGTGGTCAAGGCGGCCATGTTGCGGTTCATGCCCGATGCCCTTCTCCAACCGCTCAAGCGCGTGCGTTACCATGCCGCGGTACGTTCTTTCTGGTCGCCGGAGGCCACGGTCATGGTCGCCCTCGTCGAGGCGGGGGACCGTGTCCTCGACATCGGAGCCCATGCCGGCTGGTACACCCACGTGCTCTCGCAGGCGGTCGGCCCCGATGGCCAGGTCTATAGCTTCGAGCCCATCCCCCACACGTTCGCCCTCTTGAGCTCCTGCGTTCGCCGCCTCCGGATGCAAAACGTCACCCTGTTCAACTATGCTGCCTCTCGCGAGATAGGTCGCGCCGTGATGACGGTGCCCGAGTATCCGACGGGCGGCGAGAACTTCTACCAGGCGTCTCTGGTGGCGGAGGCGGGGGAGGCGACGTCTCTGCGGCGGATCTCGGTCGAGCTGCGCTCGGTGGACTCGGTCCTTCCGGCCTCCGCGCGGCCCGTCACGTTCATCAAGTGCGATGTGGAGGGGCACGAGGCTGATGCGCTGGCCGGGGCCGCGCGCACCATCGAGCGCGACCGGCCGGGCCTCTGCGTCGAGGTCACGGGCGACCCCGATGCGGTCGGCTCGGCCAGCCATCGGATCGTGACCTGGCTGACCGAGCTTGGCTATCAAGCCTGCTGGCTCGACGCGGGACGGCTGGTGCGCCGTCGCCCCGGAGATCGCTCCGTGAACTATTTCTTCCTGACGGCCTCCCAGCTCAGCCGGCTCGCGGCACGCGGTATCGTTTCCGGGTGACGGCCGCCTACTTGATCTCGTCCTTGATGCGGGCCACGATCTGCCTGCGATCGTAGCCGCGTGCCACGGCCTCCCGGGCGGCGGCGCCGAGCCTCTCGCAGCGCGGTAGGTCTCTCAAGAGCTCGACACACGCCCTCGCGAATGCCGGGCCACCGTCTCGTAGGACAATATCCCGACCGTCCCGCAGCTCCAGCCCCTCCGCGCCGACGGTGGTCGACACGATGGCCTTTCCGTGGGCGCCCGCCTCGAGGATCTTCAGCCGTGTCCCCCCGCCCGAGAGGATCGGGCAGCAGACGATCCGCACCCGACGATAGAGCGCGTTCAGGTCGTTCACGAAGCCCGTGAACTCTACTCCGGCCGGCTGACTGGCAAAGTCCGGAATCCGCTCTGGCTTGTTGCCGGCGATGACGAGTTGGGCTTCGGGACAGGCCTCGCGAACGAGAGGCCAGACCTCCCGGATGAGAAAATCGGCGGCCGTGATATTGGGCGCGTACGCATACGTGGCCAAGAAGAGCAATGTCTTCGAAGCGGGATCCATCCCATGGTCCACGGGAATCGCGACCGCGTTGGGGACCGTGACGACGTGGGGCAGCCGCCACCATCTGGCCAGATACCGGCGATCCAGATCGGAGCACACGAACGCCTTGCGGCTAAGCTTGACGGCACGCCTCTCTCCGGCGAAAAGGGCGGGCACCTGCAGGTAGTAGAGGCGCTTCCCCAGCCAGAAGGGCGGCTGTCGGATCTGACGGACAAACTTCACGTGCTCGATGTCGTCGAGGTCCAGGAAGACGGGCGGGAGCTCGCGTCGGGTGAGGAGCGCCGGACACATGGCGTCGAGCCGATGGACGAAGACCGCGTCTGGGCGGCCCTCGAGAGCGGTCTCGAAGGCGGCGATCTGAGCCGCGCCGCTCGTCCCTGCGTAGTACGCTTGCGCAAACAAGCTCGTCGCCGGCCCCAGGTAGTGATTCCAGAACGAAACAGGAGTGACGGGTGACGCCACGGGACACAGGGTCACCTTGGCACGGATGCCCCAAAAAGCATTGAGGTCGGCCTCAGCCCTTCGCATGGCGGTGGGCGAGGCATCGACACCTGGCTCAGTGTAGAACAGCATCTCGATCGGCTCGGCAAGCTCGGCGAGCGCGTCGAGGAAAAGCCTCATGCGGATGTAGACCCCGTGGACCGCTCTCTCGATCTCGTGCGGGAACTGCCTCGAGACGAATAGTATGCGGCTCACCCGCACCCTCCTGTGATCGGGAGGGAGGCGATCCAATGGCCGCAGTCAGGGAAAACTCCTACTCTCATGTCCGCTCCGTATAGCGTATCAGCCGCCACCGCTGCCGTGCTCATGCAGTCAAACTTCTTGCCACTTGAGCTCTCTAGCTTTGGGCCATCTCTCCTTTCGAGCTAGCTCACTGAACGGATCACCCACACAGGACGCGGGATCGACTTCCGGAAAGAATTCTTCTCCAACACCATTCTTCATGAAAAAAGCGTTGAATCCGAACCGGTGGGTGCCGACGAGCCGATAGCCTTTCTCTCGGCCAAGCTTGCACATGGCGGCGAGTGAAGCGCCCCGATAGTTCTCCGATGCAGAAACGAATTGGGGGTCATATGGAACAGTCAATGCCCTGTCGGGCGGTATGGGGTTATGTGTTTCGCAAACGACCACCCGCGGGTCAACAGCCGATATGGCCTTCCACACCCAGTAGTCCATGCCGTCTAAATCGAGACTCAGCAGGTCGATCGGCCCGCGAACACCCGACTCCTCGATCACGCTGTTGACGTTCTCGGCGGTTATCCACGCCTTGGTGAACCTCGGCCGGTAGAGGAACGTATCCTTGTTCTTCGCGAAGAACTGGGTCCCAGCTTTCACGTTTTCCTCGTCCCCATCGAACAGATACCCCCACCAGCCATGATTGATGATCAAATTGGCGGTATTGCATTCCCGACCGTCTCCGGCGCAGATTTCCACACATTTCCGGTTGATAGGAGGAACAAGGGAGAAGATATAGAGCAAGATCCCGTCTTCCTCGAACTGGGAGTATTTCCTGAAGCCTACATCCTTGATACCCGGCAGCCGGTCACGTCCCTGGGAGGCGAGTAAACGATACTGGCCCATGAGCACCTTTTGAGCCGCTGCCTCGTTGTCGATGGGGCGATTCTCAGAAGCGAGTCTGATTTCATCGAGAAGGGGCTGGGCAAGTCGCTTCAATACTCTTCGCAAGATTCGCTTCATCGTCATTGCCCCCTTGCTGAATGAATGGCCCCTGTCGCCAGAAACGCAGGAGCCTCTGATCCGGCCTCAGAGAAGTTTGACTTAACTCCATGGCGACCTCCAAAGGAAGCTTTCGAAGGAAGCCGCCCGTGCTGACCCCTTGGCATCGACGTGCACAAGAAGGGCCGCCAGAAGCGACCTCTCGAGATAAACTTGGGCTGCTTTGGGCGCCGGCGAGGTGTTTCACAAGGCACAGTCTCAGCGATGAAATCACTCCTGATAAGCACCTACTATCCGCCCGAACACGGCGGGATCGCGCACTACATGGCGAGCGTCGCGGAGGCGCTTGGACCCGAGCGCGTCTGTTGCCTCACGAGTGTGCCCCCGCCCGATGCCGCCGCGGGCGGGGTTGACACTGTCCGGGTCTACCGGCGTCCCCGCGCGTTCGCGGCCTCGAAGCTCACGCAGGCGCTCAACGTGGGTGCGACCATAGGCGAGATCATATTGCGCGAGCGGCCTCAGGCGGTGCAGCTCGCCACGACCACCAGCGAGGGCTATTTTGGCCTCTGGCTGCGTCGCTGGCTCGGTCTTCCCTTCGTGGTGTACGCGCATGGCAACGAGGTGCTCCAGGCCGTACAGGCATCCTGGCCCCTGGCCCGGCGGGCACTCGTGAGCGCGGACCGGGTCCTCGCCAACAGCGGGTTCACGGCAGGGCTGGTGCGCGACGCCGGGGTGGCTCCCGAGCGCATCGAGATCGTCCACCCCGGATGTGATGTCGAGACGTACCGTCCGTCGGAGGGCGACGAAGGCCTCCGGCGGCGCCTGCTGGGCGAGCGTCGCGGGGGCCCGGTCCTGCTATCGGTCGGCGGGCTCGTCCCGCGGAAAGGCCACGACATGGTCATCCGTGCCCTCCCACGACTTCTGAAGCGATATCCCGACCTCGTTTATCTGGTCGTCGGCGAAGGGCGCCATCGGCAAACCCTCGAGGCATTGATCGGAGAGGTCGGCGTGGGCGACCACGTCGTCCTGACCGGGGAGGTCAGAGACGTCCCCCTCGAGCGGATCTACGCCCTCTGCGATCTCTTCATCATGGCCAGCCGCCAGCAGCTCGATCAGTGTGACGTCGAAGGCTTCGGGATGGTGTTTCTCGAAGCCAACGCGTGCGGCAAGGCCGTCATCGGCGGGCGATCAGGGGGAATCGCCGATGCCATCATAGACGGCGAGACCGGCCTCCTCGTGGACCCACATTCGCCCGAGGCGATCGCAGCTGCGGTGGATCGGCTACTGTCCAACCCCGCCCTCGCGGCGCGCATGGGGGCCCAGGGTCGCTCCAGGGTCATCAATGAGTTCACCTGGGCCCGCGTCGCCACCCGCATCCAGGACATCCTCTGCGGGCTCACGGCGCCTCGCTAACATAGCCTTCCCGCACGCCGGTCGTCCGCCGGCCTCTCCCCACCACCGGGTGGCCGCCGCCCCGGATCGCCGCGAGACCCGACAATACGTTGGAAAAGGGCAAGCTGCCCACGCGTGGTCTCCTCCCAGCTGAATCGCTCCGCGTGCCGGCGCGTGTCCTCCCGGGCGGGCGGACTCGCCAGCAATTGTTGCGTCGCCGACACGAGCGCCTCGACCGTGCGCGGCTCGAACTGTGCTCCCGCCGCAACCGATGTGACGATTTCTGGAATGCCGCCGACCCGTGTCGCGATCACGGGTGTCCCGCACGCCATGGCCTCCAGCAACACGTTCGGCCATCCCTCCCGGCTCGATGCCAGCACCAGCGCGTCCGCGGCGGAGTAGTAGAGTGGCAGCTCGACTTGAGGGATGGCGCCCATAATCCGCACGCGGGGCGCGACACCCGTCTCGCGCGCGAGCGATTGGAGGCGTCCGCGTTCGGGGCCATCGCCGATGACGATCAGCGTCGCGTCCGCCAGTTGCTTGAGGGCCCGTATGACCAGGTCGTGGCCCTTCAGCTCAAAAAGGTTGCCGACGGAGAGCAGCAGCGTCCCGCTGATCCCGAGGTGCGCCCGCTCCGCCTTGCGATCGAGGGGTCGGAACGCCTCCAGATCGACCCCGTTCCGCAACACGGTGACTTTGCCCGTCTCGATTCCCAGCCCTTCGAGTGCGCGCCCCAGCGCCCCGCTCACCGCGATCACGGCCGCGGCCTTCCGGGCAGCCCAGATGATGAGCCTTCGAGGCACGGGATGGCGCGGGATCAGCGTGACATCGCTGCCGCGCGCCGTGATCACCACCGGCTTGCCAAGATGCCGACCGAGGAGGGCGGCGGCGACGCCATCTGGATAAAAATAGTGCGCGTCGATGACATCGAAGCTGTAGCCCTTGTCGATGAGGTGGCGCAGGGTCGAGAGGCAGGCCCGGGCGAGCAAGAACGGGGCGGTACTCATCCCGATCTTGGGCAGCAGCGGATAGCGCGGGTGCAGCACCTCGATGTCGCGATGCACCTCGCGGCGCGGCGTCCGCGCGAAGGCCCCGTATTTCCCGGACCAAGAGCGGGACGACGGGAACCAGGGAACGGGCGCCACCACCACGGATTGCGCCGAGCCGCTGGCCACCAGATGGCGCAGTCGGGATTCGACGAAGATACCGTGCCCCGGGCGCACCGAGCTTGGATACAGGGTGGAGAAGGTGAGCAGCCTCACCATGGATAGCCGGCCGCCAGAGGGGCCACCTTGAGCGCGCGGTCATACAGCCCCACGTAGGCCTTCACCATTGCCTCCATGCTGAACCGCGCTTCGACCGCGGCACGCGCCGCCGCCCCGTGCTGCGCACACTTTGCAGCATCGTCGGCATAGACCGCGATGGCGGCGGCCATGGCCTTCGGCTCCGCGGGCGGCACCAGCAAGGCCGACCGTCCTTCCTCCACGAGCTCCGGATTGCCGCCCACGCGCGTCGCCACGATCGGCAATCCGGTCGCCATTGCCTCGAGGATCGTGTTGGAGATGCCCTCGGCCAGCGAAGGCAGGACGAACAGGTCGAAGCCTCGCATCAGCTCGGCGATGTCGGTACGTTCGCCGGGGAGCCACGCCCGATCGAGCACGCCCGCTTGCCTGAGCAGATCAATGGCCGGCGTGCGCAGGGCGCCATCGCCGATGACGGCAAGTCGCGCTCGCCCCCGTAAGTCCGGCCTGGACTCCCACAAGCACACGAACGCCCGCGCGAGCGTCACCTGGTCCTTGACCGCCTGCATGCGCCCGACGGTGCCGATCACGAACGTCCCAGCGCCGCCAAATCCCTCGACCGGTAACGACGACCGCGGCGGCGTCGCGGGGCGGAAGAGCGTCGTGTCGACGCCGTTGTAGATCTGCGTGATACGCGACGGCGCCACCGCGATCTTGTCCACGAGATAGCGCTCGAGGTCGCGCGAGAGGGCCACGTAGTGATGCACAAAGGGCCGAATCAGCCGGCGGACACGCTGGTACTTCACGTTGCTCCCGTCGAGGTCGCCCATGTCGCGCCCGTGCTCGCCGTGGATGCGGACCGGTACTCCGGCCAGGGTCGCGGGGACCTGGACGGCGAGGGTGCTGAGATTGCGCGTGTGCACGAGCTGTGGCCGGAGCGTGCGCAAGAGCCGCCAGACGCCCACGTAGAACCCCGGGACCTTACCCGGCGGCTTGTGGAGCGCATAGCATTCGACATCGCTTCGACGGATGCGGAGCCGGAAGTCCGAATAGTCCGTCAAGCAGATGATGGCGTGGCGATATCTCTCGGCCGGCATGTGGTTGATGAGATTCACCAGGCCATTTTCCAGCCCGCCGGTCTTCAAACCGAAGATCACGTGGGCGATCAGCGGCGGGCCGCCCGCGACGATCGAAGTTGGCATCCACTCGACAGTCTACTACGGCAGGGCTCGAGGGCTTCGGAAATGGCAGCCACGAACCTCACGATCTCGTGTCAGTTCTGCTTTTCTTGCTCGGGCGCGAGCGGTGACCCAGGTCCACATTTCCTTTTGAGAGGTGAACGGGCCAGGCCATAATCGCGGAACACCCGCAAACAATGCGCCCGTTCAGCGCCACGACAGGGAGAAAGAGGTCCAAAACGGAAATCTCGGTGAAGTTTCACAGGGCCGGCTGGATCAATTGACCGGCTATCCGGTGATGGAAGGCGCTCGATTGCGGCGATGGTTGGGGGCGGCCTCCTCGCCACGTCGCTGGCTACCGCGTCTGCGCTTCGACGTGGGCGCATTGATCGAGATCGACCTCCGCTCGCTGGCGCTCTTTCGGATCGGCGTCGCCGTCACCGTGCTCATCGATCTCGCCTCACGCGTGCGCGACCTCGACGCGCTCTACGGGGCCAGGGGCGTGCTTCCGCCGGAGCTGGCGCGCGTGCTCTGGGACCTGCGAGTGACGGTTTCGCCCTTCACCTGGGTAGCTGCGTGGCCCTCATTGCTGTGGACCGGAGTCGCCCTGCTCGCCATCGCCGCGCTTTGCCTGGCGCTGGGCGTAACTCCGCGCCTCGCGGCCGCCGTGGCCTGGGGGCTGCTCGCGGCACTCCAGGATCGCAATATGGGGTTGGTGATGGGGGGTGATCGCTTTCTGCTCCTGCTGCTCATGTCGTGCATCCTGCTGCCCACCGGGGCCCGCCTGTCCCTCCGTCCGGCGCCGCTCGGCGCGACACGCATCCGATCGTGGGCCGGCGCCGGTCTGCTGCTGCAGGTAATGCTGGTCTACGTGGTTACCGGACTCAAAAAGACCGGATCCGATTGGTTCGACGGCACGGCGCTGTGGTACGCGCTGAGCGACTATGAGTACGTCACTGCCGCGGGGCACTGGCTGCGTTCCCAGCCGGTGCTCATTGTGCCTCTTTCCTTCGCCGTCAAGTGGGTCGAGATTTTCGGACCATTGCTTGTACTCTCGCCCTGGGGCAACGGAACCGCACGCCTAACAGCGATAGGGCTCTTCTGGACCCTCCACCTCGGCCTCCAGGCCTGTCAAGCGATCGGTGTATTCCAACTCGTGGGGCTCGCAGCCTGGCTGCCCTTCCTGCCGTCGGCCATATGGGACCGACGCGCAACGCGCGAGCCAGCGGGACGCGAGGCCCCGATCCACGCTGAACAGGGAGTCCAACCCGCCAGGTGGTCGGAGAGACTCGCGCTGGTCCCCATCGCGTATCTGATCATAGTATTGGGCTACGTATTCACCGGCGTCCTCGTCCATGGCACCCCCTACCCGACGCCTGCACCGATCGAAAGGATCGCCAGACCCCTGCACCTGCAACAGGGCTGGGCGATGTTTTCATCCGTTCCGCACGAGCAGGTCTGGATTCTCGCGCCGGGTTGGCTGGCGGATGGCTCGGAGATCGAGGTGCTGCGCCGCGCCCCGGTGGACTGGAGCAGACCCTGGGATCTTCAGTCGGCGCAGCGCGGCTTTCGCTGGACGCTCTATCTAGGCAATGTGATAAAGAAGGGGGTCAACGACCCGACCTTGCAAATGACCCATCCCGTACTGCTCGAGTACCTGTGTCGGGAGTGGAACGCGCGAAACGAACGGGAACACCGGCTGGAACGTGTCACCCTGGTGGCGGTGACCGAGGTCATTCCAGGCCTCGGCATAACGAGCGCTGCCCCGGGCGGCCGCTATCTGATCGCCACGCTCACCTGCCCGCCAACCTGGTGGTGACCCTGCTCACTAAATCGCCAATGAGAGCTAAGATGAAGAATATGAGAATTGGACGCCGCCCGAGGCTCTTCTTGAGCTGTGCGTTCGCCGCCGTGGTCGGCGTCGGTCTCGCGGCGGGCTCCGGCCATACCCAGCCCTACGAGTACGTGATCACGTTCGACAACGTGGTCATCCGAGGAACCGATCCAACTTTCGACTCACCGGAGGCCGCGCACCGCGAGCTGCCTGGACTGGACAAGCTGTTGCCTTCGGCCGAGGAGAAGTCCGATCAGGCCAGGCGGAGTGACGGGTCGATCGGACAGGCGCCCAAGGGAGACAATTCCGCCAGGCAGTCGACCAAGGGAGACAGTTCCACCAAGAGAGACAGCTCCACCGGCCCCCCGCCCAAGCTCACCATTCGGATTGCCGGCTCCCTGCTACCCTTCGAGCCCGGCACGGGCACGGAAAACCCGAGCTTCGTCCAGGAAGGCTTCCTGGTGGAGTCGTTCTGGGCCGGCAAGATCGGCACGCGCGAAGGATTCTTCAAGCGCGCCCATTTTCACCCGAATGACCTTTCGTCAGGATTCGAGGGTCAACATCTCGGCAACCCCGACGAGCTCCACGGGCTCTACATCCGCTCTCTGGACGGGAAACGCTTCGGAGTCAAGAGCCTTCGGTACCGCGTGACCCGCAACCGGCAGATCCCGACCAAGCCTCTCAGCATCGAGGGGTTCAGCAACTTCAACGTCAACGTGCTCATCGGGAGATTTTTCGACCCGCGGACTCCCATTCGCGTCCAGTTCACACCCCTCCCCATCGGCCTGCCGGTCGGCAACGACTTGAACCTGCCATGGTTTACCCTGCGCATCTTTGGCTTTCAGCTGGTCGACCAGGTCTACATCGCCAGCACGGCCAGCGTGGACTTCGACGACATTGTCCTCACAAAGAGCGAGCCGCCGCCTCTGGCCCCGGAGCGTAAGGAGGAGGACAAGTAGTATGGCCAAGCAGAACATCACGCGCGTGGAGAAGCCCTGGGGCCATGAGCTGATCTGGGCCCATACCGCCGACTACGTCGGCAAGATCCTGCACATCAAGAAGGGCCACCAGCTGTCGCTGCAGTACCATCGGCAAAAGGTCGAAACGATCCTCCTCTATTCGGGAAAGATGGACTTCGTGTTCGACAACGAGCAAGGGCAGCTCGAGACCATTCCGTTGAAGGCGGGCGAGGCCCATCACATCCCGACGGGCAAGCGCCATCGTATGATCGCGCTCGAGGATTGCGACGTCTTCGAGGTGTCCACTCCGCAGCTGGATGATGTGGTCCGGCTCGAGGACGGCTACGGCCGCGCCGGCGCCGGGTAAATCGTTCAGAGCTCTCCGCTGAACACTCTCATCGTTTGCTCCAAAGCCTTGTCCCAGGAAAACCACTCCCGGGTCAGCTGAAGCGCGCCTTCCTGGAGTCGCCGGCGGACGTCTGGAGAATCCCTGAGGGAATCCAGTCGATCCGCCAGCGCGTCAGGGTTTTTGGGCCGAACCATCAGGACGTTGCTCCCATCGACGAAGGCCGACTCGGTTGCTGCCGATTTCGTCGTGACGATGGCCAGACCGTGAGAGGCCGCAACAGAAAATGAGCTGTTGTGGAGCTGCACCCCCTTCTCGAACGGCAAGGCGCACGCATCCGCCAGTCGAAGGTAGCGGGATCCACGATCGCTATCGAAGGGGCAGTCGCCGCTCCAGAACACCCTGTCCTCCACGCCCAGCCTCCGGGCCAACCCCTTCAGTTCCTCGCCATAGCCCTGGCGGTTCCATGTCTGGAGGAACACTTCATTTTCGCCGCCAATCATCAGCAGCCGCACCGGTCGATTTCGCTGGACCAGTATCTGAAGAGCCTCCAACAGCACCTCGAGGCCCTTGCCCGGATACAAGAGACCGTAAAACGCGACCACGAAGTCCTGCTTGGTGATCTGCAGTTGCTCCCGTTCACGTTGCCTCGTACCTTCGTCCATCTCAGCGGAGATCGGAATCGTGGGGGGAGGCGGAATCAAGACGCACTTGCCTGCCACACCTTCAACCCGCTTCGCCAGCATGCCGACATGATCTTGCGACAAGATCACGATACGGTCGCTCTCGTGCAGAATAGAACCATACTCATAGTCCACGTTTCGCAAACCCACCCAGAACGCAAGCACCTTGCGAATGGCGCGGGTCGGTCTGCCCAGGCGGGCGATGTAGACAGGCTCCGGATATTCGATATGTGTGACGAATCGAACCTGAGGCAACATCCGTCGGAGAATGACCGGAGCCAGCGTGATCATCGGCTGATCATGATAGATGCTGCCGGCAAAATGAAGGTCCACCACATCCGGGCAAAATTGCCGAGCCAGTCGGAGCAGCCGCGGAAGCTCTCTCCAGGACCACGTCCGCATCAGGGGCGAGAGTTGGAAGGACGGGCTTCTGTCCACGTTGTGGATCTGGGACGTCAAGACATGGACATCCACTCCGTGTTCGCCAAGCTTCTCGCAGAGTCGAAAGGCAAACGGACCGCCGCCCGATCGCATCGGCGGGAACGTCGCGGAGATGACCAGAACCCGCATCTTACGAGCGAGACCCTGCGAGATACACATGCCCAGCTTTCATGGCTCGACAAAGATAGCATCAGACCTGGAACAAGGCCTCTTCCGGTCCCGCGGGGCACTATCCCTTCCGGCAAAACCGGGTCTCCATGCCGAGCGGGATCGCCGTGGCCGAGGGTCGATTAATTATGTCAACTGCCCGGGTCGGAACTATAGTAAGTCGCATGCGCGCTGGGCCCGCCCACTCCTTGCCATGGGAACCATGACCGGCACAGCTCCGGGGGCCGACGCGACGGCCCTGCGGGCTCTCGAAACGATGACTGACGTCGTCGCCGGCGTGAAGCTGGATCGCGCCATGAAGTCGCAATAGTGGCGCCGCGGCGACGCGCTCCGCTCCCCAGCGCGCTTCTCGCCGTTGTCTCTCTTCTCCTCGGTCTCGCCTTCTGGATCGCCCTGCCCTCGGCCGATTCGGCCAGCAGCGTGGTCTTGCCCGAGGTCCGGGATCGCGTCCTGCGGGAAGGGCGGGTGCGCGTCATTGCCGAGATGCGTCTCCCCGCGGGAGCCCACGTGCCGGAAGGCCTGCTCACGGCGGCGGGGCAGAGCGTGCAGCGTCGCGACATCGCGAGCGCGCAGCTCCAGACCCTGGCGCGACTGAAGGGGCGCAGCCATCGCGTGCTCCACCAGTTCAGCACTGTGCCGCTGGTGGCGCTGGAGATCGGCCCCGACGCCCTGGTCGAGCTCGAGGCCTCGAGCCTCTGGGTCAAGCGCGTGGTCGTGGACACGCTCAACGCGCCAAGCCTGCCGCAGAGCATCCCTCTGATCGGCGCCGACCAGGCCTGGAGCCGGGGCTTCGACGGCACGGGCGTGGTCGTGGCCATCGTCGACACGGGCGTGGAGGCGACGCATCCGTTTCTGGCGGGCAAGGTTGTGGAGGAAGCCTGCTATTCGAGCAATGTCTCGGGGCACAGCACCACCATGTGCCCGAATGGCTCGACCCAGCAGACGGGCCCGGGCGCGGGGGTGAGCTGTCCGCTCTCCAGCTGCTGGCATGGCACGCACGTGGCGGGCATCGCCGCCGGCAACGGCGCGGGAGCTGGCGTCGCCTTCTCGGGGGTGGCGAAGGGCGCGCAGATCATGTCCGCCATGGTCTTCTCCAAGTTCAGCAGCGCCACGGATTGCAGCCCCGGCTCGGCGCCCTGCGCGCTGGCGTGGACCTCGGACATCATCGCCGGACTCGAGCGGGTGTACGCCGTTCGCGGCTCGCGGAACCTGTCCTCGGCGAATCTGAGCCTCGGGGGAAGCACGCCGTACACGTCGCCCTGCGACGGCGACCCGACGAAGCCGATCATCGACAACCTCCGGTCCGCGGGCATCGCCTCGGCCATCGCGGCCGGCAACAACGGGTTCACCAATGCCCTCAGCGCGCCCGGCTGCGTCTCGTCGGCCATCAGCGTGGGCGCCACCTCGAAATCTGATGTCGTCGCGTCGTTCTCCAACACCGCCTCCTACATGTCCCTCTTCGCTCCCGGCGTGTCGATCTACTCGTCGGTGACGGGAGGGACCTTTGGTTACGCCAGCGGTACCTCGATGGCGACGCCGCACGTCACCGGCACGTGGGCCGTGCTCAAGCAGGCGGCCCCTAGCGCGAGCGTGGATCAGATTCTCACCGCCCTGCAGACCACGGGCGTGCCGGTCAGTGAAACCAATGGCGGGGTCACCATCACGAAGTCGAGGATACAGGTCGATCAGGCGCTGGCCGCGCTCGTTCCGACGGTGACCTCGGTGTCACCGAATCAGGGCACGCCTGGAGCGGCGGTGCCCGTGACGATCAATGGTGCCGGGTTTGCGACGGGGGCAACGGTGAGCGCCGGGGCGGGGATTACGGTGTCGAACCTCTCCGTCGTGTCCGCGATACAGCTGACGGCGACACTTACCATCGCCGCGGGTGCCACCTCGGGAGTTCGCGACCTCAGCGTGACCAATCCTGGCGGGGGTACCGGGACGCTGAGCGGTGGATTCACCGTGGCGGCGGCAGGGGTGTCGGTGACTTCGATCGCGCCGAATCAGGGGGCACAGGGCGCCTCGGTCCCCGTGACCATCAATGGCTCGGGGTTTGTGGCCGGGGCAACCGTCAGCGTGGGCGCCGGGATCACGGTATCGAACGTGACCGTGGGGTCGGCCACGCAGCTGACCGCGACGCTGGCCATCACCGCCGGGGCGGCGCTGGGGGCGCGCGATGTGACGGTCACAAACTCGGGGGGGGCCAGCGCGACCCTCACCGGCGGCTTCACGGTGGCGAGCGCAGCGGCGCCGGCCACCCTGAGCCTG
>Ga0070708_100000936_pt1 | contig 22104 bp, 24 predicted proteins | sample KBSK5503metaG_FD_65469 | JGI IMG/M metagenome (GOLD analysis project Ga0070708, IMG submission 65469) | Corn, switchgrass and miscanthus rhizosphere microbial communities from Kellogg Biological Station, Michigan, USA - KBS K5-50-3 metaG | ecosystem: Host-associated > Plants > Roots >... | reverse complement strand
CGCCGGAACTCGTCGAGCAGCCGCATGCCCTCCATCAAGAGCACCTCGGTGGACGTCTCCAGCTCCACCATGAACTGCTGCGGATCGGCCGGGCGCAGCTCGAAGTCTCCGGCTTCCCAGGTGATGATCCGGTTGAAGCTCTTCTGGGGACCGAGCGCGTGATTGTCGTCGATCGCCGCGTAGTAGATCCGCCCCTGGCGCAGGTAGATCCGCCCCTCCTGGACGTTCTTCACCACCAGCACGCCGTTCTTCTTCGAGGTGTTGAACATCTGCAGCAGGTCGGGCAGCGGCAGCTCTTCGATCTTTCCGGCGATCGAAGAGCTCTTCAGCGACTTCACGGCCTGGGCGGCGGCGGCGTCCTCGAGCTGCTGCTTGATCTGCCGCTCGTCCATCTCCCCGGCGTGGTCGCCGCGTTGCACGAGCTTGAGGATCGAGGTGCCGATGAGGATGCGGTCCCCCTCCTTGAGGCGCGCCTGTTTGACCTTCTCGCCGTTGACGAAGGTGCCGTTGGTCGAGCCGAGATCCTCGATGGTGATCTTCCCCGCCGCCATCGTGATCTTCGCGTGCTTGCGGGAAACCATGTCCTCCACCAGCACCATGTCCAGGTCGTTGGAACGTCCGATGATCACCTGCCGGTCCATTTTCAGCGGGTACTCGCCGCCCTGGTATTTGCCAGAGATGAATTTGAGCGCGTACAGCTTGCTCCCAGGCGCTGCGGCGGGGCTCACGGCTTTTCAACCTCGGCGGGCGGCGATGGGGCCCTCATCGGACTGACTGGCTCGTCTTTTCCCCCATCATTCACCAAGTGCAAATACATTTGTGCGCTCGGGTTGGCCGGTTCGCGGGCGAGCACACCTTCCCAGACTTTGGTGGCCTCCGCCTTCCGGCCGGAGGAGTAGAGGCAAAGGCCGTAGTGAATCTGTCCCTGGAGGTAGTCGGGATGCCCCCGCACCAGCGATTCCAGCTCGGCGATCGCCCGCGGCAGATCCCCGCTGTCGCGGTGCGCGTCCGCCAACTTGAGGCGAATGTCCATGAAGTCGGGGCCCAGCTCCAGGGCGCGGCGGTATTCGACGATGGCCTGGGCCCACAGCCCGCTGGAGGCGAAGGCGTCGCCGATCTCGGCGTACATGTTCGCGATCTTGCCCCTCACGAACGGGTCGACTCCGCCCGGCTCCCGCTTCTGCCGGGACAGCGCGGCCTGGTAGACGGACCGGGCCTCCTCGTACTGGCCGAGGTCGTTGCAGGCCACGGCCAGATTCAGCGCCGCCTCGGTGTACGACGGATTGAGGCTCAGCGCCGCCCGGAACGACTCCTGCGCTCGCTCGAACCGGCCCTGGTCGTGGTAGATGACGCCGAGCATGTTGTGGACGTCGGCGAAGGCCTGGGTGTGCTCGAGCACCTGGGCCAGGTAGCGCTCCGCTTGGGCGTATTGCTGCTTGGCGAAATGGCCGCGCCCGATCGTCAGCAGTTGGCGCACATTCTCGTCCACGGATTCTCCGTCCAACAGCCTACAGGAGGCTCCCGGAAAAGAGGAATTCACTGCCGCGGCGTTCGAGGGTGAGGCGGTGGATCGCCTTCTCTTCCCGAAGCCGTCCGTCCCCGGCGCCGGTCTGATACTCCTCGGTGACCAGCGCCCCGTCCCGGTCGAGCCGGATGTACCAGGCGGTGACCCGGTAGCGCGGCCTGGGCGAGGAGGTCACGCGGCGAAAGAGCTCGTCCTGCCGGACCGCGCGGCCGACTTCGGGCGAGGCCGCCAACCTCTCGAGTCTCTCGGCATCCGCGCTTTCCAGCGAGTCGCGCCGGGCCACCAGGGCCGCGGTCACCGCCGCGAGCCGCGGAGCGAAACCTCGAAGGGGCCGCCATTCCCTCCCCGCCCGCTCGAAGAGAACCCTCTCCACGCCGAGCGAGCTCACCTTGATCGAATCGACGGTCCCCTCGAAGTCGAGCGTCGATAGCGCGTAGGCCTCGACGCCCTGGGGGTCGAAATGGGTCGTCACCCGATCGAAGTGGAGGCGGCGGGACACGAGGATCGCCGGGGAATCGGGAATCTTCAGGGAAAGGCCCGCGCTCTCGCTCTGCTGCAGCGCGGCCCGGATGGCCGCGTCCGGGCCGGCGGCAAGGTCGAGGAGCCTGGGCGAGAGGGCCACCACCGCGAGGAGGGCAAGCGCGCCGCCGAAGCCAAGTACCGGCCCCAGGCGCCGACCTCTCAGGAACCCAACAGCTGCTGTGCCCTGGAGGCCGCCGGCGTTCCCGGGAATCGGCTGATGATCTTTCGTAGCGCGTCCTCCGCCCGGCTCTTGTCGTTCAACTTGCCGTAGACGTCGTGGAGTTGAAAGAGGACTTTCTCGTCGTAGCCCAACCCCGAGTACTGATCGGCCACCGTCTCCAGCCGGCGAGCCACCGCGAGCCACTTCTCCCGCTTCGCATAGAACTCGGCGACGTACATCTCGTGCTCGGCGAGACGGCGCCGGGTGTCGTCGAGGATCTTCTTCGCCTCCGGATAGTAGGCGGACTTGGGATAGCTGCGAACGAAGTCGGCCATCGCCTTGTTCGCCGCGCGGACCTGCACCTGGTCCTTCTCCTTCGAGGGCGGGAGGATGAAAAAGTCGGACGGCATGTCCTTGTAGTGGGTCAAGGCGGCGCGGAAGGCGGCGTAGTCCACCTTGGGATGGGTGGGATGCAGCTTGACGAAGTTCTGGTAGCGATCCCTCGCCTCGGTGAAACGCTCGCGATCGAAATCGGTATCCGCCAGGCGGATCTCGGCGTCCTTCGCCGCGTCGAGAAAGGGGTACTTCGTCTTCACGAACTCGAAGTACTTCTCCGCATCCAGGTAGTTCTTACTTCGCAGCGCCTCGTTGCCCTTGTCCAGGTTCGCCTGCGCGTCGGAGGCGAACTCCGCCTTCGAGGAAGAGGCCACCGGGGTGTGCCGGCCCCGCTGCGACTTGGCCCCGTCGCCGCGCCCTACCTGGTCGCGCTCGGCAGGAGAGGTCGAGGCGCCGTCGCTGGCGCATCCCACCGCCCCCAGCGACGCCACCGCCAAAGCTGCCAGACCGATTCGAATCACCTTGGAGAAACTAGCCGTCCTCCGGCCCGAGGTCCAGGTCCGATAGCCCGAGCAGCTGCTCGATCGTGCCATCCGCGAATCCCCTCGCGTGGAGCAGCCGGATAGCCTTGGACTTTTCTTTCGGCAAAAGCGCGCGGCCCGAAAGACCGCGCTTGTGCAGGACCAGGCGAGCCGCCTCGAGCGGGTCGAAGTTCAGGCCGCGCTCGGCGTCGGCCAGGGCCTGCTTCGCCTGGTCCTCGGGCAGGCCGTGGCCGCGCAACCGCTGCAGCACGGCCCGCGGTCCCAGCTTCCCGTTGCGCAAAAGCGCGCTCGCCCGATCCCGGGCGAAGCGCGAGTCGTCGACGTAGCCCAGCTCCTCCAGCCGGGAGAGCGCCGCGTCCTGCACGGATTCGGCGAGGCCCCGGCGCGCCATCGCCAGCTTGAGCTCGCGCCGGCTGCGGGCGCGGACCGAGAGCAGCCGCAGGGCGGCGTCTATCGCCGTGGAGAGCGGATCAGAAGCGCTCGATTTGGAAATCATCCGGTGCGGTCTCGGCCCCTTCCGCCGCCGGTTTCGGCGGAGGCGGGGGCGGTTTTGGAGGGCCGACCGCGGGACGACTCAAGGGCGTCGGAATCGCCGGGGTGAGGCCCGGCCGCGCGTTGGGAGTCGGCGCGGGAGGCGTCACCGGCCGGCCGATCGGCGGCGGGTTGGGAGGCGCGATGTTCTGCTGTCCAAATGACGCGGTCCCGGGCACCGGCGCCTCCCCGGGCTTGGACTCGAAATCGTCCCACTTGGAGTCGGAGGTGCCGCTGATGCCGGAGAAGCGCAGCGCGAAGTCGTCCGGGTTGGTCGCCTGGCGGCGCGCCTCCTCGTAACCGACCAGCCCGTTCTTCACCAGCCCCATCAGGGACTGATCGAAGGTCTGCATCCCGTAGCTCTGATGGCCCTGGGCGATCGCATCGGAGATTTCCTTCGTCCGGTCCTTGTCCTCGACCATCTCGCGAACGCGGGCGGTCGCCTTGAGGATCTCCACCGCCGCCACCCGCCCCTTGCCGTCCTGGCGCGGCACCAGCCGCTGGGACACCACCGCCTTGAGGACCGAAGCCAGCTGGAGGCGCACCTGCTTTTGCTGGTAGGGCGGGAACACGGAGATGATCCGGTTGATCGTCTCGGTCGCGTCCAGGGTGTGCAGGGTGGACATCACCAGATGCCCGGTCTCGGCGGCGGTCATCGCCGTCTCGATCGTCTCGAGATCTCGCATCTCGCCCACCAGGATCACGTCCGGATCCTGCCGCAGCGCGCTCTTCAGGGCTTGGCTGAAGGACATCGTGTCGACGCCGACCTCGCGCTGATTGACGATCGACCGCTTGTCCCGAATGAGGAACTCGATCGGATCCTCGATCGTCATGATGTGGTTGGTCTCGGTGGCGTTGATGTGATCGATCATCGCCGCGAGGGTGGTGGACTTTCCCGAGCCGGTCGTCCCGGTGACCAGGATGAGCCCGCGCTGCTCGAGCGAAATCGCCTCCAGCACGGGGGGCAGGAGCAAGTCGCGCACGGTGAGGATCTTGAAGGGGATGACGCGAAGCACCGCGCCGATCGTCCCCCGCTGCTGGAAGACGTTGACCCGGAATCGCCCCAGGCCGGGCACGCCGTAGGCGAGATCCACCTCGTTGGTCGTCTTGAACTTCTCCTTTTGGAAGTCGTTCATGATTCCGAACGCCATTCGACCGACTTCCTCGGGCGGCATCCGCTGGCCGTCCTTGAGCGGAACCAGCGATCCATTCACCCGAAACATCGGCGGCAGTCCCGCCTTCAAGTGAATGTCCGAAGCGGCGCCGCGAAGCGCAATTTGCAGGATTTCGTTGAGTTCCATGCCGGCCGAGGATGCTAACACCCCCCCAGCATTCGCCGCGACGACGGGACTGTAGGACTCCGGTGGTCGCTCTACCGCTTCGAGAACTGGAACCTGCGCCGCGCACCCGGTTGGCCATACTTCTTTCGCTCCACCACTCGGGCATCGCGGGTGAGGAACCCCGCCTTCTTCATCGCCGGGCGGAACTCCGGATTCCATACACACAGCGCCCGGGCAAGGCCGTGGCGGATGGCGCCGGCCTGCCCAGACAGGCCTCCGCCCCGCACATTCACCGTCATGTCGACCTTCCCGGCCTGCTCGAGAACTTCGAGCGGCTGGTTGATCACCATCTTCGAAGTCTGGCGGCCGAAGTAATCCTCGAGGGCGCGACCGTTCACCATCATCACGCCGGTGCCGGGCTTGACCCAGACGCGGGCAACCGCCTCTTTCCGCCGGCCGGTCGCGTAGAATCCGCTGTCGCTTGCTTTTGTCGTCATCTGATTTCTGCCCTTTTCCACTCGATCCGCTAAGCGCTAGGCCTTGACCTCTCGAGGGACCGGCTGTTGAGCCGCGTGAGGATGTTTATCGTCCGGATAGACCTTGAGCTTGGTCATCATCTGCCGGCCGAGCGCATTTCGGGGGAGCATCCGGCGCACCGCATTGAGGACCACGTCCTCAGGATGCCGAGCGCGCAGCGTCGCCAGATTCGTCGTCTTGAGCGCTCCAGGGAATCCGGCGCGCGGCTGGCGATAGTACTTTTTCTCCGATTCCTTGCTCCCGGTGACGCGGACTTTCGCGGCGTTGATCACGATCACGTGATCGCCCGTGTCGATCGACGGGGTATATATGGCCTTGTGCTTGCCCTTCAGAAGCGTGGCAATCTGGGTCGCGGCGCGGCCAAGGACCTTGCCGGAGACATCGATGAGGTGCCAGTGACTGACGATGTCGGCGGGCTTTGCGCTGTAGGTGCGGTGAGGCATGTCGATGGTCGGGTTCAACCCGATTTTCTCGGTTGCGGGTAAGGCGCCGTCATTTAGGGGGAGACCCTGCCCAAGTCAAGTACAGCCGCCTGCTACCTCCTCGCACTCCTCGTTTTGCCTCTGCTGGGCGGAGGCGTCGGCTGCCGCCGCGCGCAGCCGCCCGAGCTCGCCTGGCAGCCCGACGGAGGCTGGACGGACGAGGCGGCCCCCGCGGCCAGGTCCGTGTATTTCAAGAGACTTCAGGCATTCCTGCCCCCTTCCGTGCCGGGGTTCAAGCGGGTCCGGGACGAGGGCTCGACCGGCAGGTACGGGGAGGTCTCGGTGAGCGAGGCCGAGCGGGTCTTTGCCCAGGACGACGGCCGGGAAGTGGTCGTCCGGATTGTTGACTCCTCGATGCTCGACCGCCTGGCCGAGGGCATCAGGACCGCGACCCTGGAAGCTGAACGGGTGGCGGAGGGATTGGCCCGGGCGCCCGGCCCCGCCGATGATGCCCGCTCGAGCGGGGCGGGCCCGGCGAACCGCGGGGAAGTCGCCGGCGCGTTGCGGCTTCCGGAAGCGGTGGGCTACTTCCACTACGACCCCGCCGAGCAGAGGGCGGACGCGAATCTGTTGGTCGGAGATCGCTTCATCGTTTCGATCGCCGGCCGGGGCCTGCAGGGCAGCGACGAGGTGCGGCGAATTGCCCAGGGCTTGGATAGCCGCGAGCTTTCGAAGTTACGTTGACGATTCCAAGGAGGAACCCTTTGGCCGAGCACGACCGCGCGCGCGATGACTTCGCAGAGCCCGCGATCGAGCCCTCGACGATCGCGCAGCTGGGCAAGCGCGACTTCCTCGACGAGCTCGACCGGCTGACGCGGCTGTTTCACACCGAATCCGGCAACCCCGGCTCCTACCAGTGCCACGGCTGCACCCGCTGCGCGAATTGCATCTTCTGCCGCGACTGCGAGGGTTGCTACCACTGCACGCACTGCGTGCGTTGCCAGCTCTGCAGCGACTGCACCCACTGCACCGAGAGCAAGAGCTGCCACGGATCGGCCTACTGCGTCCAGTGCGAGAACTGCACCAACAGCGCCTATCTGCAGCTCTCGCGAAACCTCTCCGAGTGCAACTACTGCTTCGGGTGCGTCGGCCTGTCGAAGAAGGACTTCCACATCCTCAACGTCGGCTTCTCCCGGACGGAGTACTTCGAGATCGTCGCCCGGCTTCGAAAGGAGCTCGGCCTGCGCTGACGCTTTGGCCGAGAGTCCCGCTTGAGCCGGATGGTGAAGATCCCCGGGGGCGCTTTCCACCGCGGCTCGGCCGAGGGCGTTGGGCTCTTCGACGAGCGGCCGCAGAGGCAGGTGCTCCTCTCCGACTTCGAGATCGATCCGATACCGGTGACCTTCGGCGACTTTGCCGCCTTCGTCGACGCCGGCGGCTACGATCGCCGCGACCTCTGGACCGCGGACGGCTGGCACGCCCGCCAGCGCGAAGGGTGGGCTCGGCCGCGCTTCATGCGCGATCCGCAGTGGAGCCACGTCGCCGGCGAGGCGCAGCCGGTCTGCGGCGTCTCGTTCTGGGAGGCCCAGGCCTACGCCGCGTTCGCCGGCAAGAGACTGCCCACCGAGGCCGAGTGGGAGAAGGCGGCGCGGGGAACGGATGGTCGCCTCTACCCCTGGGGGGACGAGTGGGTCGACGGTTGCTGCAGCGTCCGCGGCGGCCCGGTTCGCGCCGCGCCGGCGGTGGGCAGCTATCCCCAGGGCAAGTCGCCCTATGGCGTGCTCGACATGGCGGGCGGTGTCTGGGAGTGGTGCGCGGATTGGTACGGCGCGGAGTACTACGCCATCGCTCCGGAGCGCGACCCGGCCGGACCGGCCTTTGGCGAGCTCAAGGTGGCGAGGGGCGGCGCCTGGAGCGCGCTGCCGTTGCAGAATCGAACCGCGAACCGGAACGCCTGGCCCCCCGACGCTCGCTTCAGCAACCTCGGTTTTCGCTGCGCGCGCTGACTACTCGAGGCCGCGGGCGGCGAGCTCGAGATCGTCCTCGCCGCGCAGGTGGCCGATCTCGTGGTGCAGGGTGAGGCGAATCTGCTTGAGCAGCTCCTCGCGCGTCTTGGCCACCCGGGAAAGGTTGAGGCGGTAGAGCGCCACCGATCGGCAGGGCGGGTGCCCGGCGGGCGTGCACGTTTCTCCCAAAGGCGGGCCGCGAAAGAGCCCGAGGATGGCGGGCGACAGGGGCGGATCCCCGCTGGTCAGATCGGTCGAGCTGGGCAGATCCTCGGCGGCGACCGGCACGCCTCGCAGGTCCCGCTGCATGTCCGCGGGAAGCTCGTTCAACGCCTTGGCGACTTCGGCGGCGAACTCCTCCTTCGGGAGCAGCTGCGCCGGCCAGAACTCGTTGGGCGCCAGCCTGCGCGCCACCGCGAAGTGCTCGTCCGCCTGGGCCCAGCGGTGCTCGCGCTCGAGCAGCAGCCCCAGGTGGTGGTGGGCGTGGGCGGCGTGCTCTTTGTCCGCCAGGAGTCGGGTGAAGGACGTCTTCGCCTCGGAGAACCTACAGAGCTCGAACAGGGCCACCGAGCGCTCGTAGTGCGCGTCCGCATTGCCCGGCTCGATCGCCAGCACCGCGTCCGCCCGCTCCAGCGCGTCGCGCGCCTGGCCGAGATCGTTGAGGGCCATCGCGGAGATGAGCGCGAACTGCGCCCGCAGTTTCGGATTGGATCGCACCTCGCTCAGCTCGAGCCCCTTCTCGGCGTAGACCGAGGCGAGCTCGTCCCGATCGCGACTGGAAGGAAGGCTGACCGCGTAGAGGTGGGCCGCCCCGAGCAGCGCATCGACCTCGTTGGGATTGAGGGCCAGCGCGCGGGAGTAGGCCACCCGGGCCTCGTCGTACATCGCCAGCGCCGCCAGAGCCGCCGCGTGTTCGGAGTGCGCCTGGGGCTCGTTGGGCATCACCGCGCTGGCCTGCGCGGCGCAGGCGAGCGCCTCGTCGTATTGGCCCTTGTCATAGAACGACCGCGCGGCGGCCAGCGGGGCGGTGCGCGAGGGGCAGGGCGCGAGCGGAGCGGATTTCTCGCCGTGGGCGGTTCGGCGGAACGAATCCGCGTTGGCGGAATCGCCCGACGCCACCGGCAGCTCGTTGCGCGGCGGCATCTGCGCCTTGACCGCCGGCGCATTGGGCGCGGACTCCGGCGAACGGCGGCACGCGCACGACAGCACGAGGAGCGAAACCAGGAGCGACCGCGTCAGCATCGGCCGGGCATGTTACGGCAGTTTGACCGTCGGAGGTAAGCCCACAACCGGCAAAAATCGTTCAGTGCGCCGATCGCGCGGCGAAGAGCGGCAGCTGCGCCGGGGCAGGCCGCGACGCTTCGGCGGCGGACTGAGAGTCATCGAGCAATCCGAGCGCCTCGCAGTGCCGGCGAAACTGCGACTCCCACTCCGCCCGGGACTCGCCACCCTGCAGGGCCCGTCGCCCGATCAGGCGGCGGAAGCGGGACGCGGACGCGGGAAATGCGGCGGTGGCATAGGAGAGGAACCGCTCGCGTTGTCCGGGCCCCAGCTCCATCCAGCGCATCGACGCGAAGCGGGCGCCGGCGTGCGCCGCGCGGGTGAGCAGCGCCTCCAGGCCGAGCTCCTCCGGATCCAGGCCCGCCATCACCGGGGAGATCGACAGCCCCACGGGGAGTCCGGCCCTGGCCAGGGCCTCCATCGCCGCGAGCCGCCGGAGGACGGACGGCGCCTTGGGCTCCATCAGGCGGGTGACGCGCTCGTCGGCGCAGCCGATCGAGAAGACGACCGAGACCTGCCCGCGGGAGGCAATCCGCAGGAGGAGATCGATGTCGCGCGCCACCAGGGAGGAGCGGGTATTGGCGCGAAGCTCGAGGTTGCGCGCCTCGGCCAGGGCGGCGAGGAGCGAGCGGGTGAGGCGAAACCTCTCCTCCGCCGGTTGCCAGGGCTCGCTCCGGTTTCCGAGGACGACCCGGGCCCCGTGCAGCTCCTCGGGGGAAACGCGCTCGATGAACGACTTCACCGCCCGGAGATTGACTCCGACCCGGGCCTCGAAGCTTCGCCACGCCGGAAAGCTCTGCTCGTCGAGCCGGTGGGGGCAGAAGACGCAGCCGAGCTCACAGCCGGTATAGGGATCCACCGTCCAGCCGGACGAAGCGCCCGCGACCGCGGCGGCGCTGCCGCGACTCTCCGCGAGGACGCGCTCGGTGGATATCTGGTCGCCGCCGGCGGATGGCATGCCGGAGGGATGTGCATCGCCCATGCCGGGAGGGATGGTATTCATCGCCTCGCGGCGTTCAACGCAGAGCGCGGCTCTGTGTCGGCAATCCGACTTCGCTTCTGTCCGCTGGCGATCAGCTTCGCCGAAGCTCTTCCGCGATCTCCGCGGCGGCCTTGCGCGCTTTGGCCAGCTCGTTCGGTGGAAAGCTGATCGCCGCGACCACGGGATGTCCGCCGCCTCCGTAGCGCTCGGCGATCCGGGCGAGGTCGTGGCGCCGGCCGCTCTGTTTCCAGGGGTTGGAGCCGATCGAGACCTTCACCCGTTGCGGGCTGCGGCCGATCCAGACCGTGTATTGGGCCTCCGGATACAGGTAATAGGAGATGAACTTGTTGATGCTGTCGAGCTCCTCGTCCGCGACGTCGAAAAAGACCACGCCCTGCTCCAGCCGCGCCTTGCCGCGGACGAGCTCGATCGACTGCAGATGTTTCGCCCGCAGCCGTTCGAAGGGACCGCGAACGTGCGGCTCGGCGGCCAGCTTCGCAAGCGACATCCTCTGCATCTCGTCGATCACCCGCGGGATGAAGTGAGGATCCCGGTTGGATTCGAGGACGGTCATGATCTGCAGCGCGGGCTCGGCCAGCTCGACCGCCACCGTGGGCGAGGCGAACTGGGCGCCGTCGACGATCTCCGCCCATTCGATCAGCTCGCCGAGGGGCTGGGGGTCGAAGCCGAATCGCTTCTGCGCCACGTCGGCCATGAATTTGGTGCAGCTCTTCCGGGCCGGATCGTGAAACTTTCTGCCGCTGGTATCGCGGCGGAAGTGCTCCTCGTCTCCGGGTTGCTGGAAGGCGGAGCGATGGTGGTCGAACCACCAGGTGAGCTTCGGACTCTGGGAGTATCGGAAGTCCACGATGGCGTTCTCGTCTCCGTCGAGGAGCGCTTCGTCGATCGCATGGCCGCCCGCCGCGTGTGAAAGTCCCTGATAGGCAAGCTCCGCGTCCGGCCGGATCCGCTCCGAGTAGAACCGCGAGAACACCGCTGCGCTCGCTGCGCCGTCAAAGCAGCTGTCGTGAAACAGGATCTTCATCTTCATCACAGAACCGCCCGTGGCTTTAAGGCGAGTACCGAGTCCGGCGGCTCAAGCCACGTTTCGCCGCCTCGGCCACCGCGGGCCACTGCTCAAAAGGTTACGACTTGCCCCGAGCTCGCACCTGGCCGTCACTCGACCAGCTGCCGGGTTTCTTGCCCAGCAAAATCGTCACCCTGGGTCTCTCTCGGGCTCAAGTCTATAAGGTCCAAGCCCCCGGAGCGCCCTGGGCCAGGGGGCATCCGCCGGAAACGCGAAGGGCTTGTTCGGAAAGCCGGCATCGACTGCTCAAAACCGGTACATTGAACGGTGACACTGTGTCGGTGTTCAAGCAGTGTGTCGCCACTTGGAGGCAGATCGTTGCCCAGAATTACAGCCTCGCGCTTGGAGGAAGCAGGTCGCCTGGGATGCAACCCACTGAAAACCGAGGTGTCTGGATGCCTGGAGACCGCGGCACGCCGGGGGTGGTATCGGCCCGCTGGTTGCATAGAACCGAAAGCGAAGGGAGGCGTTAGTGGACAACGCAAAGCGAAAAGCCAGCAAACGGGGGCGGCGCCCCGAGTCGCGGACCAAGGCAGTGACCACTCACAAGACCACGTTGGGCGATCTGATCGCGGCGGCCTTCGACACGGTCGGAAGCGAGGTCCGAGCCGTATCAGAGCTCGTCTCCTCTTCGGAATTGGCGCGAGTCATCGGCAAGCGAATCGTCCTCATCTGATCGTCCTCCCCTAAGAGGAGCTGATCAGGCGGCGTGGGCGACGGCGCCTTCGCGCCCGCACTCGCGCCGGAAGACGCATCTCGCGCACAGGCTCAAGTCGCCGGTCATCGGAAACTGATCTTCCGGACGCGGCGAGTTGGAGGAGGGATCCACGGTGAGCTGTTTCATCGCGTCGACGCTGCGGCGGAAACGCGACTTGAAGGTCGCCAGAGCGTCGGAATCGACGGCGACCATCTCCTCCACGCCGGCGTTGAGAAACACGAGCGACGTCCGGATCGCTTCCGCCGGAAAGTTGTAGCGGCTGGAGATGTAGAGCGCGTAACCGAGCACCTGGTCCCCATACCGGTCGCGCACTCCGCCCGTCTTCCAATCCACCACCACCGGAGCCCCGTCCTCGGCGACGTAGGCGAAGTCGGGAATGGCGAAGACTTTCACTCCGTCGAGCAGGAAATTGGACTCCTCGAAAACCGACGAATCGACTTCGAGCCACTGTTCGGGACGCAGCGAACGGGCCAGCGCGGCCCAGCGCGATTGGAAGAACCAGGTCAGCGCGGCGCGGGCGTTCTCCCAGTTCCGCTTCCATTCATCGGCCCCGATCGGCTCGCCGTACTCGTGCTCCACCAGTCCCCGGAAGTGGCGCCGGTACGGCTCGCTCCAGTAGCTCTTGCTCCGCGAATAGAGGTAGTCCTGGCGCATCAGCCCGTGAGCGCGGTCGATCATCCGCGCCGGGTCGATCGAGCGGCCGAAGCGCATTCCGAGGAGGAAGTGGCGGATGGAATCGTGAACCACCGACCCCGCCCAGCTGTAGCGGTTGCTCAGTTTTTTGAGGATGTAGAGCCGCCGGATTTCCGGCGGCGCGTCGGGTTCCCAGCCGCCCCAGGATCGGTAGTAGTGGAGGTAGTAGGCGCGGAGGCACTCCCGGAACTTCTCATCCCGGCTGCGGGACCATGAGAAATCGTTGGTGAGGATCCGCTCCATCGGCGCCATTCTCCTACGGTACAGTTCGCGGCGCCATGACCCGAGGGCAAATCGCAGTCCGGGCGCCCCTTCTCGCCTGGTTCGACCTCCATCGACGCGACCTGCCCTGGCGGCGCTCCCGCGACCCCTACGCAATCTGGGTGAGCGAGGTGATGCTTCAGCAGACGCAGGTATCCACCGTCATTCCCTATTGGGAGCGTTTCTTGATGACGTTTCCGACCGTCGAGGCGCTCGCGGCGGCGACCCTCCCCGAGGTGCTGTCGCTCTGGCGGGGACTGGGCTACTACGCCCGGGCGCGCAACCTGCACCGCGCCGCCAAAGCGGTGGTCGCGGACCACCAGGGAAGGCTGCCTTCGGATCCCGAGCTACTGCGCAAGCTCCCCGGATTCGGCCGCTACACCACCGGCGCGGTCGCCTCGATCGCCTTCGGCCGCGAGCTTCCGGTGGTGGACGGGAACGTGGCGCGGGTCCTTTCGCGGCTCTTCGCGGTGGAGGGAGCTCCCGGGGACGCAGCCCGCGAGGCGCTCCTCTGGCGGTGGGCCGGCGAGCTCGTCGCCGGCGATCGACCCGGCGACCTCAATCAGGCGTTGATGGAGCTGGGCGCCCTCGTCTGCAGAATGGAAAACCCCGCCTGCTTGCTCTGCCCGGTGCGGGCAGGCTGCGCCGCGCTGGCGACCGGAAGGGTTTCGGAGCTGCCGCCGGCGCGCGCGCGGGCCCCTCGCAAGAAGCTGCGCCTGGCCGTCGCCGTCTGCCGCAAGCGGCGGCATGTATTGCTGGGGATGCGCGAGGAGAAGGGACTCTTCGGCGGGCTGTGGGAGCTGCCCTGCGCGGAGATCGCCCCGCGCGCCGACCCGGCTCAGGTCCTCTCGGCGCTCCGCGGAGCCCTGGGGGCGAGCATCCGCCTCGAAGCGGCGCTCGGATCGGTCCGCCGCACCCTCACCCATCGCGATCTGGAGCTCACCCTCTTTCGCGTCACGGCGAAATCCGAGCCGCAGCCGGGCGCCGGGTACCAGGAGTTTCGCTGGGTATCGCTGGCGCAAGCCCAGAATCTGGGGATGAGCACCGCGATGCAGCGGGCGCTCGAGCTTGTCCCGGACTAAAGCCACGGCCGCCGAACGGCCGTACAGAGACCGAGCGAGGAGCCGCCCGGGATTTTGAGATTTCCCGAATTGGCGTTTAATGCAGGTGCCTTTTTCGAGGAGCGCCATGTCCAAGCAATCGAAGTCACCCGCCTCAACCACGTCCACCCCCACCAGCCGTCCCGCTCCGAGGGAGACCACCCCCTCGCGGTCCGCGCCCGTCTCGACGCACGAGCAAATCGCCGTCCGCGCCTATGAAATCTTCGTCGCCCGGGGACAACAGCACGGACGCGATCTCGAAGACTGGCTGCAAGCGGAAAGCGAGCTGCGCCTCGGCAGGCAATAGCCGGCGCCCCGCCCGATCGTTAATTGAGCGCCGAGGTGGACGGCTGAGAAGGTCCGACGTCCAGCTCGGTGATCCGGTTCAGCAGACGCTGGGCCTCCCGAAGCTGCTCGAACGTTTGCTCGGCGACGACTACCGAGCGCATCGCCAGGCCGCAGGCCGGGGTCAGGACCGAGCGTAGGATCACCTCGCGAGCGCGGCTGCGCCCCAGGGTCGCGGTGAGAGACGCCTCGACGGAGTCGACCAGCTCCGACACCGCGAATGACGCGGCGACGTTGGTCGGGATGATTCCCAGGCTGAACGCCGCGCCCGAGGCGAGGAATCGCTCCAGCGCATCGCGCTCTTCCAGCGCCGCATCCAGCGAGAGCCGGACGTCGAGCGAGAGGAGATCGACGCCCGAGTCGAGGAGGAGATCCCAGTCGGTGTTGCCGCAGCAGTGCAGCCCGACCAGGGCTCCCTCCCGCTGCAGGGCCATGATCAGCACCTTGAGCTCTTGCAGCGCGATCAGGTGCTGAGCATTGGTGCGGTCGAGCGCGTACAGCCCCGGCTCATCCAGGTAGATGAGCGGGGTCGCCGACGATCGCCGGATCGCCTTTGCCATCGCCAGCGCCTTGGCGAGGATGAGCTGGAGGATCTGCTTGTCCAGCTCCGGCACCTCCGAGGCGATGTCCCCGGCGGAGGTCTTCGTCGCCCAGCGCACCGTCGCCGGACCGGCGATCTGCGCCTTGGCGAAGGCCAGCTTCCGGTTGCCGATCTCCCAGAGGAACGGCTTCCAGGCGCGGCACGCCTGGGGGGAAGGCTCGAACGCCTCCAGATCGCCGGAGCTGAGCGCGGCTTCGATCGAGGCGCCGAACGATTCCCGACGGGGTAGCCAGTCCTCCAGATCGATCGAGCACAGGCCCTCGCCGTCGAAGCGCAGCCCGGGCAATCCATCGAGCGCGGAGGGGAGCATGAACTCCGATGGATTGCCCGCCGGCAACTGCGGCAGGTAGGGAACCTCCACCTGGAAGGCCATCTGCAGCGCTAGCTCGAGCTGGCTGTGCGGCAGGCTGCCGATGCCGGTGGTGGCGCACGAAGGGAGCAATTGCAGAGCGCGGCGAGAGATCGGAACCGTCATGGCGGAGCAGTCTAGGCGACTGAGTAGTAGAAAGCGCCCGGATGGTGGAAGACGACCGCGGAAACGGACGCTTCCGGCTCCATCATGCAGCCATCGGTCAACCGCACCCCGATGTCCTCGGGACGCAGCGCCTGGAACAGGGTCACCTGGTCCTCCAAGCGCGGACAGGCCGGATAGCCGAACGAATACCGCTTCCCCCGGTACTCCGCCCGGAAGCGCTCGAGCATGGTCAGATCCGGACCGTCCGGAAACCCCCACATGCTCCGCAGCTGCGTGTGGAGCAGCTCCGCGTATCCCTCGGCGGTCTCCAGCGCCAGCGCCTGCACCGCGTGCATCTTGAGGTAGTCGCCGTCCGCCTTGTATTTCTCCGAAAGCTCGCGGATGCCCTCCCCGGCCGTGGTGACGAACATCCCCAGGTGGTCCCGCGGGCGCCCGTCGCGCAGCGGGGCCACGAAGTCGGCGAGGCAGACGCCCCCCTCCTTCTCCTGCCGGGGAAAATCGAAGGTCACCACGCGCTCCCCGGTCTTCGGGTCGAAGAGGAGCACCGAGTTTCCCTCGCCGGCGGCGGGGAAGAACTGGAACACCGCGCGGGCCTTCATCACGCCGCTTCGCAACGTGTTCTTCAGCTCGTCGAGCACCTGCTTCACCTCGAGCGCCTTGCGGCCCTCCTCGGTCTGGGCGAGCGCGGCCTCGGCGCTGGTGCCCAGGGCGCGGGCGGCGGAGCCTTTGACGCCGAGGTGGCGGCCGTAGAGCATCACCGGATTGATGAATCGCCAGATGTGATCGAGCGGCGTGTTGGTGAGCACGTGGCGTTCCTCGTCCGGGGGCGGGGGGAGATCCTCGAGCACCGGGATTTCCGGCGGGCGCGAGCGGGAGACGGCGGCCACCGGTGCCGGCCGGGCCTGCGTCTCCCCGGCGAGCTTGATCCGGCGCTGCTTCAACCCATCTTTGAGCGTTTCGAACTGGGGCGGATCGACGATCTGCTTGGCCAGCTCCAGCCCGGTCATCGCGTCCTGCGCGTAGGCGACGGTGCCCACGTAGGCGGGGGCGATCTGGCGATCGACGAAGTTGCGGGTCAGCGCCGCCCCGCCCACCAGGATCGGAACCTCGATTCCGGCGCGGGAGAGGTCCTCCGCGGTGGAGACCATCTGATGGGCGCTCTTCACCAGAAGGCCGGACAGCCCGAGGATGTCCGGGTGGTGCTCGCGGACCGCGGCCACCAGTTGCTCCGTCGGGACCTTGATCCCAAGATTCACCACCTGGAATCCGTTGTTGGCGAGGATGATCTCCACCAGGTTCTTGCCGATGTCGTGAACGTCGCCCTTCACCGTGGCCAGCACCACCTTTCCCCGGGAGGCGGTGCTCGCCTTGTCCATGTGCGGCTCGAGGAAGTTGACCGCCGCCTTCATCGACTCGGCGCTCTGGAGGACCTCGGCGACAATCAGCTCGTTCTTCGCGAACAGGCGGCCGACCTCGTCCATCCCCTTCATCAAGGGTCCGTTGATGATCTCCAGCGGCCGGTACTTCTTCAGCGCGGCGTCGAGATCGGCGGTCAGCCCATCCCGCGTCCCCTCGACGATGTAGAGCGCCAGCCGCTCCTCGAGGGTGAGCGTGCTCTTCGCCGCGGCGGGGGGCTTGCGCTCGCGAAAGTGCGCCGCGAACGGGGTGACCGGATCGGCCCCGCGATTGAACAGGAGATCCTCGCTGAGCCGCCGCTCCTCCTCGGGGAGGGAGGGATAGCGCTCCAGTTTCTCCGAGTTGACCAGCGCCGCGTCCAGGCCGGCCTTGGTGCAGTGGTAGAGGAAGACGGAGTTGAGCACCTCGCGGCCGCTTACTGGTAGTCCGAATGAGATGTTGGAGATCCCCAGCACGGTCTTGCACTGCGGGAAGCGCTCCTTGATCAGGCGCACCCCTTCGATCGTCTCCACGGCGCTGCCGATGTATTGGGGATCGCCGGTCGCGCAGGGGAACACCAGCGGGTCGAAGTAGATGTCTTCGGCTTTGACGCCGTACTTCCCGGTGAGGAGGTCGTGCGATCGCTGCGCCACCTCGAGCTTGCGCTGGCGCGGCACCGCCATCCCCTTCTCGTCGATGCACCCGACCACCAGCGCGGCGCCGAATTTTCGCGCCAGCGGCACCACCTTGTGGAACCGCTCCTCGCCGTCCTCCAGGTTGACGGAGTTGATGATCGCCTTCCCCTGGCTGTAGGTCAGCGCCATCGCGATCACCTTGTCGTCGGTGGAGTCGATCATCAACGGCACGCGGACCTTCTTCACCACCACGTCCAGAAAGTTCCGCATGTCGGCGAGCTCGTCGCGGTCCGGATTGGCGAGGCAGACGTCGATCACCTGCGCCGCCCGCTTCACCTGGGCCCGCGCGACCTCCGAGGCGTCATCCCATTTCTCGGCGACGATCAGCTCCTTGAACTTGCGGGAGCCGATCACGTTGGTGCGCTCGCCCACGATCAGCGGCCGCACGTCCTCGTTGATCTCGAGGAAGTCGACGCCGGAGAGGGTGGACCGCTTCTGGGGGCGGGGAACCCGCGGCGCCCGACCGGCCACCGCCGCGGCGATCGCCTGGATGTGGGGCGGCTGAGTCCCGCAGCAGCCCCCGGCGAGGTTGAGCCAGCCCTGCTCCGCGAAGCGCCCGAGCGTCCGCGCGATCATCTCCGGCGACTCCAGGTAGTGGCCGTTCTCGTCGGGCAGACCGGCATTGGGCACGCAGGCCACCCGGAACGAGCTCATCCCGGCGAGCGACCGGATGTGATCGGTCATGAATTCAGGGCCGGTGGCGCAGTTGAGGCCCAGGTAGAGAAGGTCCACGTGCTCGAGCGACGCGGTGAGCGCCTCCACCGACTGGCCGGCGAGCATCGTTCCCATCGGCTCGATCGTGCCGGAGACGGCGATGGGGACGGTCTTGCCCGTCCGTTCGAAAGCATTCTGGATTCCGAATATCGCCGCCTTGATGTTGCGGGTGTCCTGGCTCGTCTCCACCAGGAGGTAGTCGACGCCGCCTTCGATCAGCCCGGCCGCCTGGGCCTCGAAGTGCTTCACGAGATCTTCGAAGGTGATGCCGCCGGTGACCGAGATCGCCTTGGTCGTCGGCCCCATGGAACCGGCCACCCAGCGGAGTCGATCGCTGGTGCTGAACTTCTCGGCCGCGGCGCGGGCGAGCTGCGCCGCGCGCACGTTGATCTCGTGGGTCTTCGCCTCCAGCCCGTATTCGGCCAGGACCAGCGGGGTGCTGCCGAACGTATTCGTCTCGGCGATGTCCGCGCCGGCGGCGAAATAGTCCGAGTGCATCTGCTCGACGAGCTCCGGCCGGGTGAGGACCAGGTTTTCGTTGCAGCCCTCGTACTGCGCGCCGCCGAAGTCCGCCGCGCGAAGGTTTTTCGACTGGATCAGCGTTCCCATCGCGCCGTCGAGGACGAGGATCCGGTTCTCGAGCGCGTGGAGGAGCGCCGCCACCCGTTCGTTCGCAGCGGCTGGTTTCGTTTCCGACTGACTCATACCTTCTTCTCCCCGTTCAACATGAAGACGCGAAAGGGCGAACCGGCGACGCGGTCGTGGGCGACGCGGGCGACGCGGGCGAAGCCCAGCGCCCCGAGGACCTTCTCCAGCTCGGCGGGTTCGAAGCCCAGGTGCCGGTGGCCGAGCCTGTCCTGCACCCAGGTCTCGCTGTGGGGCATCAGCTCGACCACGATCAGCCTGCCTCCGGGTTTGAGGATTCGAAAGGCCTCGCCGAGAACCGCCCGGGGATCCTCCATGTGGTGCAGGCTCTGTGAGACGACGACGAGGTCCAGGTGCGCGTCCGGAAGCGTCAACCGATGCAGATCCTCCCGGAGGAAGCGGATGTTCTCCAGGCCCGCCGCTTTAGCCCGTTGCCTGGACTGGTCGAGGGCGGCGCGGCTCTGATCGATGGCGATCACCTGCTTCGCCCACTTCGCGATCTCCACCGAAAGCGTTCCGCTGCCGCAGCCAAAGTCCGCCACCTCGAGGGGCGGCAGCAGGGACGCGAGCGCACTGGCCCAGAGAAACCAGGACTGCCCCGGCTCGAGCAGCTTTTCGTTGAGCGCCTGGCGATCTTCGCGCTCGCGAAGCAGATCTTTAAGGCGGGCCCGGTCGCCCTTGGCGTCGTCTTCTTCGCGCGCCAGGGCGATCAACGGCCAGCGGGCGTCGGTCGGATCGAGCGCGAGGGAGTAATAAGTGAACGAGGCTTGCCGCTCTTCGCGTACCAGGCCCAGCCGCCGCAGCCGGCTCAGGTGATGCGAGACGGAAGGCTGGGCCAGGCCCACGAGCGACACCAGCTCGCTGACGTTGAGAGGGGCTTCGGCGAGAAGCCGAAGAATGCGCAGACGGGTGGGATCCCCCAGCGCCCGAAAAGACTGAGACAAAGCAAGCATATCGGCGCATGAACATACGTCGATTCGCATTCGCTGCCAAGCGATTCGACGGCAAAACGAGGACTCCCGCGAGGTTACGGGAACCTCGCGGGCCCTGGGAGACGGCGCCTGCTTCCCGCTTATCGCCCGAGCCGCCGGTGCTCGACCATCAGGCAGCGATCCTGCACGACCTGGATTCCGGCTTTGGCGAGCTTCTCCGCCGCGGCGTCGTTCCGGATTCCCAGTTGGAACCAGACCGCCCCGGGGTTCTTGGCGAGGAGGTCATCGAGGTGCGCATCGATGTCGCGCGGGCGGCGGAAGACGTCGACGAGGTCCAACTCCCCGGGCACGTCCGTCAGCTTCCGATACACCGGCCGACCGAGAATCTCCTTCACTTCCGGATAGTAGACCGGGACCGGAATCAACTCGAACCCGGCGCCTACCAGATATTTGGGCACGTAGAACGCCGCCTGGTCCGCCTGGGCCTCGGTCTTGATTCCCAGAACCGCGATCCGGTGCACGCGCGAGAGGAGCTCGGCGATCGCGGCGTCCGTTTCGATCAAGTTCCGGCCGAAGTCCTTCGCTGGCGATTCCAGGGTGCTCCTCTTTTCGGGCAAACGCTTTAACGGCGACCCCTTTTCCGCCGCGATGGAAACTCAGGGGTGGCGGACCTTGCCCTTGGGAGCATTCTCCACTGCGTCCCGGCCCAGGTTGCGGCGATCCCTCGCCGGGTCGTCGTCGTCGGGGTTGCCCATCCCGAAGCGGCGCGCCGCCTCCGCGAAATCCCGCAGCACTTCTTCCTTGGAATAGTAGTGGTTCCGTGGCAACGACTTGAAGAGGTTGATCACGTCCACCGATGCACCGTTGTCCGCCGCGATCTGCACCAGCATCTCCTTCCAGATGGGAAACTCGACTTCGTCGAGGTGAGTCGCGGGTGAAAGCGCTGGGTCTTCCGCTATTCCATGTGCCATGGGTCGCCTTTCCAATTGGGATTCCACCGGTATATTCCTCTTCGGGCCGCAAGGGGAAAGTTGGGGCGCCGGCGGCGGTTTGGCCAGCAGCCCTCGCTCGGCCGTTGGGCGGAAAGGGTTCGACCGGCGTGGGTGAGAGCGTGAATCTGGCGGACTGGATCGAAAGAAAACGCGAGGTGCTTCAGCGCCTCCGACCGGTGGACGTCCGCAACCTGGTTCCCACGGTGAGAGATTTTTCGCAGGCGGTGAGCACCCGCCGCGAGGAGCTCGCGGTGGTGGCCGAGATCGCCCGGGCTACGCCGGAAGAGGGACGCCTCGTGGAAGCGCTGGACATCGGCGAGATGGTCAGGCAGGCGGATTCTGCTTCGGCGGCGGCGGTGGCCATCGGGACCGACGAGATCGGCTTTGCCGCGACCCCCTCCGATCTGCCGACCGCCGCGCGCGCCGCGTCCTGCCCGGTCGTCGCGCGCGATCTGATCCTGGTCCGCGAGCAGCTCTACCATCTGCGACTTCAGGGCGCGGACGCGGTCTTGCTGATGGCCTCGGCGATCGCGCCCACCGAGCTTCGATCGTGGATGGAGATCCTGGCGAGCATGCACATGGCCGCCCCGGTCGAGGTCGCATCCGAGTCGGAGCTGTCCTCTTCCCTGGCGTGCGGGGCTCGGCTACTGGTGATCCCCGCCTTCAGCTCCCGCAGCCTGTCTCTCGCGGTCGCCGACCGCCTGCTCCCCCTGGTTCCCCGGAGCACGACCGTCCTCGTCCGTGGCCCCTTCGCCCGGCCCGAGGACTTCGAACCGCTCCGCGGCCGCGCGGACGGAGTCTGGATCGCGGCTCCCCTGCTCGCCTCCGACGACCCCCAATCATTCCTCGCCAACCTCGTCCGGGCGGCGGAAAACGGCTAGGGATGGGAGCGAGGTGAAGGCGTGCCCATGTCGCCAAGAGACGCGGTGAGCGAGGCGGAGATCGCCTCCCGGCTGGTGCGGGGGATGGAAGCCCTCCTCGATCAGATGATCGCTCAGCAACGGGCAAAGGTGCTTCAGCTGGCGCGGGAGGCCCTACCCCACCTGAGCCCGGAGGACGTGATGAACCCGTTCGACTTTCCAGAGCTGAAGGCGCATCCGACCTTCGACTACGAGGACGGGATTCTCGCCGGTCTCATTTCGGCGCAGATCGCTCTTCGCGCCGAGCGGCGGCGGGCCGAGAGCGGTCCTCCCGGGGATTGAACATGGCCGATAGTCCCCGTCCGCCGCCGTGGAGGCGCCTGCGAACCGGTCCTGCCCTGGACTTCAAGGTGCTCAAGGTTCGCGAGGACCTGGTCGGCGATCCGCGCGACGGCTCGGAGCACACC
>Ga0070708_100000935_pt1 | contig 22108 bp, 23 predicted proteins | sample KBSK5503metaG_FD_65469 | JGI IMG/M metagenome (GOLD analysis project Ga0070708, IMG submission 65469) | Corn, switchgrass and miscanthus rhizosphere microbial communities from Kellogg Biological Station, Michigan, USA - KBS K5-50-3 metaG | ecosystem: Host-associated > Plants > Roots >... | reverse complement strand
TCGTTGGCTGCGATACGTGCACGCAGCAAGTTTGGAATGGCGATCGCAGCGATGATCAGGATGATCGCAACCACGATTAGCAACTCAATAAGTGAAAAGCCCTTCTGTTTCCGCATCTCGCTTTCCCTCTTCTCCGATTTGAAATGTTTTGGTCTTTACCGACCGACTGGCCAACATATTCGCACTTTGCTGGCCAGAGCCCGGGTTACCAAAGAGTCCGGGTCCCCCCGTGCAGATGGTTCATTCTTATTGCGTATCATGCCTTTCGTCACCCTGCTTTCACACCTGGGGCTGCTTCAATCCCACGATTTTGTGTCAGATTTTGTCGCCGATTGACAAATTGTGTCATTTTGCGACTGGGAGAACAGCTCTTTCCTGGCGGTCAACCGGGAATCTTATAACTACCATGGCCGGAGTCATCATAACCCGCGCTTTGGTTGCGCGGTGACTTGGCGGCCTTGGCCTTTGCAAAAACTGCTGTCGCAGCTTTCTCAGCCTCTAAGACGGTGCCTGGGGAGTATTGACGGGCACCATGCAAGGGTGATTCTGTGCTGTTGTCCTTGTGTGAGTGTGACGTGTCCGCCTGCTCTGCCCGTCTCCCTGCGTGCCTCGGTGAAGTTCTTCCGCCGAATGAATTACGGAAGTGGAGACGTTTCGGACTCTCGGGTCAAATGCTCCCGACCTTCGCCTCGTGATAATCACAGTCAACAAGGTAGGCAATGAAAATGAGCAAAGAGCCGCGTGCAAACGGTCGAAAGGACAGTGAAAACGCGGGGGGAATGGCACCCAACGAAAACGAGCCGACGGCGAAACGTTGCGGTCTCTCGGATTCTCGACCGAGAAGTTGGGCGATCAAGGACGTGGGTTGAGGCTTACGCAGTCCGTTCCCCTGTCAAATTCACCAACTTACGCGCGACAATTAAGCGATCGACCACAATTCGCTTTGTCGTTCTATTGGATTCGAAGGCGGTCATCGATTCATGGACGAAGCCCGAATGAACGCTCTAAGAGACAAGATCAACTCCATTCACCTCGCCAACGTTCTTTATTGGCGACAGGGTAACCAACCTAATCGCGACGCACTGTTGAAAGCTTGCGAGCAGGGTCGGCAGCAGATCAAGGGTGAAAAAAGAATTTTTCAACAGTCTCAAATAGTTTCTGCACGCTGCTGCAATCGGATGTCGGAATCACTCGTGTCCAAATTAGGTTTTGACTCAGGCGTGGCAGTCTAAGAAAGAAGTGGAAGCTCTGCTAAGGTTGAAATGGGTTCTGGGCAGAACCAAATCATCCAAAGCGAGGCTTCCACCATGAATCGGTATTAGAACACATTGTGGTACCCGTGACCAGAGCAGCTCAACCCGATCGACCACACCACGGGCCAATACCCGTTCGGGCAATTCCTTCAATACGAGTTTGCAGAAGGCTGTCTGGCAGTTCGCACCTCCTGAGGGCGTCCCGCACAGTCAGCGTGTATCTCCCGGGCGGCAGGAAGAAGAATTGGTACACTGCGTCGTGATCGGTTTTCGTTGATTGGTTGCTGCCCTTAGCGCTGTCTTTGATCGCGATGTCCGCATCGGGGATGACTGCATGGCTCCGATCGGTGACGACACCAGCCAACCCACCTGATGCCGTTGTTTGGGCGTACATCTCATCCTGGAGCGCAAGCGCTAGAAGAAGGACTGAAAACAACAAGCGTAACGGCCGCAACCGCAGAGATTCGATCAGGAATTTTCGAGATCAGCGGAGTGGCATGATACCTCTTCTTCACTAGCTATGCACCGTTGTTTTGAGAATTGTTAAAGTGCGCCGAGCGAAGGAGTGGCAGACAGCGGCGCTGGAGGGCACGGAGTTGTTGACCGGCAATATCGATCGCAAAACGGCTCCCCTGCATCCCTGCGATCTCTTGTTCCGGATCCGCCCTTTAGGCGACGCTTCCGTTCCCGGGGACAGCGATATGCCGCCGACGCTACTTGCGTAATCTGTTACCTGCACGTTCGTAATCTTTCCTCAAGTGTCCACCCCATTTAGTTTGGTGGATAAAGCTGAAGTGCCAGGCGCGAACTCGTTGATTCTATTTAACTGGAGGAACACTCATTCGTGCTGGAAGGGCCGGTTCACGACGAGGCTAGGGCTGGGATAGGTCCAGTCGATATCTTTGGAAGTAACTACTTCGGGGAACCTTGGTTACTTGCGTTGTCTTGCACTGGACCACATGCTTAGAAGGAGCACACCGGGCACAGTGTAGCTCAGTTGAAACAGACATCCTGCCCGGTTAGAGAGGAAGCCGATTGTTGCGACGAGACTCCAAATCGCGAAGTCAGAGCGGTTTCTCTCTGATCGAGCTCTTGATTGTGGTTGCCATCATGCTCCTAGCGTCTGCAATGACCGTACCGTTGATCGTGACTTCTGTGAGCCAGTATCGCCTCCGCACCTCAGCAGTGGACTTGAACGGATTGTTACAACGGGCGCGCACGCGGGCGGTGCGAGACAACCGAACCTACACGGTGCAAACCGCAACGGTTACCCAGGGTGGGTTTACCTACGCGCAGGTTTATCTTGACCTGAATGGAAACAACATTTTGGATGCCGGGGAGCCAATGATTCAGGTGCAGCGGAATGTGTCGCTGAACACCAGCCCGGGAACCGCGGCCATACCCAATGCCACTCTGGGATTTTCCCCCCAGTCCACCACAGCTCAGGTGAATTTCAATGCACGCGGGACCCCGTGCGTTATCGTGAATGCAGTATGCAGCAGCTGGGATAGTGCCGGGGCCACACCCAGCCAGGTCGGCTTCGTGTATTACTTACAGTCCACCTCGGGCGCGAGCACAAGCTGGGCAGCCGTTTCGATCAGCCCATCCGGCCGCTTCAGATCATGGAGCTACTACGACAACAGCACTTGGGACCACTAAAGTTGCAATTACGCGGAGATTCTTGGTGACAGGCGCTATGGCGACAACTTCAAATTTTGCGCGAAGTAGGCGGGTACGGTTCGGCAAGCGGGCCGAGGGCGGATTCTCGCTTGTGGAGTTGATGATTGCTATCACGGTACTGGCGATTGGCATGGCAGGGCTAGCGGTGCTGTTCAGCACGGCGATCATGAACAACAGCCGTTCCAAAGGGGACACGAGTGGAACGATGCTGGCCCAGACCGTTCTCGAAAAGATTGCGGCCGAGCCGGCCAACTCTGCTGCCACCTTTACCCTCACGGATTGCAATCCCAGCGGAGGTACCAATTGGACGGTTGCCACCGCGGGGACGGCGAGTCCGGGCTCCGGGGCTGCCATCGATACCAGCACAAACGGAATCGATTTCACTCAGGCTTACAGCGGCGTGCCAGCGAACTACAAGATGCAGTTTGTCGCATGTGGCGGCGCCGGCCGGCAGACGACCTACGAAGTGCGGTGGAACATTCAGACCATCAGCGCGAACACGCGCGTGATAACGGTCGCCGCACGGCCATTAGCAGCGGCCTCGGCGGCGGGCAACGGAAATCAGGCCCTGCTGTTTGCCCTGCCCATCACCTTGCGCACGATCGGGGGAATCTGATGAGGAAGAATCCGGGATTCCAGCAGGGTCGGCGGGACGAAACGGGCTTTACCCTGATCGAGACCCTAGTAGCGGTGGGGGTGTTAGTCGTCGTCCTAGGAGTCGCGTTCAACTATACCGACCGCTTGCAAAGGGTCTACAGAGCAGAAGAAACCAAGGTGGACGCCACCCAGGAAACGCGGACGTTCTTCGATGGGATACAGCGGGAGCTGCACCAGGCCGGGTTTCCCGGTCGCAAAATATATGGACCCGGCGTGCTCATAACCCCTGCGAACAACGATAAACGTAACGCAGTTGGCCTGGTGATGGTATCCAGTTCGGAGCTTTTATTCGAGGCGGACATTGACAACGACAGCCGGGTGGAAAGCGTGCGCTACACCCTGATGGACAGCGCCGGCAATCCGGTTACCGCAGCCAGTACTTGTCCCTGCACTTTGCAGCGAAGCCAAGTCCTGAAAGCGAATGGCAGTCCAATGGCCCAGCTCACCAGCTATGCCAGCGCATTGGACGGGGTGATCAACAGCGGGGGCGTGGGCGCGGGCGGAGGCGCGCTCACCATCAGCGGAAGTAGCCCTGTCGGCTCAAACGACACTGTCTATGCTGCTTACAAGACACCGCAGCTATTCACCGCTTTCGACCAGAATGGGGTTGTGATTCCGGGAACGGACCTTAACTCCAATCCAACAGCTATCGGTAGCATACGTAGCATCGCGATCAACATCAATCTGCTTACGACCTTCATGGACACACAGACCAAAATGAGACCTGCACTGAGCATGAGCACGACGGTAAAGCTGAACAACTTCTAGAAATCTGAATTTATGAAAATTACGTTACAACGATCACCTGCAAGCTTTGAGAGAGTGCCGATAAGAATCACGGCGCACCGGGCTCTGCATCGGCTGAGCAAAAGCGGTGCCATTTTACTGGTTTCGCTCCTGGGTGTGGTCGTGTGTCCCGCTCAGAACCAGGGACCATCAGACCAGGAGTCCATGGCCAATGTCGCGCGCCAAAAACCTGTCCGCAAGGCAAAGGTAGTGATTACCAACGACGACTTGCCCAGCCGGGCGGAATCAACGCCGGAAACCTCTGTCGGTTCTCCCGCGAACAGCGCCGCGGTGGCGCAGAACCAGGCGGCGCAGCAGTCGCAACAGAATATTCCTCTGCCGGGACTGCCGCCAGGCGCCACGATCGATCAGGCACGAGAAGCACTAGAAAGCCTGAAGCAGGAGGAGCGGGTCATAGTCGGGCGGTACGACGAGATTCAGCACAAGCTGGCCGAAACCAATGACCAAAGCTTGCACAGACTGTATTCCGATTCGCTCTCGCGCCGAGACGAAACCCTAGCGCGCAAGAGAAAGCAGATCGAAGAAGCTGAGCGGGCCATCCGCTTAGCCACCGAGGCTGGATCGACGCAAGGAGGCAACAATGCGGCGAAATGAAAGAAATGAAAGCGGAATAGCGCTCTTGCTTTGCATTTTGTCCCTGATGCTCCTTACCGGCATCGCCTTAGGGCTGATGTACATGACGGATTCAGAGACGATGATTAACAGCAACTATCGTGCCTCGCAGCAGGCCTACTTCGCTTCTCTCGCCGGACTGCAAAGTGTGCGCGAGCGCATGACACCCGCGAACGTCGCTCCCCATCTTGTTACCGGACCGGTCACTATGCCAAGCGGGGCAGCGTCTGTGATGTATGTTGTAAATCCCAATGCAACTGACACCATTGATTTCGCGAGCATCACGACCCCCGGTAACGGTTTTTACGATAACGAGCTGTGCAAGGAGCAAGATTGCACGGCTATAGGTTCTGGCTGGTACGCGCCTCTTATCCCGGAAGACCCTGCGTCTCTGAACACGCTGAATTACAAGTGGGTGCGCATCATCCTGAAGTCTAACGGAGCCAGTGCCCCGTACTACAATACCGGCAGTTCGTCGTCGCCGCTCACCCAGATCTGCTGGGACGGCAATCAGGAGACAACGGTGACCAAACTCGGAGTGGCGACTTGCTCCACTGCGGTAGGCAGCAACCCTCCCGGTTGGAACCCTGTCTACCAACTCACGTCACTGGCGGTCACGCCCTCAGGCGCCTCTCGCATGCTGCAGATGGAGGTATCGCCCGATCCTCCGCTTGTGACCCACGGTGCGGTGGATTCTCAGGACCACGTGGATCTGAACGGTAATCTCGACATTAACGCCTACGACTTCTGCAGTTGCTCGTGTACCACCACGAAGGTGAACGGTCAAGACGTCACGAGCTGCACGAACCGTGCCGGCAAGGTCTGTGATGGCAGCAAGTACGCCATCTACGCGTCGGGGAGCGTGGATCCTGCGGGCCCCTCGCAAACCTTCGCTTCCGGGCAGACTCCGGCGATCGCGCAAAACCAGCCCTGGCCGTGGGACCTTGATGCGTTGGTGAACCAATTCAGGAGCGCTCCGGGCACCGTGAATACGACCCAGTCTCCTTACAACTACAGTTGCAGCGGGGGCGCTTGCGGAAATTACTCCGGGCAGACTTACGGGGTTCCTCCGTACTTCCCGCCGAGCCCACCCGCTAGCCCGACTGGACCGAACAACATGGGCTCGCAGGTCACTTACGTTCCCGGGGACGTACAGTTGGCAGGCAATTCCCAGGGCTACGGTGTTCTTGTTGTGGATGGCAATCTGGACATTCACGGTGGGTTTTCGTTCTACGGATTGATCATCGTAAGGGGCGTAATCTCCTTTACCGGCGGCGGCTCGCAAGGAGTAAACATCTATGGAGGCGTCATCGCTGGACAGCAATCGTTAGTGGACAATGTGCTGGGGGGCAGCGTCAACATCAACTACGACTACTGCGCGCTGCCGAAGCCTGACAAGAATAAGCCGCCGAGAGTCCTGAGCATGCGTGAGCTGAATTTCTAACCGGTTCGGAGTAATGCACATTGGCTCGAGTCGGCGGGGACTAGTCGGCGCCCCGAAGCCGACCCTACCCTCACCTCGTTCTCGGGCCTGCGCACTTATCTCAGTTTTTTCTTTGGCCGCCCCTTCCCGGTCTTCCCACGCATGGGAGATTTTGTTCCCCAGACGACTCTCAAGGCGATGACACGAAAGATGATCAACATTCATCGTCGAAAAAAGGAGGCGGCTACTCCTGGCGGCATGGCGGAGGCGGTGATGAGTGGATGCTCCGATGTGATCGCCCTTTCGACCAATCTCCTTTCGAACTTCTCAAGCTAGATTTGCGAACGAAGCGAACAAGCAGTTTTGTTTTCAAACAGATGACACGCGTAGAGGCGGCAAACGAGCTAGTGTCCTCCGCCTGTGTGCTGATGGTGGGGAGAGTTGCGATAGTGTTCGGCGAGCAGGTCTGCGCCCCAGTCGCCGTTGAAGTCGCGCCAGACGCAGTGGATATGATTGGCGTTGTTCTGGGTATTATCGAACTCGATGAGGAAGGTGCTGCCCTGCACGCGGTAGTAGTGGCCTTCGCCGACTTCGAAGCCGCCCATCCACGCGAATTTGATGTTGTCGAGCCCGGCCTTGCGAATTTTCTCCAGCCGCGCTCGCGCCGGCGCCTGCGGTTGCGCGCTCAGATATTCCTCGATGAGCGCCAGCAGCGTGCCCTGCTGGTCTTTGCTCAGCTTGGCGTAGGCAATGCCCTTGTCTTCCTGGATGGCAGCCTGGCGCTGGTTGTTGGTGAGGATGTCGGCGGGAGCTATCGCGGTCAGCACCGCTTCCGTGCGCTGCGCCGGGTTGAGCGACTTGACCAGGGACCGGCCGAGGTCTTCCTCGGCGGCGAGCACACGCGTGCCCTTCATCGGTCCGCTGCGTACCTCGGCCGGGTTGGCGCCAAAAAACTGCGGGCTATTGGCCAGACCGGAAATGGACTTGCCACTCACCATCGTCCAATTCTGGGAGCAATGATGGCCTTCATAGCGCCAACCCCAGGCGCCGCTTTCGTTCGGCTCTCCGAAGAAGGTGAAGAAGTACAGTTCCGGATCGCGCGTGGGCCCGCGGCCTCGTTCGAGTTCGCGCAGAACGTCTTCCAGCTTGCGGATAGTCTCCGCCTTACCGTATCCCTTCTCGCTCAGTCCGGCGCGCAGCAAGTTCAGCGCGGCCCTCTTCTGCGTCTCGGTCATTTCCTTGAGCGAGATACCCTTGCGCGGCACCGGCGTGTAGAACCAGCGAAACCGCTCTTCGGAGTTGAAGGGGAAGATGGCCTGCAACTTTTCCGCGGGATTGAGCGTCCCCAGGAAGGCGCGCGCCGCGTCCAACATCGCCGATGGGGGCGCGCCCGGCTGCGCCGAGGCAATCACGCTTGGGCCACACATCAACAGCACCAGTAGCGAACACCGGATCATGGTGCTTTCCTTTCTAAACTCGGTACGCAACTCACCGAGGTGGACGAGACTCAGTCGCAATCTTGGTCATCGTGCCTCATATTCCGAAGGGGATCAGCGTAGCCCTTCCACCACATGCAGGTCTGAGAGCCGGCGCGTGAAGCCAAAGACGTATGTCTTGCCGTCCGGAGTGATGTGGACTGGCCCTAGTGACAGAACTCCAGCGCGGTCGGGCGGCTCTATTTCCTTAAACAATTGCCGCTTTCCCGTGTTGAGATCGACGCTGACCACGCGAATGGTCCAGACGTTCTGTACGGCTTCACGCACGAACAGCGTGTGCCCATCGGCGGCCAACGCGATGACGCCATCATCCGCTTTGAGCTGCGGAACCGGCGAGGGGGATCCGTTCCCCTGCAGCGGGTAGAGGAAATACTTACCTTCTAGATCGTTCACCAGTACTCGCTCGCCGTCCGGCGTCACTTGACTCCCTACGACTCCTTCAGGAGTTATCGGCTTGGGGGGCCCGCCATCCGCCGGCATGATCCAGGTGCGCGCTTTCTTGCCCGGCTCGAACCCACCAAACACAATCCACTTCCCGTCCGGCGTCCACCGTCCGGCGCCGTGCACGATGTTATCGTGCGTGAGCTGCTTCTGCTCACCTGCGCCGGTGGGGTAGAGCACGTATTGCCGCGTTTGGATGTCCTCAGCAATAACCCATTTGCCGTCCGGCGAGAGCGCGCTCGCGCGGCCGGGGCCCACGCGGATCGCGGGGGAGCCGTCCGTTTTCCGGATATAGACCGTATAGTCGTGTCCTCCGCCCTCGCCTTCTTCGTCGAATAGTACCCATTGCCCATCGCGGGACAAATCTACAGTGCGGGTCCAGTCGAACCACGCGAGGTCGCGATCGCTTTTGTCGCCTTCCCGGCGCGCCAGGGTACCGCGCCGATACGTATCGCTGTTCAGCAGCGCCCTGCCGTCGCGCGCGAAGCCGTGAATGGTAAGGCTGCCCGGCACGCGAAGTACCGTTCTCACTTTGCCCGAGGTGGTTACCGCAAGCAGCGCCCGACTGATGCCGCTATCGCTCGCCGTGAACCAAACCTCATTACCGTTGGGCGACCACGCCAGCCCCACCACATCTGACCAGTCTGAAGAAAGCACAGTGGCCTTTTTGTCGCTTGCGACCATCTTCACCGATCCGCGTGAATCACCTAGCACAGGGTGCTCGATGAACGCGACCTGTTTCCCGTTAGGTGACACTCGCACATAGTCCAGCCAACCGGGCGTGTCATAGAGGACAGTGCCGATGGGATACTCCAGCCGGTAGCTCATGCCCGTACGACGCGCGATTGCCAAGCTGCTTCCGTCGGGAGACCAGGCTGCGCTCTGCACGTCATCCAAGACTTCGCGCGGCGCGCCGCCGGAAATCGCCATGCGCGCCAACATCGCCCGGCCTGTCCAGCCTCCTATGGAGCGCCAGTGTTCCAGGATGGCCATCTCGCCGGAGGAGGAAATGTCCGCGATTTGGCTGTCATCCAACTGGAGCGGACGGGAGAGTAAATCTCCAATGCGCGTGGAAAACACTTCCGGCGTCGCCTTCCCGTTCCACATCGCAGAGTAGATCACGGTCTGCCCATCGGGCGCGAAGGCCGCTGATTGGATGGATCCGCGCTGGAAGGTGAGCTGCCGGAATTTGGGCGACACTGCCGTCGAACGCGTTCCGGTAAAATAGCCCGCCAGAAATATCCCGATCATGGCTGCCGCCACCGTCGCCCGCGGCCACCACTTCCGGAGCCGGGGCTCCGAGATCGCCCGTTCCCGAGCCCCGGAGGGCGTCTGCGCTGAGAGCAATTGCAGGTCGAAGGCAATGTCGTGCGCCGACTGGAAGCGCTCCTCCGGGTTCTTTTCCAGACAATGCCGGACGATCTGCCCCAGGCCGGGTGCGATCGCGCGGTTGGTCTCGGGCAGCTCCGGCGACTCTTCCCGCAGGATAGCGCTCATGGTGTCGGCGGCCGTCTCCCCGTGGAATGCCCGCCGCCCGGACAGCATTTCGTACAGGATGGCGCCGAAGCTAAACAAGTCGGAGCGATGGTCCGCCGGCTTTCCCCGCACCTGCTCCGGCGACATGTAGCCCACTGTTCCAAGCACCACGCCGGCTTCGGTTTGGTGCGATATGGTGTCGACGCGATCGCCTTCAGGCTGCGTGAGTTTCGCCAACCCGAAGTCCAGGATCTTTACCCGGCCGTCGCGGGTGACAAAGATGTTCTCCGGCTTCAGGTCCCGGTGGACAATGCCTTTCTCGTGCGCCGCCGCCAACCCTTGCCCCATCTGCACCGCGTACTCGATGGCTTTGCGCACCGGCAACGCCCCGCCGGAAAGCCGCGTACGCAGGCTCTCGCCTTCCAGGAGCTCAGAGATGATGAATGGCGCGCCTTCCCGCGTGCCGATGTCGTAGATGGCAAGTATGTTGGGATGGTTCAGTGCTGCCACGGCACGCGCTTCTTGCTCAAAGCGCCGCAGCCGCTCAGTGTCGGCAGCGAACAACACTGGAATAACTTTGATAGCGACATCGCGTCCCAGTCGCGGGTCACGCGCGCGATACACCTCTCCCATACCGCCCGCGCCCAGCGGCGCAAGGACTTCATACGGACCGAGTTTCGTGCCAGGAGCGAGGGCCATCCGTGCGCGCCATTATATTCCCAACGAAGGGCGCTGCACCGGATCGCGACGATTCAGGTCGGATTGTTTGAACGCTAAGTCCAGCGAGGAGCGCGTGCTGTACAAAGGGCTGAACTCAACAGGAACGGCTTCTTAGGCACTACTTGGTTTGAGGATGGTAAGCGAACGTGAGGCGGAGCCTGGCCCTGTCCAGTCCGGATGGTGCGGCGTGCTGGTTGTCGGAACAGCGATGCACCAGCGCGTGACATCCGCCGCAGAGAGCAATCAGGTTCTCCTCGGAATCAAGCCGCACTCGAGGCTGTTTCGGTGGAATCCGGTTCACGAAGCCCTCTCGGCGCTTCATGAAGAAAGGCCAGCCATTGTTCGCCAGGCAGGAATTTGAAGAACCGTGACATGGACTCGAGGAGCACCGTTGCGTCCTCGTTATCGAGGTTTGCTCCTGCCAGAAAATCCGCGCAGATCATCTCCGGACACTAGCCTTGCGCTTGTCCGTGCCCAGCATCAAGCCGCCGTCTCAATCGCCTGCTCGATGATCGGAATCTGGGTCTTGTACAGCTTGCAGCAGATAATCTCCCACGGTTCCGATTCCCGCCCGCCCAGCTCGTGCCGAACGCGCTATTGCGGGAGAGGAAGTAGATAAAGCCCTGTCCCAGTGTCTGCGGGCAGGTCCCGCCGGCAGGAAGACAGGGAAGGCCGCGCGCATTGAAAGTCGGCAGCACTCCGCTGGAATCTAGGGTGAAACTCAGGCCAGTTGTAAACGCAGTTTCGCCAGGTGCACCACTACCCGTGCCAAAATGAACGTTGACCTGGTCTCCCAATTCGACCAGCGGATCGCCCGCTGCGAGTGTGTTGTTCTTACCCAGGTCGACGTAGTATGCGACCACGCCTGCGGACAGCGTAGCCTGTTCGATCGAGTAAAAAGTGTTTTTTCTCGCCGCTTCGATGCGAGCCTTTTGCATCACCCCGCTCAGGTCATAGGCTGAATATCGGAGTTTTATTATCGAGATCGCACTCGACACCGAGGGAGTAAAAATCGCCCCCAGGATCAGGATCATGGCAACTGCGACCACCATCTCAATGAGTGAAAAGCCCGGTTCACCCTTTGGTGCAGTTCGACGTGTCATCATCCGATGCTGCACTGTCCCCACGTCCGTCTCCTCATGAAGCCGCTCTTCTCGCACATGCCACATTGCTCGCGCAGCAGCGGATCGACAGGCTCACGCTTGAGTCCCGGCTCAAAATGTAACGGGGACGGACATTCAGGACAACTTACGGGTGTTCATGTGCCAAGTAACCGAAGTAACGTAGCGACCGAGTTTGGGATCGACTGAACCAAGAAGAACCCCGTCAAAAAGGCCCAAGTCGTCCCGTTAAGAAAGGTTCACAATGGAACGCGGCAAGGTGGAGATTGGGGCGGAGATCCTGCTTAGGATCAGCGGGAGTTTGTGAAGAGTATTGAATCGCTGCTGAGGGTGGAAGAGGGCCAGAAGTGAGGGCCATCCGTGCGCGCCATTATATTCCTAACGAAGGGCGGTGCAGCGGATCGCGACGATTCAGGGCCGATTGTTTGAATGCAATGCCCAGCGAGGGGCTGGTGGTGTACAAAGGGCTGAACTCAACAGGAACGGCCTCTTAGGCACTACTTGCTTTGAGGATTGTGAGCGAACGTGAAGCGGAGCCTGGTCCTGTCCAGTCCGGATGGTGCGGCGTGCTGGTTCCATCGGAACCGCGATGCACCAGCGCGTGACATCCGCCGCAGAGAGCAATCAGGTTTTCCTCGGAATCATCGCCGCCCTGGCTGCGAAATTCCTTGTGGTGAACCTCCAGATTTGACCTGGCCCCACAACTTTGGAATCTTCAGCCATCCCGGCGCAGCACCACACGCGAGGCTGTTTGGGTGGAATCCGTCAAAATCCCCAGGTCTCGATCGCGAGACGTGCGGCCCCTCTCCACTTCCCGCTTGAACTGATCCTTTGGCAGTGCGCGCTTTCTGCAGCCAGGTTGCACAGTCGAACTCGTGACCATCCCTCCTGGCCACTTTCGCCAACTCTAGTCCCTTCGTCTAGCCCCTTCCTTCAGTTCCCTTCTCGCCTGCGGTCCTGCGGTGGCAGGTGTTCATGGATCGAGATCAGCTAGTAAGCCTACCGCCTCGACTCCGGGAACCGCCAGAAACTCGTCGAAGGACTTCAGTTTCTCCAGCCGCCAGTAGGTGCCCGCCCGCACTTCGCAGAGATACCGGCAAGCATTGCTTCGTGCGATCGGACTCAGAAGGAATTGCCCTGCACAGTCAGGCAACCTCCGTAAAGATGTACTCGTGCTGGCCATCACGTATGATCAGTACCCGCTTGCCGGGACGTTCGCCCACCACGAATTCGAACCCGTCATTGGTGGGATCGATCGTGATGAACGAAATCGTGCCATCGTCATTCTTCCGCGATGCCACCGTGCTTTTCCACTCGCCGAAATCGAATGTGGTTAATCCGTCCTGGTTCAGCACGGCAAGCTCACCGAGTTCCTTACTGGAATACCGCTTCGCCAGACCAGTCACTAGCGCCGGTGCGGCAGGCACTACGAGTCGTTCCCGATCTTTGGCAAGGGCTGCTTTATGGCGTGCTGCCTGGGCCGCAACGTCGCCGGCTGCCTCGAGTTTGCCGTCGAAGACGACCTCCAGCAAGCGACGCCCGAACGGACCCACAAGCATGCCCCCATTATCCGAATTTGTGAGCATGGCGGCGCCAATGCCGGAGTCCGGCAGAAAGTAAAGGTTACTTTTGAAGCCCGCCATGCTGCCGCCGTGACTCACAACCGGAATTCCGTATCTGCGGTCTACGATCAAGCCCATCCCATAACTCGCGTCCTCGCCGAGGGCAGTCTGCGGCGCACGGCGTTCCAGCAAATTTTCCGCCGAAACCAACTGCTTGCCGTTGGGTAGCTTGCCCAGCGCAAGTTCGAGCTGCACGTAACGGATCAGGTCGCCGGCCGAGGTCCACACGCCACCAGCTGGACGGGCCGGCACGACCGCGTAATTGAACGCCATGCTGGCCACCGTGGGCTTGCCATCCACATCGTCCCCGTGCGGGCTCGCATGGTTGCCTGCGAGGGCGCGCGCATAATCAAAGGTCGTCGACTTCATCCCCAGCGGATCGAAAATCTTTTTCTGCATCGCTTCGTCGTAGGCGGCCCCGAGCTCCCGGTTCGGATACACAAGGTGTGCGCCAATGTATCCCGCAGCCGACGCCATCAGATTGCTGTACTGAAAGACCTCGCCAAACTTGCTGGTCGGTTGCATGGTCCCGAGTAAAACCAGGGTGGACTCCGGCGTTGCATTCTTGAACTCGAATATCCATTCGAGATCCTGCCGGGGCAGCCCGGTGCACGCGCAGATCAGGTTCTTGACCAGAACCTTTTTCGTAGTTTCCGCATCGCCGAGTTTGAAGCTCGGGTAGACGTCGGTTACCGGTTCATCCCACTTCAACTTTTTCTCGTCGACCAGCTCTGACAGCAGCAGCGTCGTCATTCCTTTTGTGTTGGACGCCGCCATGAACACCGTATTTTCGTCCACCCGCTCAGGCTTGCCCAGCTGGCGCACGCCAAACCCGCCCTCATACACGACTTTGCCGCCATCAATGAGCGCCATTGAGGCGCCGGGGATGCCAAGTTCCTGCATCGAGGTTTCAACGAACGCTTTGATCTGAGCGATATGTGCAGCATCCAGCGGTTGCGGCTTACGGCCGGCAAAAGACTCGCGCTGGTAGCCCTTCGGCCGCAAGCTTTCGAAGATCAGCCCAATCGGTGCACCGCGCTTCTCAACTGTCGGTTCACTTCCGTCCAGAATGAACACGGTCCACGTGCTACCGGCCCGCATCGCAACAGCCTGTACAACGGCACGCTCGTTCGGAGAGGTCTCGTAGTCAAACACCTGCCGCTCATCCCAGCCCTCGCGCGCAGGGCGTGGCGTAACCAGCTTAAGCGGCCGCTTCGCCTCAGGTTTGTATGCCGCCCAGCCGGCCGCGACCGCGGCACTGGCATCGGCTGCCTGGGAGTCGACAATGGCAATGTGCGTATCGGCCTCGGGCGGCTCCAGTATGACCAGGTTCTTGTCGGTCACGATCGACCAACCGGAAGGAGCCGTGAAAGTCGCTCTGCCTGGCGTTACCCGCGGCGTATCAGCCGCCACCCGCTCCGGTGCCGATCTTGCTTCTGCCGCCTGCGGTGATGCTGGGGGGTTTGAGGCAGACGTCGCTCGCTGCGCAATGGAGTTGAACGCCAGGAGGGCTACCATAGCGGTTCGATAGACGGACATGTAATTCACCCCGTTTGTGAAGATACGGAAAATTTGCGGAACCAACGATACACCCAGCGTAACCGACTTGTAAGACACGATAAGCTGAACTTCCGTAGCCTGCAGGCTCTTGGTAGCGACCAGGGCTTTGTAGGTTCAATGAATTACTTCAGAGGCGCGCGTTGACACGGTAGAGGTTTGGGGCTCGAGTCCCCACGTGCCTACCATTCTCTCCCGAGCATTTACGCAATACAGCCGTGATGACAGAATCACTCCACTGAACGGAGCACGTGGCTCGGTGACACCCCCAGTAGCCTCTTCATGTGCATAGCCAAATGGCTCTGGTGAGCAAAGCCGACGTCCAGGGCGATCTGGCTGATTGGCAGCATGCCTTCTCGCAGCAGCAGAGTCGCGCGCTCCACACGGCGGTCAATCACATATTGATGCACTGGTATCCCTGTCGCCTCGCGGAACGTGACTTTAAGGTGCGACGCGCTCATCCCGACCGCGTCCGCAACGGCACGCAGCGAGAGACTAGCGGAGAGGTTCTCTTCGATGTAGGACTGCACTTGACGCAGCTTGTGCCGAGGCATGCCGCCCTCCGCCAATGAACGGCTTCCTGCCACCGAACTGTAGTTCCGCAACAATTGCACGGCCAGCGCCGTGGCCATGCAATCCAAGTACAGACGCCCGCTGGGGTAGCCGTGCTGCGCCTCGGCCAGGGGCGCCCACCCGATGTGCTCGATCTGTGAATCCCGTAGCCGAAACCGGCTGCGGATCTCAATGTGGTCTTCGAAGCCGGACTCTTCGGCAACCTGGCGCAACAGGTCCGCTCCAACCTTGAGCACCAGGGCCGTATCGGCTTCCTTCATCTCCCAACGGGAGGGAATTCCGTCCGGAATAATGTCGATGTCTCCGTGGATGGCAAGACCGGAATGGCTCCGTAGGCCATGCCTGCAGTCCATTCTGACCGGCCTCCCTAGGTGAATTGCGATACGCGGGACATCCAGCTCGGGTACGTCGAGTACGCCGGGGCCATCAGACTGCAAAATCACACGCAATACATCGGACCGCTCCCGGGAGTCCAGAGATCGTACCTGCGTCATTGGCTTGGGTGGAAATGCGAGAGTTGGGGCAATCATTTTGCTGTTCACCTCACGCTGAGAGACCGTTCAGCCATCTTGACGATCCCGGCTTTGGTCGGAAGCACCGCCGCGAGCGGCTTCCACGGTTGCAGCAGCCGAGGTGGAGATAGGATGCTTCGCCCCCGAGGTGTTCGTCGCAGAATACATATTTAACCACTTTATGTTCGTCTTTGATTCGGGTAGCCGGATGTATTCCAGGGCCAGCCCGACTCAGTGGCACAGGTTTTCCTCCGAACCTGCTCAAAATTGTCCGATTTTGCGCGGCGTTCCAGCGTGACGAGACTAGCATCGCCAATAATAGGTGACTCTGCACGTTCCGGCACCTGTGATGAAGAATCCAGACGCGGACTCTGTACCCGTGAGTGTTATGGGTTATCGAATTCGCCATTGCGTGGAATGTCCGAAGTGCCTCACTCGATATTTGGTCGCTTGCAGTCCCTACCGCAACGGGTCTTACCTCGTCCCACTATAGCTGGCTCACGGGAGGAATACACGCTGTATTGCTCCTGCGGGAGATCAGCAATCGCCAGATGGAGGTGGGGCGAGGTGAAAACTTATGAAGTCTCGAAAATAGCCTATGATCGCGGTTACTGCACACCCGACGAAGTCTTCCCTGTTAGACGACCAGCCACTTCAGCCAGTGGGCGCCAGGGCATAGGTTGTTGGCTGTGATGGTAGATGTGGCGGACGAAGAAGGTGCTGATTGCGACCGGGACTTAGACCCGTAACCGGGGGGTGATCACGTACCCCGGCCAATAATCATTGACTGCAACTCCTCTTAAACTGTACAGTTCAGATAGCTGAAATGGAGAGTTTGTGGCCGCCACAACCCCTGGCAAGAACGGCACCATAGTGGTTTCTGCTTTGCGCGCCCGCGCGAATTTCGGCAAGCTTCTGCGCCGCGTCGATGACGAGCGCCGGTCCCTTGTGATCGAGAAGCGCGGGACACCCAAAGCCGTGCTGCTCAGCATCCGTGATTACGTCAAGCTTGCCGCCCCCGAGCCCGAGGTCTTAAGGGTCATCGGTGAAGAGTCGGAGCGGAACGGGACGAGCACATTGACCTCGCGTCAGATTGACCAGATCATAAAGACTTCCCGGTCCCAGAAGCCGAAGCGGTAATGCTTCCGCTCCGTCTCGTAATCGATACAAATATCCTGATTTCCGCAGCAATTAAGCCAGCAGGGCTGCAGCGCACTGTTTTGCTGCTCGCCATTACCCGACCGGCCCGCTTATATGTGTCCCGACCCATCCTGGAGGAATACAGCGAAGTCCTTGGCCGTCCGGAACTGCGAATTCGCAAGGGTCTCAGGCAGCAATTGCTGCAGCTCATCAAAAACCACAGCTATTCGGTCGTCCCGACCCGCCGCCTGGATGTCACAAGCGACCCCGACGACAACATGTTCCTTGAGTGCGCCGATGCTGCCCGTGCGGACTATCTAGTCACGGGCAATCAGAAGCATTTCCCGAGATTCTGGAAGAAAACCAAGATCATAACGACCCGAGAATTCATTGGCCTTACCGCGCCTCATTTAATAAAGTAACGAAGTTCAGCACGCCATATAAAACTTGCTCCCTGCCGGGGGACCGCCAAAGCCCGGTCTGATAGCGGTGGAAAGAACGCCGGCGGAACACCGCGCTCTGAGAAAGGGAAGACGGCAGGAACCAGGATGAAGAATTTGTTCGCCAGGCAGGAATTTGAAGAACCGTGACATGGACTGCAAGGGCACCGTGGGGTCCTCATTGTCGAGGTTTGCCCTGCCACGAAGTCCGCGCAGATCATGTCCAGACAGTAGCCTCGCGACTTGTCCGTGCCCGGCATCAAAGCCGCCGTCTCAATTGCTGGAGAGACGAAACACTAAAAGGCTGTCTGGAAGCCAGCCTCTTGCGCGGTGAAAATGAACGATGTTCAGGCTCTCGGGTCGTTCCGCAGCGTTTATCTGTGATAACGGTGTGCCTTACAGTGCTATTTCAGCACCTTGACCGCCTCCATGATCTGCTCGGGCCGCGCCCGTACGCGCAAATCTTCCGTTAGGTTCACCCAGCGGATTACCCCGGAAGAATCCAGCAGGAACTCCGCGGGCCGAGCTATGTTTTGTCCATTGACTCCCGCGCCGGGATGGAGAAGGTCATAGCGGAGAATGACCTCCGCTTTCGGATCAGAGAGGAACGTGTACGTGTATCCCGCCTTCTTGCATAGGTCGCGTGACAATTCGGGCGTGTCCACGCTGATCGCCACGGGACGGACGCCGAGCTTTTCAATTTCTGCCAGGTGCCTTTCGATACCCCGTAACTCGGAGTTACAGAACGGTCACCAATAGCCTCGATAGAAGACGAGGAGCACTCCTTTGGGAGGCGCTTGCGGATTCGCCAGAGGCGTGGAAAGCAGGCTGGAGAGCGAAACCGCTTTGTTGTTCGCATCAAGCAGCACAAACTCGGGAGCCTTATGTCCGATCCGCGGAGCACCGGCAGAAGCTGGCAATTGTCTGGTCTGATAAAAGATCAGGAAGCAGAATAAGCCCAGGGCGAAAAAGCTGAGGAGGCTTAAGATCGGGCCTGCGATCCTGCCGCGATATTGCTGCGGTTCGCCGTAGGCGCGCTTCAGCCCGAAAAAAAGAAATGCAGCGCCCATCCCGAAAAGCAGGAAGTTCACCCATGGGACGTCGCGCGTAACCGAAAACCTGGCAAATATGAAAAAGTAGCTGGCAAGAGCAATCAGGCAGACTATAAAGCCTGCCCACAGATACCAGTTCCATCGGCGCGGCTTCATCGAGGCAGTCCCGGATATTGGCCAACAAAGATGATCTTGTCGACCGGTAGTGCGGCACGTTTCCCTGGATGCGCCACCGAAAACTTATGCATACTGCTCGCTCTTTCGGACCCGCCGGATGCCTAGCCATTGCAAGATAGCAAACGCCAGCACAACTTCAGCCAGGAGGGCTACAACCCACTTCCCACCAACGCTGAAAGGAATCACCAGGATCAGCGTGTAACTGCCCACTACCCAGACCGCATCCATGATGACCGCAACCCAGGCGTCGGTAATTTTTATTTTCGGACGGCGGGCATTAAGCCATAGAATCGCAGCGTATACGATCAAGCAGACTCCCAGGATAGCTAAGCTGGCCTTATCTGGAAGACCTAGAAACTTTACGAGCCAGCGATTGGCAAACAGAATCGCCCCGCCGGAAACAACTGAGAAAACTGCGTTGCCGGTCAGCGCTTTTTTCAGAAGACCTTGACGTTCTTCTACAGACTGATTCATACATTTTCTCCTTTTTGTTTGGATTTTTCGAGGACTTGTTCGCCGGATGCGGCGTCGATGCGATCAACGATCGCCCGTCGCGCCAGCAGGAATGCGGATTTGTCGTTGAACAACTTGAAAGCCCAATTCGCCTCTTGCACGTAGGCGTGGAGTTCAAATGCCAGCTGAACCGGATCGACCGAAGCCCTGAGTTGTTTGGCCGATCGGGCGAAGCCGATCTCGTCTTGAAGAGCGACCAGCCAACTTTTGGTGAGGGCCGCAATCTCATCGCGCACCGGGCCGGGACGGCTGTCGAACTCGGCAGATGCGGCGGCGAAAAAACATCCCCCGCGAAACACGATGCTTTCCACGTATCCGATCCAGCTCTCCAACATCGCGCCCAGGCGAGGTAGACCCCGGGGCTGCTGGACCGCCGGCTGCACGACGTACTGGACGAAGATTTGTTTGGCAGCCTCAACCACCGCCAGCTGCAGTTGTTCCTTGGATCCAAAGTGAGCGAACACGCCTGTCTTGCTCATCTGTAACTCGGTCGCGAGCCGCCCGATCGAGAGACCCTCGAGCCCCTCGGCCGAGGCGATATCGGCTGCGAGGCGGAGTATCTCCCGGCGAGTTCTGGTAGCTTGTTCGGTGTGATAGCGAATGAATGGCTTCGTCTCCATAGTACGATCGTACTATATATAACGATCGTTCTATTTGTCAACAACCGCCTTTTGAGAAATTCGCGCGGCGAGCGGCGGAGTTAGAAAACGAAGCCAACAAGTAGTCTGTCTTCAAATAGATGCTATGCGCGTAAATGCCAAGAACGAGGGTTCGATAAGCATCTACGCGCTCAATCGACGACTTCGTGCGCGTGCTAGCTAGAGATCGGAGGTTCGGCCCGGCCGTAGCGGAGGTCGCGGTCAGTCCCTTGGTTTCGCCTCGAGCGGAGACTTGCTGGCAGAAGGTTTGGAGGTGGCCTCCATTCACGCGCCGCGGTACCTGTTCCTTGAGTCGTCCGTGTAACTTGGGAGCCAGCTGCTGACGCGGACGTTTGGGCAGAATCGGGTTCACGACGCTTTTTCGTTCACTTCGTGCAGGAAGGCCTGCCGTTGTTCCCCAGGAAGGAATTTGAAGAATCGTGACATGGACTGCAGGAGCACGGTTGGGTCCTCATTCTCGAGATTCGCTCCTGCCAAAAAGTCTGCACAGATCATCTCCAGACAGTAGCCTCGCGACTTGTGCGTGCCCAGCATCAAAGCCGCCGTCTCAATTGTCTGCTCGATGATCGGACTGGGTCTTGCATGGCTTGCAGTAGATAATCTCCCCCGGTTCCGATTCCCGCCCGTCAGTCCCATCTCCACTTCCCGCTTGAATTGATCCTTCGGCACTGAGCCAGCCTGGTGCAGCCAGGTTGCACAATCGAACTCCTGCCCGTCCCTGGCCATGCCCGAAAGCCCCGGACGTATTCCCGAGCGCCACTCATAGAATGGAAATTTTTCTCTCGTCAGCTCAGACCGAACTGAGGTTCCAGCAACGCACAAGAGACAAAGCATATGTATTGCCAGTCCCCACTGGCGTTTACACTAATGAGACGGCTCCTGCCACGCCGTGGCCGCGCGCCCGTACCCCCGCGGATCCCGAGGCCAGTCGCCGCATTACATAGACGCAGGTCGACTCGAATCGCTAGGCAGCTAATACCACGGAGCCTTGTGATTACCCCTGTGGCTCCCGAGTCACTGTTGTTCGATGCCTTACCTTTAATTTGGGGTCATTCGCCAATAAGCCCTTAATGCTTGCCATACATTTCTGGGTCTCCCCTAGCCTTTCTTCCGATGCACGCTTTGTGTAGGCATGGCACTCTGACGTTGTCTTCGCGATCGCTACGATGTGCGAGGGCAGGAGGAAATCTAAATGGCGTTACCGGTGCAGAACCAGCAATGGGGCGTGTTGTCCGAGGAAATCGCAAGTGTGGTCGAAAACTTGAGTGGAAGTATTGTGGCGGTCCAGGGAGGGCGTCGGCTCACCGCCAGCGGAATTTATTGGCGTTCAGGGTTGATCGTAACCGCAAACCACATGATCCGGCGGGACGACGAACTGGTCGTCACTCTGCCCGGCCATGGCTCCGGGTCGGCAACACTGGTTGGAAGGGACCCCAGCACCGATCTTGGCGTGCTCAAGATCGAAGAGTCGTCGGGACTTTCGCCAGTACAGACGACCTCCACCGCGGGATTGAAAGTTGGTCACGTGGTGGTTGCAGTGGGAAGATCGCATCTGGGAGATCTTTCCGCCAGTGGCGGCGTCGTGGCGCGCTTGGGTGGTCCGTGGCGGACATGGAGAGGAGGCGAGATCGACCAACTGGTGCGGCCAGATATCACACTGTATCCCGGCCAATCCGGCGGCGCGCTTGTGAACTCGCAAGGCCAGGTGCTGGGGATGAACACGGTAGCGCTGGCGCGGATGGCAGCCATTACAGTCCCGACTGCAACCGTTGACCGCGTGATCGTAGAACTGCTCGAGCATGGCCACATTCGCAGGCCATATCTGGGGATCGCCATGCAGACTGTATCCATCCCGGACGACCTCCGCGGGAAGCTGAGACTTGAGTCCACAACCGGACTGCTGGTCATGCATGTCGAGGCGAACGGTCCAGGCAACAAGGCGGGAGTGACGCTAGGCGACGTGATTGTCGGTATTGAAGGCAAGCCTGCCGGCGACCTGAGGGCGCTGCAAGAAGCGCTGGCAGGGCTACGGACCGGGAACCCGGCAAAGCTTACGATTATTCACGGAGGCGAGAAGCGAGACGTGGCCGTGACCATCGGCGACCGGGCAAGCCGAAAATAATCGCATGAGCGAACGCAACAAGAGACGCGCACCTGTGCGACCGAAAAGGCCCACG
>Ga0070708_100000934_pt1 | contig 22111 bp, 20 predicted proteins | sample KBSK5503metaG_FD_65469 | JGI IMG/M metagenome (GOLD analysis project Ga0070708, IMG submission 65469) | Corn, switchgrass and miscanthus rhizosphere microbial communities from Kellogg Biological Station, Michigan, USA - KBS K5-50-3 metaG | ecosystem: Host-associated > Plants > Roots >... | reverse complement strand
CCGGTGGGGTCGATGCCGAGCGGAATGCGCTGAATGCGCGCCACGCTCTCGAGCGCCAACACCGCGCCGACGACGAGCGTGACCGACAGCGCAATCTCGACCACCACGAAGGTGCGCTGCAGTCCCACGCGTGCGCTGGTTGCCGTTCCAGCACGCAGCGCATCGGCCGGCGGCACGCGTCCGAGCCGCAGCGCAGGGGCGATGCCGAAGATCACGCCGCTCGCGGCGGACAAAACGAATGCGACGCCGAGCACGCGTGCGTCGATGTCGAACGTCATCCACGCCGGCGTGCCTGTGAGTACGGCGCGCGCGAGGAATGCGCGGCTCCAATAGGCGAGAATCGCACCGGCGGCGCCGCCGATCAGCGCGAGGATCACGCTCTCGGTGAGCAGTTGGCGCACGATGCGCCCGCGGTCCGCGCCGATGGCGACACGCACGGAAATCTCCCGCAGGCGCGACGTCGCGCGCGCGAGCTGGAGCGCGGCGACGTTCGAGCAGGCGATGACGAGCACGAGCAGCGTCGCGGCGATCATCGCCGTCAGCGCCGGTCGCACGGGGCCGACGTAGCGCTCGCGGAGCGGCGTGACGGCCGTAGTGAAGCCCGCATTCGATCCCGGGAATTCGCGCGCCAACCGCACGGCGATCGTCGCCAGATCGCGGTTCGCGGCCTCGGCCGTCACGCCGGGACGCAACGCGCCAAAGATCCCGAGGTTGCGCTCGCCGCGGTTGTCCGCTTTGCGCTGCGCGCTGTAGCCGCCCGTCTCGATCGGCAGCCACGCTTCCGCGCGCGACGGATAGCGCCACTCGTCACGAAGGACGCCGATGATGTTGCGTGGGGCGCCGTTCAGCACGATCGACTGGCCAATGGCGCGTGCCGGTTCCCCGAACTCGCGTCGCGCGAAGCTGCTCGAGACGACCGCGACCGGCGGCGCGCCGAGTTGGTCGTCGGCCTCCGTGAACGTCCGGCCGTAATCGACGTTGGCGCCGAAGGTGCGGAAGAAGTTTGCGCTCACTAGGGCTGACGGAACGCGTGACGCCTCGGCGCGGACCATCACAAAATCGGTTTGCCCCATTGCAGCGAGATCGGCGAACGAGTGCTGCGACGCACTCCAGTCGAGGAAGTCGAGGTACGAGCTGACGCCCGCGCGGTTGCGATCCTTGCCCACCGAACCGATCGCGACGAGCCGATCGCCATTCGGGTAGGGGAGTGGGCGAAGGAGTAGGCGGTCGGCGATGCTGAACATCCCCGCAGTGGCGCTGATGCCGAGCGCCAGGCAGACGACTGCCGCAGTCGCGGGAATCCATTGGCGGCGTAGCACGCGGAGCGCGTAGGCGCTGTCCTGCACGAGGTTCGTAATCATCTGCGTTCGTCCTTCGCGTTGGGCGTAGTCGGTTTGAATCGTGACGCAGTCACCGCGCGCGCGATCGACGCTGCCGAATCGATCCTCGGCGCGACGACGCGCTTCCGCCGGATCGAGGCCGGCGCGTTCGTACTCGGCGGCGCGCATCTCGAGGTGGAACAACAATTCATCGTCCACGTCGCGACGCGTGTCCGCGCCCCAAAAGCGCAGGTACCGTCGCCAGGCCGGTGGTGTGCGAGCGCTCATTATGGTAGTAGTGCTTAGGCTGGCTCGGCTGGCGCTTCGATCGCCGCGAAGACGGCGTTGGCGAAGCGCGTCCATGACGCCGTCTCGACGCGCAGCTGGGCGCGGCCCTTCGGCGTGAGCGTGTAGAACTTCGCGCGCCGGTTGTTCTCTGACGTGCCCCAGGTAGCCTCGATCCAGCCGCGCACCTCGAGGCGATGGAGCGCAGGGTAAAGAGACCCTTCTTCTATACTGAGAACATCGTTGGTGGCCTGCTCGATCCATCGGGCGACGCCGTAGCCATGCGCCGTTCCCCAGCTCAGGCACTTGAGGATGAGGAGGTCGAGCGTACCGCGAAGGACTTCGACGGGAGCGGGCGGCATGGTCCCCTAGAGTTTCTACTGAGGAGACGATGCAACGGGTCCCCTAGAAAGTCAATGGGAGGGTGCAGCCTCGGTCGGATGCACGAGCCGGTCGCGGCGCGGCAGCTACTTCCGCCCGCCGAGGAGGATTTCGCGGACGATCGCCCTCGGTGGCAAGGCCAACGTCAAGGTGTCGACCACCTCGTTGATGTACAGACGCGGCGTCCAAGGAGAACACGCGATCCCGTTTGGAAATGACAGCCGCGCCTTGTCGCCTACGCCATCGACGATCCCTCGCTCCCCGTTGCCCAGAATAGGCTTGACCGTGGCATCGAGTCCTACTTCGTAGATGACATGCGACTCATACGCCGTGACATAGAATCGATCATTCTTGAAACAGAGGTGCCCGAGTCCCTTGTCCGAAATGGTGGCGAAGGGCGTGACAACTCCGCTCCGATCGACCTTCAGCATTTTGTTGTTTCTGAAGTTGACGACGTAGAGATTCATGTCGCGACCGAACGCGATGCCGTTTGGACAACTGAGGAGATCACCGCGCGCGAACGGCGACGCGGTCCCATCGCGCGCAATCTTGGCGATCGAGTTTCCGCGGCAGTTTGCCACGTAGGCATCTCCCGTCTCTTTGTCGACCGCGATGCCAACGGGGCCGCTCAAGCCCCTCGTGACGAACGCCGTTGTCTGGCCTCGGCGATCAATCCTCGTGATCGAATTGCCGTAATAATTCGCTTGGAGGAGACTGCCGTCGTTGTCCACCGCGTTTCCGGACGCGCCGTAGAGGCCCTCCGCAAAGACGCTACGCGTTCCGTCTGGCGTGATCTTCCAGACCAAGTCGCCAAAATCGGCGACATAGATGTTGCCAACGAGGTCGATCGTCACACCGCCAACGTTGTGTCCGCGAATCGTATCGGTGAGCGCACGGATGCTCACCTGCGTCCGCCCAGTTGCCACGTCAAGGGTCAGCGCAAGAATGATCAGCGATGCCCGCGTGCGTCTCGGATTCATTTCATGCCTGCCATGGTTGTTTGCAGCCACCGTCGGGCGTGACGGGGCGCATCTGCGCGGCAAAGCTAGTGCCCACCGGGCTGGACGGACACCGATGATTTCCCGCTGCCGGAACCGTCATATGGGCAATCACCTAAACGTGAGGCCCACGATGACCACCGCAACATTCTCCGCGCTCGACCATTCGCGTCTCCAAGCCGCTACTTCGACGACCGCCATTTGGAGCGGCCGTTTTCTATCCGCACTGGCCGTGCTCTTTCTCACATTCGACACTGTGATCAAAGTGCTTCGCCTCCCCGTCGCACTCGCAGCGACGGCGCAGCTTGGGTTCACCGACAACGCCGCCTTCGCCATCGGCGTGATCGAGGCTGCGTGTCTGGTGCTGTACCTCGTGCCAAGGACCTCCGCCCTGGGTGCGGTGCTCTGGACGGGATACCTGGGCGGCGCGATCGCCACGCACATCCGGGCAGCCAGTCCACTCGTTACTCACGCACTCTTCCCGATCTACGTGGCGGCTCTCCTTTGGATCGGACTGTGGCTGCGCAATGACCGGATCCGCCGCATCGTGCGCGCGGCCTTCGAGGCCGCGGCATAAGAAAGCAAATCATCGTACTGGGGAATCAGACCATGGCTATCACGAATCTCAGCCCATACATCAACCTCAACGGCACGGCCAGCCAGGCCATCGCGCTCTATGAACGCGTACTCGGTGCAACGACGCTCAATGTCGCGCGCGCTGGAGACGTTCCCGGCACGAACGTTCCGCCGAGCCAGAGCGATCGCGTCGTCCACAGCGCGCTGCGAGTGGGCAATTCAAACCTCATGCTCAGCGACTCGGCGCCCGACCAGCCCGTGTCGATGGCCGGCAACATGCACGTGTCGCTCGACTTCAACGATGTCGATGACATGACACGAAAGTTTTCGGCGCTCGCCGAAGATGGCGCCGTGACGGTGCCGCTTCAGGATACGTTCTGGGGAGCGAAGTTCGGGATGCTGACCGATCGATTTGGCGTGCGCTGGATCTTCAACTGCGCGGCGACGCGGCCGTAGAGGAGCGAATTTGTATGCCGACACTCGATGCGGTCGATGCGGCGACTGTCGCTGCGTTCCGGAAAGGCGATCACGATGCATTCGCCCGCATCTCGCGTCGGCATTTTCGGGAGCTGCACATCCATTGCTATCGGATGGTCGGCTCCTACGACGAAGCCGAGGACCTCGTACAGGAGACGCTCATGCGCGCATGGAACAGGCGGGAGAGCTACGAAGGCCGCGCCACCGTGCGCGCTTGGCTATACCGAATCGCGACCAACGTGTGCATCGACGTCATCCGGACGCGAACGTCACGCGAAACGCCCGACAAGCCCGACGAAGTACCACAGTATTCAGAATTCCCGTGGATGCAGCCGTACCCTGACGCGATACTCGACAGCGTCGTACCGGACGAAGCACAGCCCGATTCGCGTATCGTCAGGCGGGAGTCGATCGAGCTTGCGTTCCTCGCGACGGTCCAAGTGCTGCCCGCGAAGCAGCGGGCGATTCTCATGCTTCGGGACGTCTTGGAGTTTTCCGCCGCCGAGACGGCGACCATCCTCCAGGACACGATCGCCGCAGTCAATAGCGCGCTCCAGCGCGCCCGTGCCACGCTTCAAATGATGCGCGCGTCGTGGGGCGATTCGGTCGAGCCGTCGGCGGCGACGTTCGATGAAGCCGTGTTGCTTCAGGGTTTCATGGACGCGCAAGATCGCGGCGACGTCAACGCGATCATCGACCTTCTGCGCGATGATGTGCGCATGACGCTGTTCCCGGACGCCGTTACGTGGGATGGGCGCGAGGAGGTAGCGCGTGAGCTCCGCAAGAAGCGGAGCGATTTCGACGGCGAGGTGCGGAGCATTCCGATTGCCGCCAATCGTCAGCCGGCACTGGCCGTCTACATACGTCGCCGCGACGACGTCGAGTACCGCGCGTGGGCGCTCGTGCTGCTCGGCGTGCGCGCCGGCAAGCTGCGAGAGATCGCGACGTTCGCATCGCCCGAGCTGTTCACTCGCTTCGAACTGCCGCGAACGCTCGCCGAACGCCGACAAGAGCCGATCTGATCACCGTCGTGGCGATGCATTTTCCCGCCTGGAGCTACGGCCGACCGTTTCCCGCGTCCTCGATCACACGTGCGACCTTCTTCGGCGACCAATGCCCCCATGAGCACCGACATGCCGCCGAACACGATCCCGAGCCCGTTGAGAACCATGGCGTCGCTCTTTAACGTGCGAAGGCGCAGTTGTTCACCATGCGCGGTAGGTTCGGGCCCGAAGGATCGCCGCACGGGCACCGGCGTGCCGCGGGCGTCGAGCGTTTCGGCAGCTTGCGCGACTCGAGCGGGCTCGATGCACGCATCGGGCAGGAGGCGGGCATCGAGGCTGTGGGCATTGGTCCCTTTGTTGCTTATCGTCGTGGTCGTCAGACGCTTGTCGGAGCCGCAGGCCAGCAGCCGCGTTCAATGCCGAACACAAATGGTGACCATGAGTTCGTAGCTCCAACCGTGCTTCTCGTCGAGGATGACGACGATTCACGGTTGATCTACCGGACCATCCTCGGGTCGGCGGGACTTGAAATCGTGACCGCGGGGGACGGCGCGGCGGGACTGCGCGTCGCGAGCATCCTCAGGCCTAGCGTCATCGTGTTGGACATCGGGCTGCCGCTGCTCGACGGAGTGGGAGTCCTGCGGGCGATTAGGCGTGACCCGCTGCTACGCGCTACACCCGTCATCGCGCTCACCGGTCGCGTGTTGGTTCACGAGCAACATGCGTTGGCGGACGCCGGCTTCGACCACGTGCTACTCAAGCCGATCGAACCCGCTGCCGTCCTCGCCGCTATTCAAGCGCGGCTCGACGGAGGGAGTCAAACGCCGCGCGGAGGCATCGATCATTGACCGGAGGTTCACGCTCAGCACGATTTGAGGAGTGCGTCGTAAGTACCCGTGCGGCGCCAGACGTGCTCATTCCAGTATTGGAATGAGCGGATCGAACCGAGCGCTCTCAGCCCCTCGGCACCCGAGTCTACCGCCAGCCCAGCCCTGGCGCGACGTGCGTGAGAATTGATTCAATCACGTGCGCATTGTAGTCCACGCCGAGCGTGTTCGGCACGGTCAAGAGGAGCGTATCAGCTTCCGCGATGGCCTCATCCCCTCTCAGTTCCTCGATCAACACCTCTGGCTCAGCCGCGTACGAACGACCAAACACGGCGCGCATGTTATCGATCACTCCTATCTGATCGCTGCTGTCATCACGACCGAAGTACGCGCGGTCGAGGTCGTTCATCAACGCGAAGATGGAACGAGACACCGAGACGCGCGGCTCCCGTGGATGCCCCGCATAGGCCCACGCTTGCCGGAAGACACGGATCTGGCGAGCCTGCTGGATGTGAAACGGCTCGCCCGACTCGTCGGCCTTGAGCGTGGAGCTTTGCAGGTTCATCTCGTGTTGCGCGGCCCAGATCGCCGTCGCATCGGAACTCGAGCCCCACCACACACGATCGCGCAAACCCTCCGAGTGCGGCTCGAGCCGAAGTAGTCCGGGCGGATTCGGAAACATTGGCCGTGGATTCGGCCGCGCGAACCCAACTCCTTTCAGAAGTCGGAGAAACACCTCGGCATGGTGGCGGCCCAGATCCGCGTCGGTTCCACCGTCTGGCGGCGCATAGCCGAAGTGACGCCATCCTTCGATGACTTGCTCCGGCGATCCGCGGCTGATTCCGAGCTCGAGGCGGCCGTTGCTGATCAGATCGGCCGCGCCCGCGTTCTCGACCATGTAGAATGGATTCTCGTACCGCATGTCGATGACGGCCGTTCCGATCTCGATACGGCTCGTTCTGGCGCCAACGGCCGCGAGAAGCGGGAAGGGGGACGCGAGCTGTTGCGCAAAGTGATGGACGCGAAAGTACGCGCCGTCCGCTCCGAGCTCCTCTGCCGCTACAGCCAGCTCGATCGACTGCTGAAGAACATCGCGCGCGGACCGCGCGGATGATTGGCGCGATGCGCTCCAATGGCCAAAGGATAGGAAGCCGATCTTCTTCATGAGCTGAGGGCGGTCCGAGTCGAGAGTCGATGAAGTGTACTGGAGCCGACAAGACGGTCGACCGCACGCCTGCGACCGGGTTGCCCTCTTCGGCGATTGCGCGGCACCGACACTCCGGCCGAGTTCAACGGAACAGAAACAGACGCCGATGTAACTCACGCCCCTCGGTCGCGTCGTCGTCACTTCTGACGCCCCGAGTTTCGCTGTACTCACATTGCGCGACGATCCGGTCGCCATTCGGCGATCATGCGCGCCCGGTAGTCTCCGTGACAATTCTGCCGCGCTGTTGGTCTTGGTCGTCGATACTATGTCACATCTCTCGTTAGCGGGCCTCGACTTCACGATCCGAGCCAGGCGATATGATCAGGTGTCCGAGTCCGGCGCGCGAGAGCTTACCGAGACAATGACGGGGCGTACACCATTGGACGGCGCTGTTGCGTTTTGCGGTCGACGCGCAGTCGGCTCGCTCGAGCTCGAGCTGAGAATCGGTCCGAACGTCGCGCGAATACCCCTCGGAATGGTCAGTCGGGATCGGGCGACTGTGCGATTCGTAATGCTTGGCGCACCGGATCGAATTTCGCCGAGAAGTTGAAGAGCGTGATCTCGTCCAGTTTTTGTCCGACAAGGGGTATACCACCGTCGCGGTCGCAGGTTTTGCAACGCGAAAAACTCGCGAGCTCGAGGATCTCTCGCCGCGGAAGGACGACGACAAAGACGCGGCGCAGATTGCGACACTCGTCGCCGCCGGACATTTCCTCCACGTTCCCGCACTGGACGAGTGGCAGGCGACACTCCGTAGTCTCGTCACCGAGCATGAACATCTCGTCGTCGAAAACACGCGACTACTCAACCGTCTCCTGAGCATTCTTGATACGGTCTGGCCGGGCGCTTAGGGGTCTCGACTGCGTTCTTGTCACGAGCGTTCGTATGTGCCCAGTGAACTAGCACGAAATTGGTCTCGTCGCTCTGATCGAAATTGGCTCGTTGAAAGCAGACTACGATGCCTCCTAGGTTCGTGTGAACTAGAGCCACCTATCGAGAGAGGCACATCATGAAGTGGTATGAGCTCGTCAAGATCGTGCATTTCCTCGGCTTGATTGCCGTCATCGGGTTCTTTGTCATCTATTCGCGGGCGGGCCCAAAGCTTCGCGCGGCCACAGACTTGAGCGAGGTGAAGGTCTGGCTCGGTGTGCTCGAGCTCTCCCGACCTATGGTCCCGGGAGGCGCGGTCATGCTCCTCGCCTCCGGACTCACGATGGCGTGGATACGGTGGAGGGGACCCTACGCTTTCATCGGCGTCGGCATGGTCACACTTATCATCGTCTGGGTCCTAGTGGCGCGCACGGCCGGCGCCCATCTGCGCGCGATGAAGGCGGGCGCCATGAACAGTGGGGACAGCGGCTCGGTGCCGGCGCAACTCTCGCGGGTTATTCTCGCCACGCGACCATGGTCCACGCTGTTCGCGCTCAACCTCGCGACGCTCGGCGTGCTCGTCGTCATGACCTTGAAGTTGAGTTGGGTAGGCGCGATTGCGACCATTCTCGTGTTGTCAGCGCTCGGCGCGTTCGTCGGCGCGAGACTGGTCGAGAGCGACCGTGCGAAGCACACAGCGCGGAGTTCGGATCAGCAGTGACGCCCGAGGTGACGGCTTTCTCTTGACAGTCGAAAGGAGTTCTCTTATGCTCCTTTCGTCCGTCGAAAGGAAGCGGCGTGAAGGAACGGGGCGAACTGCTACAGGGAACGCTCGACATGCTCGTGCTCAACGCACTGCGCCTCGAGCCAATGCACGGGTGGGGCATCACTGAGCGCATCGAGCAATGGTCCGAGCACGTCTTGCTCGTTGGCCAAGGCTCGCTCTACCCCGCGCTCTACCGTCTCGAGCGCCAGGGTCTCATCGGGTCAGCGTGGAAAACCACCGAGAACAGCCGGCGTGCACGCTATTACTCGCTTACGGCAAAGGGACGCCGCCACTTGACGGCGGAGCTCGAACAGTGGCGCCTGACGTCGCGCGCCGTCAACCTGGTTCTCGCGGCTACCCTTCCGTAGCCACCGTCGCTAAGCGCTGCCACGGGGGATCATGCAGATGACTGGGATACAAGAGGCCTGGCATCGTCTTCGATCGCATGCACGACGAGACGCCCTTGAACGCGGCCTCGATGAGGAAATTCGATTCCACATCGAGCAACAGGAGAAGAAGAACCTACGAGCCGGGATGTCGCCGGATGACGCCAGGCGGCTTGCATTGGTGCAGTTCGGCGGCGTGCAGCAAACCAAAGAAGGGACGAGGGACGAGTTCCGCCTCGAGCTCATTCAGGACTGCTTGCAGGAGCTTCGCAATGGCGCGCGTTCGCTTCGGCGCGCACCGGCGTTCACGTTCGTCGCGGTCCTCACGCTCGCGGTTGGCATCGCCGCCACCACGGCGGTCTTTACCGTGGTCTATAGCGTCCTGATGAAACCGCTGCCGTTCCGCGACGCCGACGCTCTAGTGAGCCTCAAGCACACCTCGCGCAACGCGAATCCGGGCGCGCCCGTCGGAATGTCGGCAGCACTGCTCGCCACCTACACGCTCGAAAACCGGTCGTTTCGCGACTTGGGCGTCTGGACTCGGGACACGCATAACGTCACCGGCGACGTTAGGTCTGAAGAGATCACGAGCCTCGAGGTCAGTGTCGGCACGTTGCGCGCGCTCGGAATTCAGCCGGCCCTGGGGCGCTGGTTCTCGGAAGAGGATCACACGGTGGGAGCGGCCGAAAACGTCATTCTCATGCACGGGTACTGGAAGCGCCGGTTCGGAGGCGAAGCCCCGATCATTGGGCGACAGGTGACGATCGATACTCGTCCGCGAACGGTCGTCGGCGTCATGCCCGCGAGTTTTCGATTTCTCAACGAGACACCTGATGTCATCCTACCGCTGCGCTTCGAACCCAGCACGCTGACGCTGGGCAGGTACAGCTACGAAGGACTGGCGCGTTTGAAGCCGGGCATCACTGTGGAACAGGCCAATGCCGACCTTGTACGCATGATCCCAATTTGGCTCAACGCATGGCCGACGTTCCCCGGTATCGACCGTGCATCATTCGTCAGAGACCGAATGATTCCGCTCGTGCGGCCCGTCAAACAGGAGCTGGTGGGCCGCGTGGACGACATGCTCTGGGTGCTGATGGGCACGATTGCCATCGTGCTCCTGATTGCGTGCGCCAACGTCGCGAACCTCGTGCTCGTGCGGGCTCAAGGCCGCCGTCACGAGTTTGCGATTCGGACCGCGCTGGGCGCCAGCCGTGCGCGCGTCGCACGCGAGATGTTGCTCGAGAGCCTCGTCCTCGGGTTGGTGAGTGGATCGGTGGGCCTGCCTCTGGCGGCGTTGGGCCTTCGGCTGCTGGTCCTCGTTGGCCCGACCGGTCTTCCTCGTATGAACGAGATCGGGCTCGATCCGGTCGTCGTCATCTTTGCGCTGATGATCTCCGTGCTCTCCGCGGTGCTCTTCGGCACCATCCCGGTCGTCAAGTACACCGGCCGGCGCATCGCGGCCGCGCTACGCGAAAGCGGACGGAGCTCCAGCGACAGTCGCGAGAGGCATCGAACGCGGAACGTGCTGGTCGTGGTGCAGGTCGCGCTCGCGTTGATTCTCCTCGTCGGCTCCGGTTTGATGATTCGCACCTTTCTGGCGCTGCGGTCCGTACAGCCAGGGTTCATCGAGCCTCATCAGCTGCAGTTGGTGCGAGTGACCATTCCGGACATGCAGGTCGAAGACCCCGAGCGAGTATTCCGCTTGCAGCACGACATGCGCGATCGTCTCGCCGCGCTTCCGGGCGTCGCCGGCGCGTCGTTCACGGGCAACGTGCCGATGGCGGGAGAGCGAAACCGGTCAGTGATCTACCGCGACGATGCGACCAGCGCCGACGCCGAGGCGCCAGCGGTGATTCGGTGGTTCAGGTACGTAGCGCCGGAGTACTTTCACACCATCGGCACTCGTCTTGTGGCCGGTCGCGATTTCACGTGGACCGATCTGAACGAGCACAGACCCGTGGCCGTAATCTCCGAGAACCTGGCCCGTGAGCTGTGGCATGATCCGCAGGCCGCGATCGGCCGGCGAATACGCGAGGGCGGCGAGAGTCCTTGGCGCGAGATCGTGGGCGTGGTCGGCGACGTGCACGACAATGGGCTGCACGAGCCTGCGCCGTCGATCGTTTATTGGCCGTCGCTCATGGAGAATTTCTTCGGCCTGCGCGTGAACGTACGACGGGCGGTCACCTTCGTCATCAGGAGCCACCAAGCGGGTACGGAGGGACTCCTCGCCGAAGCGCGCGAGGCTATCGGGTCGGTCATGCCCGATGTGGCGCTCACACGAGTCCGCACATTGGGCAACGTGTACGATGCGTCGCTGGCCACCACGTCATTCACGCTTGTGATGCTCGCCATCGCGGCGGCAATGGCACTGTTTCTGGGGATCGTCGGCATCTACGGGGTGATCGCGTATGCGATCACGCAGCGACGACGCGAGATCGGCATCCGCTTGGCGTTGGGAGCGCAAAACCACGAGGTGACAAGCATGTTCTTGCGCCAGGGGATCGCACTCGGAGTGGCCGGTGTTGTGTGCGGCACTGCGGGCGCCGCGCTGCTTACGCGACTGATGGCATCGCTGCTTTTCCGAACTAGCGCGCTCGATCCGGCGACGTACGGTCTGGTCTCCCTCGGACTCGTCGCGATTGTCGCCCTCGCCAGCTATGTGCCGGCGCGCGTCGCCACGACGGTCGATCCGGCTCTGACGTTGCGCGGCCAGTGACGCGCCTAAACGAAGCATGCTCGTTCTCGATCTGACACGAGACCACGCTCATGTTGTTGAGACGCACCTGATGCGGCCGACGCGCTGCGCGCGTTTCTAACCGACACACGTCATTCACTATGACCCAAGCCCACACCCAGACCCCTGCTCGCAAGCTCATCGTTCTCATGGGTATGACGATTGACGGACGCTCCGCCGACGGATGGATACCAGCCATCGACGATCAAGACCTATCGGCTGAACTCCACAGGGACGTTTGGAAACAATTAGAAGACGTCGACACGTTTGTCTTTGGGCGCGTCTCTTACGAGATCTGGGAGCGTGCATGGCCCCCGCTCGCTACCGATCCGTCCGTATCCCCATTCGTTCGGGAATTCTCGGTGTTCGTCCAGCAGATACGGAAAGTGGTCGTCTCGAGAACCTTGAAATCTGTTTCGTGGAAGAATTCAATGCTGCTGACCGGGAAGATCCCAGACTACGTGGAGAAAATGAAGAACGAGCCCGGCAGGAACATCGCGATCGTCGGCGGCCACGGGATCGCGCAGCATTTCACGAAGCTCGGCCTCGTCGATGAGCACATCCTGTGGATCCACCCCGTGATCAAGGGCAGCGGAGCCCCGCAATTCCCAGATATCAACAACGAACAGCCGTTGAGACTCCTGGACTTGACGGTGTTCAAGTCCGGCATTCACAAAGTCAGATATCAGACTGTTCAATCAACGAGATAACGCTCGACGACACGATCGCGCGAGCAAGAGATGCGGTGGCGAAAAGGATCCAACGATCGCCAAAGGCCCAGTTGCCTGACCACCGTGGCCTACGATTGACTGGTCCAATTCACCGGCGCACCGATACATTGCCGACATGGAATTCCACGTCAGCTTGGTCGATCGGAAGAACCTGAGTGGCGAGATTTACCGGCAGATCCGTCGCGCAATTCTAGACGGGCGGCTGCGACCGAAGGACGCCTTGCCGCCAACTCGCGAACTGGCCCGCGCGCTGAGTGTGTCGCGAACCACCGTGACCGTTGCCTACGACAGGTTGGCCGGCGAGGGCTTTGTGTTCTCGCGCCTCGGCGCGGGCACTTTCGTGAGCGACCACGTGACGCGGCGAGGCAATGAGCCGCGAACGCAGAAGGCGGAAGGCAGGCTTCGAGCACGACGAGTATGGGAATCGATCCCGCTGCCCTGCGCCTTTGTGCGCCGCGCCGAATACGATTTCCGAACCGGGCTGCCTGACACATCACTGTTTCCATACGAGCGGTGGCGTCGGTCGATGCCGAGCGAGCGGGACTCGGACGACTCTCGATCCGGCGGATACGAGCACCCCGCGGGACATCCGGCGCTGCGCGTCGCCATCGCTCATCATATTGGTGTTTCACGCGGGGTCGAAGCATCGGCTGACGACGTGATCGTGACCAACGGTACGCAGCAAGCCATTGACATCGTCGCTCGCGTTCTGCTTGCCCCGGGAGATCACGTCGCCGTCGAGGATCCTGGGTATGCACCGGCGAGGCGCGTGTTCGAGTCGCAGGGCGCGCGGGTCGTCGGTGTGCCCGTCGATCGGGACGGACTGGTCGTCGACGCGCTTGGACGCAATATCCGGTTGGTGTACGTCACGCCGTCTCACCAGTATCCGCTTGGGGTTCCACTCTCATTGCCTCGGCGACACCAACTCCTGAGTTGGGCCGAGCGGAACGACGCGGCGATCATCGAGGACGACTACGACACCGAGTTTCGATTTGACGGGCGGCCCATCGAGCCGCTTCGAACGTTAGACACGACCGGCCGCGTCATCTACGTCGGTTCGTTCTCCAAGACGTTACTGCCTGCGTTGCGGATGGGGTTCTTGACGACCCCGCCGTCGCTGCGCGCCGCCTTCCACTCGGCAAAGGCGGTGACGGACTGGCACACATCGACGCTGAGCCAGATCGCCCTCGCCCGGTTCATGGACGATGGGATATTCGCTCGGCACATTCGCCGCGCGGGACGCGTCTATCGCGAGCGCCATACTATCGTCGTCGACACGCTCGCTCACCAGTTCTCTAAACACCTCGAGCTCGTACCGTCGGCCGCGGGCTTGCACGTCGCCGCACTCGCACGCAAGGCATCGGTCGAACGAATCGTCGACGTCGTTCGCCGGGCGTCCGACGCCGGCGTGCAGGTCCAAACGCTGGCAATGTTCGCGGTGGCGCGCAGAGCTCGGGCCGGCCTCGTCATAGGATACGGCGGCATCCCTACGCAGCGGATCGAAGAGGGACTCCGCCGGCTGCGGCGATGCTTCGACGCGTGACGTCGAATGAATTGGCTTGCTCATCGTGATGAGAATTGGCTGCTTGTAACAGCCCTCTCCGGTTTCTAGGCTTCGCGATCCCGGAGGTGCGCCAATCACACAGGAGGGTGAAGTGTCAGCATCAGTGCTCTATATGTCGATGTCGCTCGACGGGTACATCGCCGGTCCGAACGACAAACCGGGCAACCCCGGCGGCGATGACTTCATGCGGTTGCACGAGTGGTACGGGTTCGTGGGAACGCCCCCCAACACGAAGGGGACCGGGTGGGGCGCTCACTTCATGGACGAAGGTAACGCCACGGGAGCAGTGCTTGCTGGCCGGCGCACGGTGGAGCAGGTCGATCACTGGGACGGAAATCACCACGGCGTCCCGATATTCGTACCGAGCCACCGGCCCCCGGATCCGTCGGTCGCCAGATATCCACTGGTGACATACGTGACCGACGGGATCGTTAGTGCGATGGCACAGGCCAAGGCCGCGGCGAACGGCAAGAACGTCATGGTGCACGGAGCGTACACGGCACAGCGGGCGCTCGAGGCCGGAGTGTTGGACGAATTGCAGATTCACCAGATCCCAGTGCTGTTCGGCGGCGGTCGCCGATTGTTCGACGTGCTGCCGTCGCGCGTCGAGTTGGAGATCGTTCGCGTGATCGACACGCCAGAGGCCACGCACATCCGCTACCGCGTCCGTCGCTGAGCCGGTGGTGTCTCGGAATCCCTGAGGCCCAACAACAATCTCGGAGAGCGATGTCCCCAGCTGTGTTGACGGTGGCCATGGCGATCGCGCTCCTCTGCTGCGGGGTTTTCGCGGGCGCGGCGATCTACGTCAACCTGGTCGAGCACCCCGCCCGGATGGAGGCAGGCACCGCGCTCGCGCTCGCGGAGTGGGCGCCTAGCTATCGGCGGGGTACGTTGATGCAGGCGCCGCTGGCGATCGTCGGCGGAGTTGCCGCCACCTGCGCGTGGTTGGTTGGCGCAACCATCGGATGGTTGGTGGGCGGACTACTCCTGTCGAGCGTCGTGCCTTTCACCCTACTTGTGATCATGCCGACGAACCATACGTTGTCGGCCCCGGACACCGCGCACGATCTGTCGCGAGCCACCGCGCTGCTGACGCGCTGGAACCGACTCCACGCGGTCCGCACTGTGCTCAGCACGATGGCCTTCCTGCTCTTCGTCTGGTTGCTGCTTGCTCACGTCGGGCGTCTTGGGATTCGCTAGCGCGTTCTCACGAGTTGTCAGACCTTCGGCGGAATGTTCTGGTTGAGCCGGAACAGATTCTCCGGATCATAAGTCGACTTGACCTTTGTGAGTCGATCCCACGTCGAGTCCGGATACGCGGAGCGGATGCGATCGTGGCCATCGTCGCCCAGGAAGCCGACGTATGCCGCGTCGTCCTTCGGCTGCAGCGCGCGCGCGAACTCGGCGACCCACGATCTTCTTTTCTCGCGATCGGCCGCGCTCTGATAAAACGCTGCCACGTTCACGAGCATCGGCTTCGACCGGTGTGCATACGCGGTGGCGTTGGATGGAACGCGCGCCATCGCGCCACCGAGCGCGCGAAGTTGTGCGACACGCATTGCCGCAGCTGACTTGGACAGATAATCGAAGATCATCTCGGCCGCCGATTCGTCGATCGAGTTCACGAACAGCGTGCGCGCGATTGCCGTTGGCCGATAGTTTGGATCTTCGGGCGGATACATCGATGCGTATGGCCCCGGCTTGACCATGTCTGCGATGGGGGTGGCGAGGGCTCGGAACGGTGCGATCGCGCGTTCGGCCGATTCGTCGTCGCCCGCGAACGCGATCATCGCAAAGATCACGAGACGTCCGTGGAACTCCGCCGGCACGAACGGCATCGGAGGCGCCGGCATGATGTTGCCGATCGTCGAGAGCTCGTCGGGCGCCGTCAGTGCAGCCGCGGCAAAGCCGGCGATCGTCTCCGGTGTTGCGGGTAGAACAAGAATGCCTCCGGTGAACTGCGTCAGCTCGTGCAGCTTGAATTGGAATCGCGTCACGACGCCGAAGTTTCCTCCGCCACCACGCAGGGCCCAGAAGAGATCGGGGTGGTGCTGCGCGTCCGCGTGAAGGTGGCGGCCATCGGCAGTGACGACCTCGGCGGCCAGTAGCGAATCGATGGTCATCCCGAACTTCCGCACCAGGAATCCGATGCCGCCGCCGAGTGTGATGCCGCCGACGCCGACCGACCCGGAGTCGCCGAAGCCTACGACGAGCCCGTGCTTGGCCAGTGATTCGGTGACTTGGATGGCCGTCGCTCCGGTCTCGACCCATGCCGTGCGCGCGTTCGGATCGATCTCGATTTTTGACATCGTTCGCAGGTCGATCACGATCCCGCCGTCCGTCGTGCTGTGGCCGACGACGCTGTGGCCGCCGCTGCGCACCGCGAGCTCATAGCGTTCATCGCGCGCCATCGCGACAACGCGACGCACGTCCGCGACGTCCGCGACGCGAACGATCGCCGATGGGCGTTTGTCTATGCCGCCGTAAAAGACGGTGCGGGCTTGGTCGTAGGTCGCGTCGTCGGGTGTGATGACGCGCCCATGGACATGGGCGAGACTGTCGAGCGAGCGGCGTGCGCCCCGGGTCGATGATGTCATCCGTAAGGTCCCTGTTCTAGAGTGCAGTTCGGCGCTAACGAACCGAGACTTCGGGGAGCCCGATTCCTGGCGGTGCTTTAAGTGACTTGGGCGCCCGCTCAGCGACTCGCGTCGGCGGACGATTCGCTTCGCAGCGATCCAACGTGTCGATACGTGTTCATGAGCACTTCCGAGGACACGACCTTCGTGCTGACGAGAGCGAGCTCCCGCGGGTCAGCACTGTCTTCAAAGAAGCGTTTGCCACGGCCTAGCAAGATCGGGTAGACGAGCAGCACAACCTCGTCGACCAGTCCCTGCTCGAGCAGCACGCGCGTCAGCGTCGAACTTCCCCAGACGATCAGGTCAGGGCCGTCCTTTGACTTGACGCCGCGAACACCCGCCATGATGTCCGCGCCCAGGTCCCCGACCGGACCCCACTCGAGGCTGTTCGGCCTGTGGGTCGCGACGTATTTCGTCGCCGCGTTCAGCCCATTCGCTATCGGACCGTTGCCGGCCTTCGGCCAGTAGCCGGCGAAGACATCGTAGGTGCGCCGGCCAAGCAGCAGATCGAAGTTCCTCCCCTGTGCCTCGGCGACGGCCTCTCCCATGGCCGCATTTCGATACGGCGCCGACCATCCGCCATGCGCGTAGTCCTCCCCGGCTTCGTCCCGTCCGCCGGGCGCCTGGATCACGCCGTCCAGCGAGATTTGTTCGATAATGATGATCTTTCTCATTGTGAGTCTCCTCTTATTGGATGGCCACGCGTCCGCACGATTCGCCACCTCGAGCGTGGGCTCGGTTGCCTGCGTCGAACGCCCGACAGATGAGCCATCCAAGGCCGTGATAACAAGGACGCTGAATGTGAGAGTTCTCATGTCTGATGGACCGTTTGTCGGAGCTTCAGACCCGGGTCATCGTCATTTCGCGAACATGCCTTTCGGGGTTGTGCCCTTCAGGAACGGTTCGATGAATGCGATCAACAAATCGGACTGTGTGATGATTGCCGTGTGTGACGTCGCGGGCAGAATCGCCAGGCGCGACGCTGACAACGGTTTTCCCACGTCGCCCATCACGCCGCCACCGAGCAGGTGGAACATCGCGACCACATGCTCGAGGGTTACACCGTCGGCGTCGCCGGCGATGATCAGCACTGGGGACGTGATGTCCTTCACGTCTGCCGTCCACGCCATTGGCTCCTTCTGGAGCGCGATGACTTTCCTGGCCAGTTCGGGAAAGCCCTTGGGATTGGGCGCGAGCTTCTTGTACTCGGCGGCGAACGGCGTCTGGACCATCATCTCCACGGTCTGCTTGGGAATGGTCGCCTTGAACTCCGGCTTCCAACCCTCGAAGTCGTATGCGCCGGAGCCGAACACGAGCTTGCCAACTTTCGCCGGATGGCGGATGGCAAGCTGTAGCCCGGCGATCGAACCCATCGAGTAGCCGAACACATCGGCTTTGCGGAGACCGACCGAATCCATGAATGCCGCCACGTCGTCGGCGAGGTTCTGATAGGTGATGGGCCGGCTGATGTCGGTCGTGCGACCGTGCCCCTGAAACTTGAGGGCATACACCGTGTGAGACGCGACCAGCTTTGGGACGATTGCGCCCATCATCGGAATGTTCATGTAAGCGCCGTGCAATACGATCAATGGATCGCCTCGTCCGGACACTTCGTAATACATCTGCATACCGTTCACCCTGACGCGGTGGCCGACGGCCTGCGCGTCGGCCACGGCGTTGCCGGTAAGCAGCAGTGGGAGTGCAAGCAGCGTGGTGCGTAACATGGATTCTCTCCTCGGATGATCGGTTCTGCTCATCGTCGATTGACATGCCGACGGATCAACACACAAGAGAAAAAAGCGGACCGACGCGACACCGCTCGGCGGAACCGCGGCGAGCCGGACATTGGCCTGCCGGCGAGGGGTCGATGCTCACACACGAATCGGCAATCTAGAAACGCGAGACGTTCCTACAAGCAGCCAATCCCGCTCCGCGTGACCAGGCCAATGTCGCCGCATGTTAAGAGAATATTCAATTCCTGTTTGTGAATAGAGCAGGGGATTGGCGCGTTGTCTTCGGCGCCAAGTGGCCTGGTCATCGCGATGAGAATTGGCTGCTTGTGACGGGCAGTCACGGTTTCTAGCTTCGCCCGGTCGGAGGCTGCGAACGCGGCACAACGCGAGAGGATGAAGCCTGATTCCGACTACCCATGGTGAGAGCGGCAACGCTCCCGATGCCGCAGTGACCGCGCTAGACCCCAACCGCTGGCGAGCCCTTCTCGTCCTGCTCATCGCCGGCGCCATGGATCTCCTGGACACGACAGTCGTGAACGTCGCCGTGCCGTCGATCCGACGGAGGCTGGGCGCATCGCTCGCGCAAGTGCAGTGGATGATCGCCGGGTACATGCTGGCGTTCGGGCTTGCGCTGATCACCGGCGGGCGGCTTGGTGATCTGTTCGGGCGCCGCCGAGTGTTTCTTGCCGGCGTCGCCGGTTTCACCGCGGCGTCGCTCGCGGCCGGTCTCGCCCCAAGCTCGGAGTTCCTCATTGCGATGCGTGTGCTTCAGGGGTTGGGCGCCGCCGTGATGGTGCCCCAAATATTAGCGATTGCTCATACGATCTTCCCGCCCGAGGAACGCGGGAAGGCGTATGGCCTGTACGGCGCGGTGACCGGGGTGGCGGCGGTCGTCGGTCCCATACTTGCCGGGACGCTGCTCGCCTATGATCCGCTCGCCTTGGGATGGCGGGCCATCTTTCTCATCAACGTCCCGGTGGGCGTCATCGCGTGCGCCCTCGCAGCCCGCTTCGTGCACGAGTCTCGCTCTGAGCAACCAGGGCGACTCGATCTCGTTGGTGTGACACTGCTCACGGTGTCGCTTCTCGGTGTGCTCGTCCCGCTCGTGGAAGGCCGCGAGCTAGGCTGGCCTCTTTGGATGATCGCGATTGCCGTCGCGTCGCTTCCGCTTCTTGCGTTGTTCGTTCGCCACGAACGGCGTCTCGAGCGTTCCGGCGCATCGCCGCTCGTACCGCTGCATCTCTTCTCGCAGCGCGCGTTCTCGGCTGGGCTGGTCGCCTGCGCGGTCTTCTTCGGGACGACGGCCGGGTTCTTCATGTCGCTCACGATCACGCTGCAGCTCGGACTCGGCATCTCCGCGCTCAAGACCGGATTCGCGCTCGTTCCATTCTCAATCGCGGCGGCCGTGGGATCGACGGCATCGGCGTCACTGGCGAAGCGTCATGGACGTCTCGTGCTTCAATACGGCGTTGTCGTATTTGCGATGGGGCTTGCGCTCTTGGCGGCGGTGCTCGAGTCACGCGGTGCACGGCTCACCATGGGCGCGCTGCTGCTACCGCTCGCGGCGAGCGGATTCGGAATGGGACTCGTGATCGCGCCGCTGGTCGAGGTGATCCTTGCCGGTGTGCACAATGAAGATGCCGGTGCGGCATCAGGTGTGCTGAACGCAACTGGACAAGTAGGGCAAGCGGTTGGCATCGCTGTCTTGGGCGCCGTGTACTTCAGCGCGCTGAGTGCTCCGTCCGCCGCGAGCTCGACGCACGCGCTCGCGCTCACGCTCGAGGTAGCGGTCGCGATTCTCGCGTGCTGCATCGGGGTCATGGCGCTTCTGCCGAAGTTTGTCGACGCCGGTTGATCCGTTGCCCTGGCAGTGATGCTCGGCGCACCGGATCGAATTTCGCCGAGAAGTTGAAGAGCGTGAAACTTACCGAGCGGCAGCCGCAGAGCCTCACGAAGCTTGGGCTCGTCCACGAACGCATCTTGTTTAACCACCCCGTGATCAAGGGCAGCGGGAAGCCGTAATTTCCAGACGTCGACGACGAACAGCCGCTGAGGCTCCTGGACTTGAAGGTCTTCAAGTCCGGCATTCAGAAAGTCAGATTTCACACTGTTTCATGAGTTCAACAACCGAAGGCCACTTGGTGAGCTGAAGACGTAGCGGTGTCATGAGGGACGACCGTCATCCGGCGCGCCGCGCTGTCCGTGACCGAACCAGACAAGGCGGCCATCCAAATTCTGCGCGAATCCGAAGTCAAGCGGTTGTCTTTTTCGCCAACCCGGAGGTTCCGCACGACTTCCAGACGGTGAACTTGAGGGAAGGCCAATAAGCTGCGCCGCCAGGATCGCTCGACGAAGTCGGAGCGCACGCCCGCATCCGTTATCAGAGAGCTTGTGTTCGACGTCTAGAAACCGAGAAAGCCACACCGGACGCGGCTTCCGATCGCTTCTCAAACCCGAGCATGTTCGTACAACAGTCAGCGCCTTGTCGCCCAAGTTCGCCACGTTAGGTGGCGGACGGGGGCGATGATGCGTGCGGTCTGCTACGGATACAGCGTCTCCTTTCGCTGAAGCATCGCGACGAACTCGGCGATCCGGCGTGCTCTCGTCTCAGGTTTGACCGCCGTCTGAATCCGGTACAGAATCGCGTATCGGTTCGTGCCCTTCAGCGTCTCGAAGAATGCTCGCGCCTCCGGATGCTGATCGAGTGCCGCTTGTAGGTCGGCCGGCACGGTCATCGTGCCAGGTGAATCATAGGCGCGGTCCCACCGACCGTCAGCCTTGGCTGCTTCTACGGCGGCCAGTCCCGCGGAGTGCATCTCTCCCGCTGCGGCCAGCCGCTCCGCGCGCTCGCGGTTCCGCTTCGACCAGGGACTCCGCTTCTGCCGGGGGGTGAACTTGTGAAGGAAGGACTGCGCATCATAGCTCCTTCTCTGCCCGTCGATCCAGCCGAAGCAGAGAGCGAGATCAAGAGCCTCACCATAGGTGACGGATTGGAGCGGCGAGGCGGCCTTCGCAATCTGTAGCCAGAGACCGGGCTGTAAGGCATGATGTGCGCTGAGCCACTCTCGGAATGCAGTGCGGTCAGCGAAGAGAACGATCGGGTAGTCGGACGCCGGAGCCACGTTCGGTCAACAGAGAGGTGGGTGCCGCGCACGGTGGATGTAGCCACCTAACGCCAAAGTTCGCCGTCGAGCTCAACGATCGTTAGACGCCGGGTAACTGGGCTCAGCCGACCCGGTACACGCGATGGGCGCTGAACAAGTTCTCTAATTGCCACCCAAAGGTCGTAAATAGAAGACGCACCAGTCGGGTGGCATAACATGCTCAGGTTGGGACACACGTCAGCCGAACCGCGTCCTCGCCAACGCGATCGCTGGCGATGATTTGGAGGGGTGGCCGGACGCCGGCAAAGTACGGCTTGCCGCCGCCAAGTACGAATGGGCGGAAGTAGAGACGATACTCGTCGATTAGACCGAGGTCGGTCAGGCTCGCCGCGAGGGCGGGCCCGGCGACGTCGATCTCACCCTCGACGTCCTTCCTCAGTCTGCGCACAAACGCGTCGACGCTCTCCGCGACGAGTGTGGCGTTTGCGCCGACCGAGTTCAGCGTACGCG
>Ga0070708_100000931_pt1 | contig 22149 bp, 20 predicted proteins | sample KBSK5503metaG_FD_65469 | JGI IMG/M metagenome (GOLD analysis project Ga0070708, IMG submission 65469) | Corn, switchgrass and miscanthus rhizosphere microbial communities from Kellogg Biological Station, Michigan, USA - KBS K5-50-3 metaG | ecosystem: Host-associated > Plants > Roots >... | reverse complement strand
GCATGAGCGACTGCATGGTCGCCATGCGCTGAGCGATCTGCTCGAGCAGGTCGTCGAGACTCTCGGCGCCGGGGAACTGGCTGCCCCACTTCTGCTTGAATTGCTCGAAGTCGGGCTCTCCGCCCTCGGCGCGCTCACGCAACATGCGGTTGAGATCCTGGATCATCTCCCGCATGCGCTTGAGGTCCTGGGGCGTCATGTTGCCGAGCGCGTTCTTCATGCCCTGCATGAACGGCTGCATGGCCTGCGCGCGCAGCGACGCGAGGAGGTCCTGAAACTTCTGCTCGGCCTGCGGGTCGTGGAAGTCGTAGTTCTGCAGCTCGCGCAGCCGGCCGGCCGCGTCGGGCGGAATCTGCTCGAGCGCCTGACGGCGCCGGTCGCGCTCGCGGCCCTGCAGATCGCGCTCGATGCCCGCGCGCTCGGTTCGGACGACGTCCTCGAGCTTCTTCGCGATGTCCTCGAGGCTCGAGCCGAGATCGTAGCGCTGCATGCGCTGCGCTTTCTGGGCGCGCAGCTTGTCGAGGAGATCCTTGAGGCCCGGCATGCGCGCGCCGTCGGGCGGCCGCATACCCTGCTGCAGCAGCCGCTGGAGCGCGGACTTCAGATCGCCGTAGCCGAGGACGTCGTCCGCGATCTCGTCCAGGACGTCGTCGGCGTCGAGATCGGGAATGGCTTGCGTGCCATCCCAGCGGGAGTAGCGGTGGAGCACGTCAGCTCCGGTACCGGGTCTGGCCGGGCTGCGAGTCCTTGTTGAGCTTTTTACTCAAATGCAGACCCTCGAGCACGAACTCCACCGCCGACGCCAGCCCGGAGGCGCCGTCACCGCCGAGCTTCTGAGCGGCCGCCCGCAGCGCGGGCATCTTCTCGGCGTGTCGCACGTACTCGGCCGCCGGCATGGTTTCAGACACCTGCACGCTCACGCCGCCCTGGAATGCCGCCACGACGGGATCCAGCTCGGACGGCGTCAGCGAGCGGTTGAAGACGTTGAGCACGGCGCGCTGCATGAGCTTGCCGAGGACTTTCTCTTCGCTCGTGTCGCCCATCGTCTCCAGCTCGATCTTGCCCGCGGTCGACGCCACGAGGGCGCCCAGGTCGCTCACGCGCGGCGCGGCGTCCGTCTCGCCGAGCCGGATGGCGCGCTTGAGGGCGCTCGACGCGAGATTTTCGTAGTTGCAGATGCTCACCCGCACGGAGACACCGGAGCGCTGGCTGATCTCCGTCGCCCGGCGCGCCAGGTGCGTCAGCTCGGCGACGACCTGCTTCATGTACTCCGGCGTCGTCGTGCGCACCCCGTCGGCGGGGAAGGCCGTGCGCTCGGCCTCCATGATGGCGATCTCGTCGGTCAGGCGCCGCGGATAGTGCGTCCGGATCTGTGACCCGAAGCGGTCCTTGAGCGGCGTGATGATGCGCCCGCGGTTGGTGTAGTCCTCGGGGTTGGCGCTGGCCACGACGTAGACGTCGATGGGCAGCCGCACCTTGTAGCCGCGGATCTGCACGTCGCGCTCCTCCATGATGTTGAGGAGTCCGACCTGGATGCGCTCGGCGAGATCCGGCAGCTCGTTGAGCGCGAAGATGCCGCGATGCGTGCGCGGCAGCAGCCCATAGTGGATCGTGAGCTCGTCCGCGAGATAGCGGCCCTCGGCCACCTTGATGGGATCGACCTCGCCGATGAGGTCGGCGATGGTGATGTCCGGGGTGGCCAGCTTCTCGCCGTAGCGGCGATCACGCGGCAGCCAGGCGATCTCCGCCGCGTCGCCGCGCTCGGCGACGCGCGCGCGGCACGCCGAGCAGATCGGCGCCAGTGGATCGTCGTTGATCTCACAGCCGGCGAGCACCGGCACCGCATCGTCGAGTAGGCCGGTGAGCAGCCGCGCGATGCGGGTCTTGGCCTGGCCGCGCTCGCCGAGCAGCACGATGTCCTGGCCGCTGAGGACGGCGTTCTCGATCTGGGGGACGACGGTCTCGTCGTACCCGACGATGCCGGGCAGGAACGACTCGCCGCGCTGGAGTCGGGCGACGAGGTTGTCACGCATCTCCTGCTTGACCGACTTCGAGCGATAGCCGCGACTGCGGAGCTCTCCGACCGTGCGCGATTGGGTCATGACGATGTCGTGGCCACTATGCTGCCCATGGCGGTGAGTGTCAAGGTCGCGGGGGGCCACTGCGACATGAAAATGTCGCGGGGCCGTCGTCAGGCGGGCGAGGCCGCGTACGCGATTCGCGTGGCTCCTTCCAGCGCGCGTCGCGCCGCGTCCATGAGGACGAAGACGGTGAACGGCTTGTGCACGAACAGGGCATCGGACACGTCGGGCGTCTCGGCGTAGCCCGTCATGTACAGCACGCGCGCATCCGGACGAACGGCGACGAACGCGCGCGCCAGCTCCATGCCGTTCTTGCGCGGCATCATCACGTCGGTCAGCAGCAGGTGGATCGGCGCCGCATACCGTTCGGCCACGCGCAGCGCGTCCTCTCCGTCCGCCGCCGTGAGCACGGTGTAGCCGTGCTCGCGCAGCATGTCGCTGGCGAGGGCCCGGACGGCCGGATCGTCCTCGGCGACCAGAATCGTCTCGGATCCCGAGCGCGGCCTGCCCCGCGGCGTCACCGCCTGCGGCTCGGGCTCCGGGACGCGCGGCAGGTGAATGCGGAAGGTCGTGCCCTCTCCCGGCACGCTGTTCACGGAAATGTGACCGCCGTGCTGCTCGACGACGCCGTACACGGTCGACAGTCCCAGGCCCGTGCCCTCACCGGCCGGCTTCGTCGTAAAGAACGGCTCGAAGATGCGCTCCTGCGTCGCCGCGTCCATGCCCACGCCCGTGTCGCTGACCACGAGCGCCACGAATCGCCCCGACGGCAGCTGCCCCCCGTCGGCGTCGACGTCGACGTGATCGGTGGCGAGGGTGAGGTGTCCACCGTTGGGCATCGCGTCGCGCGCGTTCACCGCGAGATTGAGGATGACCTGCTCGAGCTGGCCGCGGTCGACGTTGACCCAGGCGGCGGTGTGCGCGAGCGCCGTCACGACGGTGATGTTTTCGCCGATGAGCCGGCGCAGCATCTTCGCCATGTCGACGATCACCATGTTGAGATCGAGCGTGTGCCGCTCCAGCAGCTGGTTGCGGCTGAACGCGAGCAGCTGGCGCGTCAACGCCGAGGCGCGCTCCGCCGCCTCCCCGATCGCGTCGGCGTCGTGACGCGCGCTCGCGTTATCGGGCAGCCGATCGAGCAGCACCTGGGCGCGGCCGAAGATCACCGTGAGCATGTTGTTGAAGTCGTGCGCGATCCCGCCGGCGAGCAGTCCGAGCGCCTGCATCTTCTGCGCTTGCATGAACTGCTGCGTGCGATGCTCGACCTGCTCCTGCAGGCGCGCGGCATGCTCCCGCAGCATCTCCTCCTCGACCTGACGCCGGTAGACCTGCATCAGCAGCGGCAGGAGCACGAGGTAGAACGCCGCGCCGCCGGCGAAGGAGACCGCCCAGATGACCATCCGGCTCCAGCGGATGGCGTTCAGCAGACGGTCCGGGGTCTTTCCGACCTCCACGACACCGAGCACCGCGCCATCGCGGCCGAAGATCGGCACGTACACCTCGGCGAGGGTGCGAACGAGCGGCCGCGCGAGGCGGTGCTCGGCTCGGTCGAGGCGCTTGATGTCGACCTCGACGTCGCCGGCGAGGGCGCCGCGCACGTCATCGTTGTCGGGAAAGCGCTGGCCGATCAGCGCGCGCTCATCCGACCAGAGGATCTCCGCTTCGCGACTCCAGGCCTCCACGCGGACCACTTCGGGCAGCGTCGTGAGCGTCATCGACAGCGCGCGGCCCCACCGCTGGCGCGCCTGCATGTCGCGCGCCTCGGTGAAGATTCGCTCGAGCCCTTCACGCGCGACCTCGCGGCGAATCAGCGCCGCCGTGTTCTGCCACTCCCACTCTGACGCAGCCCGCGTCAGCAGCGCGGAGATCGCGTACCCCATGCCGGCCCCGAGGAGGAGCGTGCCGATCAGACAGAGCAGCGAAAAGCGCGTGAAGATCGGATGTCTGAGCAAGTGCATCCCGCCGCCATGTGTGCGACCGGTATGCCAGGCCCGATCACCTAGATGTAGGGCCGACAGGCACCGGACGGCGCCAGGTCTGGTGTGGAAGGAGGGCGAAGGGTGGCCACTCCCGAGCCACTGGCGAGCTTTCGTCCGGCCAGGTCAGCGCTGCCCGCGCGCCTGCATATCCGCGAGCAGCACCGCGCCGCTGGCCGCGACCAGCGACGCCGCCAGCGCCCAGAAGACGGCCGGATAGGAACCGAGGCCGAGCAGCAGCAACGAGGCGCCCACGGGTCCGACGGCGCGCGCGCCGTTGGCGCCCAGCGCGACGGCGCCCGCGATCGCGCCGTAGTTTCGCGCCCCGAAGATCTCGGCGAGCGACGAGGCCCGGGCCAGCGTCGCCATGCCGTTGGAGGCGCCTTGCAGCACGATGAACGGCAGCAGCGTGCCAACGCGCGACAGCAGCGCAAGCTGCGCGATGCCCAACGCCTGTCCGACGAACACCGCGGCCACCATGACGCGCGCGCCCAGCCGCGACGAGATCGGCACGAACAGCACCCGGCCGGCGAGCTGCATGGCGCCAGTCCAGCCGATCGTCGCCGCTGCGAACGCGGCGGAGTAGCCGCGATCCACGAGAAACGGAATCAGGTGGGTCGTGACGGCCGCCGTGGCGAAGTTGGCGACGAGAAACGCGATCGACAACACCCAGAAGACCGCGGTGCGGCCCGCCTGGCCCAGCGTCAGGCCTGACGCGGGCGCACCATCGGCGGTGGTCGCCGACACCCCCGCGCCGCCCTGACGCAGCAGCAGCGCGTGAATCGGGATCGTGATGACGCCCAGGACAACGGCCAGCACGCTGAGCGCCGCGCGCCAGCCCATGCGCTCGAGCAACGCGGCCTCGATCGGCATGAAGATCGTGCTCGCCAGCCCAGCGGCCAGCGTCACCGTGAGCAGCGCGCGGTCACGCCCGCGCACGAACCAGGACACGAGGACGGCGAATGCCGGCTCGTAGAGCGTGGTCGCCATCGCGAGACCCATCAGGAACCAGACGATGTAGAGCGCGGGCAAGCTGTGGACCCGAGCCCACGCGAACGTCAGGAGCGTCGCCAGGCACGAGCCGGCGGTCATGAGCGCGCGCGGGCCCCGCCGATCGAGCCAGCGTCCGACCGAGATGCTGGCGAGCGCCGAGGTCGCCAGGCCAATGGAGAAGGCCGCGGTCACCGCCACGCGGGACGCGCCGAGATCCTGCTCCATCGGTCGCAGGAACACGGGGAATCCGTAATAGATGATTCCCCAGGTGACCGTCTCCGTCACCGACAGCGCCGCGACGATCACCCAGCCGTAATAGATGGTGCGCGAGCCGAGCCGGACGTCCGAGTTATTTCTCCGCGGTGCGTACGGCCGCGGGGCCGCCGTTGACCTTGATCCGTCCGATCTCTCTCAGCGCGCGACCGTCGAACGCGAAGATCTGGACGTCCTTCTCGACCATGTTGCCAACGAGGATCGTCTTGCCATCGGGCGAAAACGCGGCGCCCTGCGACCAGTGGCCGATCGGCGCCTCGGCAACCTTCGTCAGCCGCATGTTGGCGGCTCTCAAGATGACGAGCTTACCGTGCTCGCCATAGAACGGCGACTCCTTCGCCTTGTTACTGCCGTTCATGACCACCACCGCCACGTACCGGCCGTCGGGCGAGACCTTGATGCCCTCCGGCGTCTGCCCCACGCTGACCGTTTCCACCACGCGCGGCGGCGTGGCGCGCACGTCGATCAAGCTCACGGTGTCGGCATCGCCCTGCCCGACCCCGATGCTGGCCACCGCCGCGAAGTCGCCCTTGGACGAGATGTCGATCCCGTACGGGCGCAGTCCGGCGTTGATGTCGCGCTTGGTGTACTCGACGTTCGTGCCGTCGATCTTCAGCACGGAGATCTTGTGATCGCCGTCGCGCGTGACCAGCGCCATCTTGCCGTCCGGTGTGAACGTCGCGTGGCTCGTGCCCGACTTCTCGTCGGCGATCGTCACCTTGCCGACCGGCGTGACCGTCTTGCCCGAGATCGAGAAGACGGAGACCGTGCCCTCGCTGCGATTAGCCACGAGCGCGAGCGTGCCCTGCCGGTTGATGGAGATGCCGGCCGCGCTTTTCCCCGCCTCGAGCGTCGCGATGACGGCAGGGGGCGACACTTTCAGATCTATGACCGAGATCCGGGTGTCCGGCACCGTCTTCGTCGGATCGCTCGGATCGATCTTGGACGACGACCCCACGAGGGCCAGGCTCTCGTCCGGCGTGAGCGCGACGCTGAACGGCGGGCCCACCACGCTGCCGGGCGCCGCGATCTCGGCCAGCACGCGCGGTGGCGAGGCCTTGAGGTCGATGAGCGTCACGGTGTCCGGCGCGGGATTCTGCACGATCTTCACCGTGCCGTTGTCGAGCATGACCTTGTTGTCGTTGGATGTCACCGCCAGCTGCGCATTCGCCGCGGTGGCGAATACCAGCACGGCCGTCACGACGAACGCGAAGACGCGGCGCTGAGCCTTCATGCGACACCTCCCGTGGAGTCGAGCGGGCGCTAGGACACCAGATCGCCGCGCCGAACGCAAGCGGGACGCGTTGACCGTCGCCCGCTTCGCCGCGACAATGTGCCGAGAGGTGACCATCATGTGGGGCTCGCACACGATCACGATGCCAACGAAGGAGACCGCGCTGCCCGGGCGCGCGGAACGCATGCCCGTCCCCGCCACGCATCACGTGAGCGGCCGACCGCTGACTCCGCCGTTTCCGGCCGGCCTGCAGACGGCGCTGTTCGGTCTCGGCTGCTTCTGGGGCGCCGAGAAGGCGTTCTGGCAGACGCCCGGCGTGTTCACGACCGCCGTCGGCTACGCCGGCGGCTTCACGCCGAACCCGACGTATGACGAGGTGTGCACGGGCCGCACCGGGCACAACGAGGTCGTCCTCGTCGTCTTCGATCCGAAGACGATCTCGTACGAGGCGCTGCTGAAAGCGTTCTGGGAAGCGCACGATCCCACGCAGGGCATGCGCCAGGGCAACGACGTTGGCACGCAGTATCGTTCGGGGATCTATGTCTTCTCGCCCGAGCAGCGCCGCCTCGCGGAGGCGTCGCGCGATGCCTACCAGCGCGCGCTGAGCGCGGCCGGCCATGGTCACATCACCACCGAGATCCTCGACGCGCCCGAGTTCTACTATGCCGAGGCCTATCACCAGCAGTATTTGAGCAAGAACCCGTGGGGCTACTGCGGTCATGGCGGCACCGGCGTTGCCTGTCCGACCGGCCTCGCCGCGGCGCGCGCGTGAGCCTGGCGGCCGCTGACGCATCGCTGATCGTGCCGGGGTCGGCCGATTGGCCGACGGCGACACCGGCCGACGCGGGACTGGATCCGCAGCGTCTCGACACGGCGATCGCCTATCACCACGCGCACGAGACGCGGTGGCGACGCGACTTCATCACCGATCGCGGCGTCTTCGTCGGCGTCGCCGACGAGCCCGACAGCGCGGGCGGCGTGCTCGGGCCGATCCGGCCGCGCGTGGGGCCAAGCGGTCTCGTCGTACGGCGCGGTCGCATCGTCACCGAGTGGGGCGACACCGGGCGCGTGGAAATGTCGTTCAGCATCGCGAAGAGCTATCTCGCCGCGCTCACGGGTGTCGCCGTCGCGCGGGGGCTCATCCAGAGCATCGACGATCGGGTGAGCGACAGCGCGCGGGACGATGCGTTCGCCTCGGCACAGAACCGCGGGATCACCTGGCGACACCTGCTGCAGCAGACCAGCGAGTGGTCGGGCACCGTCTTCGGCAAGCCCGACACCATCGATCACAACCGTGACCTCGGCAAGGCGGACTTCGGTCAGAGCGACAAGGGCGTCCCGCGTCCTCTACGTGGAAACGGAACGCTCTGGGAGTACAACGACGTCCGCGTCAATCGTCTGAGCCTGTCCTTGCTGCAGCTCTTCCGCCGCCCGCTGCCCGACGTGCTCCGCGATGCGCTCATGACGCCCATCGGCGCGTCGGCGACGTGGGAGTGGCGCGCCTACGACAACGCCTGGGTCGACATCGATGGGCAGCGCATGGCCTCCGTGCCCGGCGGCTCGCACTGGGGCGGCGGGCTCTGGATGTCGGCGCGCGACCACGCGCGCTTCGGCCTGCTGCATCTGCGTCGCGGCCGCTGGGGTGATGCGCAGCTGCTGCCGGCCGCATGGATCGACGAGTGCCGGCGACCGTGCCCGATCAATCCCGAGTACGGCCTGCTCTGGTGGCTGAACGTGGGGAGACCGGGCGCCTGGGCGGCGCGCGGCGCCGGCAGCAGCCTGGTGTGGATCGATCCCGACCACGATCTCGTCGTCGTCGTGCGCTGGATCGACAAGCCGCACATCCAGGGCTTTCTCGAGCGGCTCCTCGACGCGGTCGTGCGCTGACCAGGTGCTGGAGACTCTCGAGCTCGAGACCGGGCCGTCGCCCAAGGCGGCGGTCATCTGGCTGCACGGCCTCGGCGCCGACGGCCACGACTTCGAGCCGATCGTGCCGGAGCTCGATCTCCCCGACGCCCTTGCCGTGCGCTTCGTGTTCCCGCACGCGCCGATGCAGGCGGTGACGATCAACGGCGGCGCGGTCATGCGCGCGTGGTACGACGTCTATGCGCTCGAGGGCCAGCGCCGCGAGGACGAAACGGGCGTGCGCGCCTCGCAAGCCACGGTCGAGGAATTGATCGCGCGCGAGAAGGCGCGCGGCGTCCCGGCCGCACGCCTGGTGCTGGCCGGCTTCTCGCAGGGCGGCGCCATCGCGCTGCAGACCGGCCTGCGTCACGGCGAGCGACTGGCGGGAATCATGGCGCTGTCGACGTATCTGCCCGTCGCGTCCACGCTGGCGGCCGAGGCGAGCCCCGCCAACCGCGCGACCACGATCTTCATGGCGCACGGTCTCGACGACCCGCTCATCCCGATCGAGCGCGCGACGATGTCACGCCGCCAGCTCGAGGCCGCGGGGTACGCGGTCGAGTGGCACGAGTACCCGATGGGCCACGCGGTCTGCATGGAGGAGATCGCGGACGTCTCGGCGTGGCTGCAGCGGGTGCTGCGCTAGCTCGGCGCTTCGGGCCTGGCCTCGACGATCAAGCTCTGCATCGCTCGACCAACGGGCCCGCGCCGGTCGTGGAGCCGCGTGTCGGCGAGCCCGACGCCGCTGGCCTCGTAGATCGAGACGCAGTCCATGCCCACCCACTCACCCTCGAGCGGCCGCTGCACGCTCACGGAGAGATCGGCATTGATGGCGGTGAAGCGCTTGTGCTCGATGGCGGCGCTGACGCCGCTGCCGGAGTCGGCGGCGACGAGCACCCGCTCGAGCGGCGACGTCGGCGTGCCGGCGACGAGCGGCATGCGCTGACGCATCCACGCGGCCACGCGTCCGCTGCCCCACTCGCCGCGCACGATCCGGACTTCCATCGCGGCGTGATAGCTGACGGCCTCATTGAAGAACGGAAACTCGAAGGGCCGGCCGTCCTCGGGCGGCGGCAATGGCGGGTCATGGGCCGGCGAGGTCACGGCGACGGTCGCGGTGCGCGCGAGCACGGCGAGCGCCTGGGCCACGACGCGCTCGTCGTGCAGGAGCCGCGCGACGAGGCGTTGGACCTTGGCGCCCGCGCGCAGCGTCTCGACCGTCACGGTCACGCAATCGATCGGCACCGGCCGCAGGAAGTCGACGGTGATTCGCGCCACCACGAAGCCGGGCGCCGCCGCCGCGAGCGCGCGGGCGAGGAGTGCGGCGGGTGGCCCGCCGTGCTGATGCGCCGCGCTCCACGGCCCACGCGTGTGGACGGTGGCGACGAAGCCGGCGCCGTCGGCGACGTAGAACGCGTCGGTCAGCGCAGCCCCTGGACGATGCGGTCCAGCAATTCTCGAGGACGGTCGACGTGGACGAAGTGGCTCGCGCCCTCGAGCGTGTCGACGCGACACCCCGCCGCCTCGAGCCGGCGGACGTCCGCGTCGAGGACGTGGTCGGACGCGCCGCCGCGGATCACGTGGACGCCGTACGGACGCCGTCCCTCGATCGCCGGCCAGAGATCTTCCGCGCCGATCTCGTCATACAACGCGACGAGCGCCGGGCGGTCGATGCGCCAGCGATAGCCGTCGGGCTCGTGGGCCAGGTTCAGCAGCAGCCAGTCGACGGCCGCGGGTGAGAGTCCCGCCTTCCGGAACCAGGTACGGAACGTCTGACGATCGCGCGCGACGTTCGGCGCATCGGCGAGCGCCTTCACGATGGTGGCCACCTCGCCGCCCGGCGACCGTCGCGACGGCGTGACGTCGAGCAGCGTGAGGTGCGCCAGCGCCGCCGGATCGATCCGCGCGGCGCGCAGCGCGACGCGGCCGCCGAGCGAATGGCCGATCACCGCCCACGGGCCGGCCAGCGCGAGCGCTCGCGCGGTGTCGAGCACGTCACGCGCGATGGCGGCGAGGTCCGGCCGCGGCGGCAAGGGCGACGACTCGCCGTGGCCCGTGAGATCGAGAGCGAACACGCTGCGATCCGGCAGGCGCTCCGCCAACCCCCGCGCGAGGGCAGCGAGGTTGCGCCCGGAGCCGAGAAAGCCGTGCAGCAAAAAGATGCCGCGCGCGCCGGCGCCGGCGCGCGTGTACGCGAGGACGCTCACACCTCGAGCACCATGCGCGCGGGATCCTCGAGCGCCTCCTTCACGCGCACGAGGAAGGTCACGGCCTGCTCGCCGTCGACCAAGCGGTGATCATACGAGACGGCGACGTACATCATCGGGCGGATCACGATCTGCCCCCCGCGCGCGACGGGCCGGTCCTCGATCTTGTGCATGCCGAGGATGCCGGATTGCGGCGGGTTGAGGATCGGCGTCGACAAGAGCGAGCCGAACACGCCGCCGTTGGTGATCGTGAACGTGCCGCCGGCGAGGTCGCCCGGCGCCAGCTTGCCCTCGCGGGCGCGCCGCGCGACGTCGCCGATCGCCTTCTCGAGCGCGGCCAGCGTCTGGCCGTCGGCGTCACGGACCACCGGCACCACCAGGCCGCGCGGCGTGCTCACGGCGATACCGAGGTGAATGCGACGCGGCTTCACGATGTCCGTGCCGTCGATGCGCGCGTTGAGGATCGGCACCTCGCGCAGGCCATGGATGACCGCGCGCGCGAACAGCGACATGAGCCCGAGATCGACGCCGTGCTTGGCTCGGAACCGTTCCCGGTGACGTGCGCGCAGCGCCATCAGCTCGCCGAGGTCGACCTCGTTGAACGTGGTCAGGATCGCCGCCGTGCGCTGCGCCTCCACGAGCCGGGCGGCGATGGTGCGGCGCAGCTGGCTCATCGGCGCACGTTCGGCATCCTCGTCGGCGCGTGCGGCCGAGCCGCGGCCGTCGCCGTCGTGCGGCGTCGTTGTCGGACGCGCCGGCTCCGCGCGTTGAGCCGTCTCGGTGCGTGGCGGCGCCTCGATGCGTGGCGGCGGCTCGCCGAGTTGCGGCTCGACGCGCGGTGATGTCTGCTCGCGCGGCCGCATCTCAATCTCACCCCGTGCTGGCGCCTCAGCCCGTGCCGGCGCCTCGACGCGTGGCGGTGCTTCGGCGCGCGGCGCGGGCTCGCTCCGCGGCGGCGTCGCGGCGCGTGAGGCTTCTCGCGTGGCCGTCGCGGCGACTGCGGGCTCGGCCGGCGCCGCGCGCTCCGCCGGCGCCTCGTCGGTGATGTGGCCCACCACGGTACCGGGCTGCACCCGCGAGCCGGCGGGCGCCGTGATGTGGAGCCGCCCGCCGCTCTCCGCCTGCACCTCCATCGCCGCCTTCTCGGTCTCGAGCTCGAGCACCGCCTCGTCGGCCTCGACGTGAGCGCCATCGGCCTTGAGCCAGCGTACGAGCGTCGCCTCGTTGATGGACTCGCCGAGCTCGGGGATGCGGATGTCGGCGGCCACCTCAGCGCTCCAGCGCCTGCTCGAGGATGGCACGCTCCTCGGCCTGGTGGACCTGGTGCGAGCCGGTTGCCACGCTGGCGTCTTCGACGCGGCCGATGTAAGAGAAGCGGACGTCGGGCCGCAGCAGCGGCGAGAGCAGTGGCCTGACGAACCACCACGCCCCCTGGTTGGCCGGCTCCTCCTGCACCCAGCACACCTCGGTCGCCGAGCCGTGCCGCGTGAGGAGCGCGCGCACCTCATCGGTCGGGAACGGGTAGAGCTGCTCGATGCGGACGAGCGCGACGTCGTCGCGCTTGCCGTCGCGTCGTGCGGCGTCGAGCGCGTAGAAGATCTTCCCCGCGCAGATGACGAGCCGGCGCGGCGCCGACGGCGGCGTCGGATCGTCCAGCGTCAGCCGAAAGGCGCCCTCGCTCAGCTCGGCCAGCGACGAGACGGCCCGCGGGTGACGCAGCAGGCTCTTGGGCGACATCACCACGAGCGGCTTGCGGAAGCGTCGATGGATCTGCCGCCGCAGCGCGTGAAAGATCTGTGCCGGCGTCGTCGGCACGATGACCTGGATGTTTCGATCCGCGCAGAGCTGCAGGAACCGCTCGAGCCGCGCGCTGGAGTGCTCGGAGCCCTGGCCCTCGTAGCCGTGCGGCAGCAACAGGACGAGGCCGCTCATGCGCTGCCACTTCGACTCGCCGCTCGCGATGAACTGGTCGATGATCACTTGCGCACTGTTCACGAAGTCGCCGAATTGCGCCTCCCAGACCGTGAGACGGCGCGGGTCGGCGCTGGAGACGCCGTACTCGAAGCCCAGCACGGCCTCCTCGCTCAGCGGGCTGTTCACGGCCTCGAGCTGCGCCTGCTCCGCCTGCACGTGGTTGAGCGGCACCCACGACCGGCCGTCCTTGGCGTCGAAGATCGCGGCGTGGCGATGGCCGAACGTTCCGCGCACCGTGTCCTGACCGCACACGCGCACGGGCGTGCCTTCGAGCAGCAGGCTGCCGTAGGCGAGCGTCTCGGCGGTGCCCCAGTCGAGCGCCTCGCCGCGCGTCACGCGCTCGCGCCGGTCCTCGAGCAGCTTCTTCACGCGCGGATTCGGCGTGAAGTCCCCCGGCAGCCGCACCAGCGTGTCGCCGATCGCGCGCAACCGCTCGGCGGGCACGCGGGTGTCGGCGTTCCAGTCGTCGCCGGCCCAGCCGAGGCCGCGCCAGACGCCGCCGAAGGCGAACACCTGTTGGCGCGGCATCGTCTTGCGTGCGGTGGCGAGCGCGGCCTCCAGGGCGGCGCGGTGCGCCCGCCGCATCTCTGCGAGCTGATTTTCGTCGACCACGCCCGCCTGCACGAGTCGCTTGGTGTAGAGCTCGACCACCGAGGGGTGATTGCGGATCTGCTCGTACATCACCGGCTGCGTCAGCGTCGGGTCGTCCAGCTCGTTGTGACCGTGCCGCCGGTAGCACACGAAGTCGATGAACACGTCCGCGCGAAACGCCTGACGATAGCCGGCGGCCAGCCGCGCCGCCTGCACGGCCGCCTCCGGATCGTCCGCATTGACGTGGAAGACGGGCGCGCGGAGCATGTGCGCGGGATCCGACGGGTAGCGCGTGAACAGATACTCCTCGGGCGACGTCGTGAAGCCGATCTGGTTGTTGACGATCACGTGGATGGTCCCGCCCGTGGTGAAGCCCGGCAGCGGCGAGAGCGCGAGCGTCTCGGAGACGATGCCCTGGCCCACGAAGGCGGCGTCGCCGTGCAGCAGCACGGGTACGACGCGCCGGCGCTCGCCGTCGTCACGATACGCCTGCTTGGCGCGGACGATGCCCTCGACCACGGGATTGACGGACTCGAGGTGGCTCGGGTTCGACGTGAGCGACAGATGGATCGGGGCACCCGAGCGCGTGCGGCGGTCCCGCGAGTAGCCGAGGTGATATTTCACGTCGCCGTCGCCGAGGATGTCGTCGGGCAGCGGCGCGCCTTCGAACTCCGCGAAGATCATCTCGTAGGGCTTCTCCAGCACGTGCGCGAGCACGTTGAGCCGCCCCCGGTGCGCCATGCCCAGCACGACTTCCGCCACCTCCAGGCGCGCGGTTTCCTCCACCAGCGTGTCGAGCAGGGGCACCAGCGCCTCGCCGCCCTCCAGCGAGAAGCGCTTCTGCCCCGGATAGCGCGCCTGGAGGAACTGCTCGAACAGCTCCGCGGTGACGAGCCGCTCGAGGATCGCGCGGCGGTCGTCGGCGGACAGGTCCGGCCGGTTGCGGCGCGGCTCCATGCGGTCCTGCAGCCACTCGCGGCGCGCCTTGTCGGCCACCGAAAGGTACTCGACGCCCAGCGTGCCGCAGTACGTCTCGCGCAGGGCCGCGATCAGCTCGCGCAGCGGCCCCCGCGTGCCCCCCTTGAACGGCGCCCACTCCACCACGCGGTCGAGATCGCGCTCGGTGAAGCCGAGCTCGGACAGGCGCAGCAGCGGGTGCTCGCGCGCGCTGCCGCCGAGAGGATCGAGGTCGGCGACGAGATGGCCGAGCTCGCGATAGCTGTGGACGAGCTCGTCGATCGAGCCGCCGGGACGCGCACCGTCGCGCAACGCCAGGTCGAAGCCGGCGAAGACGAGCGCCCACCGCTCATCGACCTTCGCGGGATCGCGGAGGTATTCGCGGTAGAGGGCGTCGACGTATTCGGGATTGGCGCGCGCAATCTCGTCGAAGGGGAGCACGATGCCAGCGTACACCCCTCACACGACGCGAAAAACCTCCACCTCGGCCGATCTGCCCTTCACGCGCACCGCGGGCAGCGGCTGGAGCGGGACGGCGCCGTCGAGATCGCGCGCCGTCGTCGCGCTGACGAGAACGTCGGCGCCGACGTCCTTCGTCAGGCCCTGAATGCGGGAGGCGAGGTTCACCGTGTCGCCGACGAGCGCGTACGAGAGCCGCTCGCGGCTGCCGATGGCGCCGGCGAGGACCGAGCCGGTGTGCACACCGATGCCGTGGCGCAGCGGCCGCGCGCGACCGGCGTTGTATTTCGCCAGGCGGTCGCGCATCTCGAGCGCCGCGCGCACCGCGCGGGCGGCGTGGTCGGCTGCGGGCACCGGCGCGCCGAAGACGGCCTCGATCTCGTCGCCGATGAACTGCAGCACGAGCCCGCCGTGCGCGCGGATCGCCGCCTCCATCTCGGCGAAGTAGCCGTTGAGATCGCGCACCACCTGCCGAGGCTCGGTCGACTCCACCCACGGCGTGAAGTCGCGCAGATCGGCGAAGAGCACGGTGACCTCGCGCTGCTCGCCCTCGACGCTCACGCGGCCGGCCAGGATCTCGTCGCGCACCTCGCGCGTGACGTAGCGGCCGAACGTCTCCTTGATCGCCTCGCGCTCGCGCAGACCATCGAGCATGCGGTTGAAGCCCTCCGTGGCGGCGCCGATCTCGTCGTTGGAGACGACGGGGCAGTGCGCGTCGAGCTCGCCGCGCTCCACACGCGCCATGGCGAACGTGAGACCGAGCAGCGGCGCGGCCACGCTGTCTGAGACGACCAGTGACAATAGCACCGCCGCCACCAGGCTGACGACGATGAAGAAGCCGATCAGCGTGAGCACCTCGGCGAGCATGGCCCCGGCGTTGCCGGGCTCGGCGGCGGCCAGCGCGGCGCGACGCCACGCCACGATGCCGAGCAGGATCAGCGGACCGACACTCGTGAGCATGAAGACGGCGAGCAGCCGCGCTCGAACCGGCACCCGCGGCACGCCGCGCACCACGCCGAGACCTCCGCTCGGGAAGAAGCGGGGCAGCTCCTGCCGCCATCGATTCTCGACGGAGAAGAAGACGATGACGGCAGTGACGATTCCCCCCACGGCCGTAATGCCGACGACCGTCCGCACCGCCGACTGGACCGAGAACGACCCCGTCGCCAGCGGCGACACGACGCCGAAGATCACGCCCGCCACCGCCCAGCTGAGCAGCGTGGACCCCGCGGTGATCCACGGAAACAGCAGCGCGCGCCGCCGTGCCTCCGCCGAGCCGGGATCGCCGGTGAACATCGGCGCCGCCCATCGAGTGGCCAGTCGCGCGCCGGCCACCGTGAGCGCGATGAACGCGCCGACGGCGAAGACGATCTCGGGCCACGTCACCTCGGCCGTCGACGTGACCGGATCGAGGAAGCGGAAGTAGACGAACGTCATCACCGCGCCAAAGAGGTTGGCGGCGCGTGCCCGCCACAAGATCGCGCGGCGGCGCGCGGCGGCTGGATCCATCACGCGCTCGCCGCGCCGTCGAGCGCGGCCAGGACCGCGTCGAGCGCGGGCGTGGGCGCCTTGTCGCGCCGCCGCACGATGGCGAGCCGGCGCTCCAGCGCCGGGGCGAGCGCGCGCGCCGTCAGCGTCCGCGCGCGCAGCTCCGCGCGCACGGCGACCGCGGAGATCACCGACACGCCGAGCCCCGCCGCCACCAACCGCTTCGTCGCCTCCACGTTGCCGAGCTCCATCGCCACCCGCGGCCGCACCCCGGCCCGCTGGAACCACGCGTCGATCACGCGGCGGATGGTGCCGCCGCGATCGTAGAGGATCAGCGGCGCCTCCGCGAGGTCGGCCGGCCGTAACGTCCCGCGGCGTGGCCAGCGATGGTCCGGAGCGGCGATGGCCACCTGCGGGTCGACGCGAAACGGCGCGGTCACGAGCTGACGGCCGCGCACCGGCAGCGTCAGCACGGCGAGGTCCAGCTGACTGGCCGCGACCGATGCCGCAAGCTCGGGCGAGTTGCCGGTGACGACGACGAGCTCGAGCTCGGGATGACGCGCGCGCAGCCGGCGCAGCACGTCGGGAAGGAAATACGTGCTCGCGGTGGCGCCGGTACCGAGGCGAACGCGTCCGGCCACCACGCCACGCAGCCGCTGGATCGCCTGGCGGGCGGCCTCGAGCTCCGCGAGCGCGCGCCCGGCGTGCTCGAGCAGCACCTCGCCCGCCGTCGTCGGAAAGGCGCGCCGGCCGACGCGCTCCAGCAGTCGCGCGCCCAGCGCGTGCTCGAGATGGCGGATGTGGTGGCTGACCGCCGGCTGGCTGAGATGCAGGCCCTCCGCGGCGCGCGAAAACGAGGCGTGGCGCACGACCTCGGCGAACGTCCGGACGTGCACGGGTGAGAGCTCCATCGAGCGTGCAGTATCGCTAATCGTTTGCATTCCGACAATTCATTTCCCTCATGGCAACGTCCGTGGCACGGTGGCGGCATGACGCCGACCACCGTCGAGAGGAAGCTGACGATCCGGGACGCGACGCTCGCCGACGCGGAGGCGATCTGCCGCATCTACAACCAGGGCATCGACGATCGCGTGGCGACGCTGGAGACCGAGACGCGAACCCCGGCCGAGCGCCGTGAGTGGCTGGCTGCACGCGGTCCCCGCCATCCGGTCCTCGTGAGCGAGACAACGCAGCCGCCCACCATCTCGAGCAGGTCACCCACGGCTCTCGCAACGCAGCCACTCACCATCTTAAGCAGCCCACCCACGGCTCGAGCCCAGCACGCGGCACCCGCTCCAACGCAGCCACTCACCATCTTAAGCAGCCCACCCACGGCTCGAGCCCAGCACGCGGCACCCGCTCCAACAGGCTGGGCGAGTCTCAATCGCTTCAATCCGCGGCCCGTGTACGACCACGTCGCCGACCTGTCCGTCTACGTCGACCGCGCGTGGCGCGGGCACGGCGTCGGGCGCGCCCTGCTCGGCGCACTGATCGAGCGCGCGCGGACGATCGGCTATCACAAGCTGGTCCTCGCGGCGTTTCCCGACAACATGGCCGGCATGGCGCTGTACACGCGCCTGGGCTTCACGCGCGTCGGCGTGTATCACGAGCAGGGCCTGCTGGATGGACGCTGGGTGGATGTCGTCGTGATGGAACGGCTGCTCTGAGTCACGGCATGTGGCTCAACGTCCTCGTGGGGGGCCCCGACATGGCCCCCCACACCCCCCATCGTTCGGAGCGCCCCGGGAAACCCGTGACGCTCCTCTATGCGGCGGGTGTTCGGCGCCGCGTTGATCCGACTCGGCCGGCGTCTCGCCGGCGCTACTGCCAGACGGCCGGCTCGAGCGCGAGCCTGACGCCGAAGCGCTCCGCCACCGCCTCTTGCAGACGCCGCGCGAAGGCGAGCACGTCGGCGGCCCGCGCGCTGTCGTGCGCGACGATGGCCAGCGCGTGCGCGGTCGAGAGTCCCACGGCACCCTCGCGCTGACCGCGCCGAAAGCCCGCGCGCTCGATGAGCCAGGCCGCGGACAGCTTGACGGCTCCGTTGGCCTGCGGCCAGCGCGGCACCGTGCCCTCCCCCGCATGACGCACCACCCGCTCGGCATCGGTGGGCGTCACGATCGGGTTGGTGAAGAACGAGCCGCACGAGCGACGGTTCGGATCGCCGGGGACGAGCACCATCGACTTCGTGCGACGGATGGCGAGCACGCTCGTGCGCACGTCAGAGAGCGTGGGCGTCGTCAGTCCTCGCATGTTGATGTCGCGGGCGACGTCGGCGTAGCCGAGCGTCGGGTGGCCGCCGGGTCGCAGCCGGTACGTCACGGCGAGTACGACATAGCGTCCCGGCTCCCGGCTCTTGAAGGCGCTGTCCCGATACGCAAAGCCGCACTGCGCCGGCGAGAGCGTCACCGTCTCGCCGCTGCGCGTGTCGAGCGCGCGCACGGCAGCGACGGTGTCGCTCACCTCCTGGCCGTACGCGCCGACGTTCTGCATCGGCGTGGCGCCCACGAGGCCGGGAATCCCCGACAGGCATTCGAGGCCGGCCCAGCCGTGGCCGACGGCGAGCGCGACGAGATCGTCCCACGGCTCGCCGGCCGCAGCCGTGACCTCGACGGCGCCGCGGCTCTCGCGCGTCGTCACGCCGCGCTGGCCGATCTGCACGACGAGCGCGTCGACGCCGTCGTCGGCGACCACGATGTTGGAGCCGCCGCCCAGGATGCGTAACGCCACGCCACGCGCGCGCGCCCAGGCGACCGCCTGCGACACCGTCGCCTCGTCCGTCGCTTCGACGAACCAGCGCGCCGACCCGCCGACACTCAGCGTGGTGTAGGGCGCCAGCGCCACCCGCTCGCGGACGGCCAGTGGCGCGGGCGCCGTCATCGCGGCGCGGGCGGCAGGTAGCCGAGGAGAAAGACGTTGAGGTGCACGAGCAGCAGCTTGTTCCACGCCACGCTGGCCTCGAGGGCCTGCGTCGGCGGCAGCGCTTGCGAGAACACGCCCGCCAGCACGGTCTGCGCGAGGCTGATCGCGTTGACGACGAGGTGCGCCGGCACCACGCCGCCCGGCCCAGTGGGGCGATGGCTGTGGGACAGACCGACGGCGAGCAGGTAATAGGAGGACTCGTGGGTGACCGCGGCCTGGGCCGTCTCGCGCAGCCAGCGCCCCAGGCTGTGCTTGCGGCGCTCGATTCGCGGCAGATCCGGAGCGCCGTCGGCGCCGAGGAAAAAGCGCGCCGACTCTGGAAACTTCAGGAAGTGATCGTAGAGCGCGGCGGTGAGCTCGGCCTCGCGCTCGAGCACGGCCGGGGCGCTCGCGCGCACCGCCGACGCGTCCGCCTCGCCGAAGCCGACGAAATCGCACAGCTCGCGCACGTAGCGCGGCATGTCGGTGGCCGGCAGCCAGCCGCTTGGCCGACTGGAGGTCGAGCTCACGGCATGAGCCGCGTGCCCGACCACGCGCCGCCGGCGAAGCCGTCGCCGGCACGCGTCATCGGTCGGATGAAGCGTGCGCGATCGTGCGCGCGTCCGGGCTGGCCCACCCACAACTCGACGCGCTCGGCCCACACGCGATACCCGCCCCAGCGCTTGGGCCGCGCGATCTCGCCGCCGCCCGCGCGAGCCGTGACCTCCGCGATACGGGCCAGCAGCGCCGCGCGCGAGGCGAGCGGCCGGCTCTGATCGCTCGCCGCGGCGGCGGCGCGCGCGTCGGGCGGGCGCGACGCCCAGTAGCGATCGCTGTCGGCGTCCGCGACCTCGGTGACCGGTCCCGCCGCGCGAATCTGCCGCTCGACCACATCCCAGTGAAAGACGAGGGCGGCCCACGGCCGTGCGGCGAGCTCGCCGCCCTTGTCGCTGTCGCGGTCGGTGTAGAACACGAACGTGCCGGCGGCCGCGTCGAACCCGCGGCAGATGACCATGCGCGCCGCGGGGCGGCCGTCGGCGCCGACGGTGGCGAGCGTCATCGCCGTCGAGTTGCGCACGCTCTTGGCGGCCTCGGCGAGCCACGTCGCGACGAGCGGCAGCGGATCATCCGGCAGCACGTCCGGCAGCGGGGGAATCGCCTGCGCCATATCGCAGGCCACCGTATCATGACGCATGCCCTTCAAGACCTTCACGCTGCGCGAGCGCCCGGACCTCGAGGAAGAGATCGAGCGACTGTCCGACGCGTCGTGGCCGCGCTTCCTCCGCCAGAAAGACGCGCTGGGTTACGGCCAGTACTGGCCGTTGCTCTTCACGACGTGGGCGGAGTGGCAGCTCCTGATCGTCGACGAGATGGGCCCGATCATCGCGGCCACCCACGCGGTGCCACTCTACTGGGACGGCGCGGTCGAGAGCCTGCCGTCGAGCATCGCGGAGATCCTGCGCCGCGCGCGGGCGGATCACGAGTCAGGCCGCGCGCCGAACGTGCTCTGCGCGCTCGCGGCGATGGTGGACCCTCGCTTTCGCGGCAAGGGCATGAGCCCGGTCGCCGTGCGCGCCATGCTGGACCTGGCGCGCGCACGCGGCCTGCACGCGCTGATCGCGCCGGTGCGGCCCGCGAACAAGAGCGTCTATCCGATGGCGCCGATGGAGCGCTACGTGCGCTGGACGGACGAGGTTGGCCTGCCGTTTGACCCGTGGATCCGCGTGCACGCACGGCTGGGCGCCGAGATCCTCGGGGTGGCGCCGGCCGCCCTCGTGATCGTCGGCACCGTCGCCGACTGGGAGCGCTGGACCGAGATGCGCTTTCCCGACTCAGGATCGTACATCGTGCCCGGCGCGCTGCAGCCCGTGGTCATGGATCGCCGGGCGGACGAGGGACGCTACGAAGATCCCAACGTCTGGATGCGGCACCCGATCGACTAGGAGGCGGCGAGCTCAGACCTTGCCGTCCAGCGCGCGCCGCAGCTGCTCGAGATGGTTGTCGTCGTGCCAGGCAATCATCGTCACGAAATCTTCCACCGTCATGCGGCCTCGCGTTGGATGAACGCCGCCCCGCTGCCATTGAGCAGGCGTGAGAGCAATACCCGCGCACCCTCCCCGCCGCCCCGAACGCCGGCTCGTCCATCGCCGCGATCATCTCGAGGCGGCCCAAGAAGAGTGATCTCCTTCGCGGCCCAGTTCCTCAGATCCGGTCGTCGAACGAGGATGGCTTCGCTCCGACCGTCGATCGCGTCACCAAGCTCAGCGGCGGTGCGAGCCATCCGGGCCAGTCGCTGCTCGAGCGGTTGCTTCGCGACATCCTCGATTGTCGGCATGTCAGTGGGCTCCCGCGGCGCCGGCGAAGGTCGGCGCCGGCGCACCGTCGATCACGACGTTGACGACGGCGGGCTTGCCGGAGGCCACCGCGCGCTCGAGCGCCGCCGGCAGGTCCGACGCGCGCTCGACGTGCTCGCCGTGGCCGCCGAGGGCCTCCGCCACGCGGTCATAGCGCGTCGGCAGCAGCGAGCACGCCACCGCACGCTCGGCACCGTAATGCTTGAGCTGCAGCTGATGCTCGGCGTTCCAGCGCGCGTCGTTGCCAACGACGGCGACGAACGGCAGGCCGTAGCGCAGCGCGGTGTCGATCTCGAGCGCGTGAAAGCCGAAGGTGCCGTCGCCGAGCAGCGCGAACACCGGCGCGCCCGGCCGGGCGAGCCGCGCGGCGATCGCCATCGGCATGGCGCTGCCGATCGAGCCCGACGGCCCGTTGATCAGGCGCTCGCGCGCATCGAGCCCGGCTTGCGCCCACTGGCCGAACTCGCCGCCGTCGACGACGAGCGTGGCGCCGCGATCGAGCCACGGCTGCACGGCGGCGCATACCGCCAGCGGATGCATCGGCGTCGACGTGCCGCGGCGCAATTCGCTCCATGTGGACGGCGTCGCCGCGCGAACACGCGCGACCTCGTCGGCCCAGCCGGTCGCTGATGCTCCACCGGCCTTGGCGGCGAGCTGCTCCGTCACCGTAAGCGGGTCGGCGACGACGGTCATCACGCCGTCGCGCGTGGGCATCGCCTCCGCCGTCACGTGCACGAAGCGGCAGCCGGCGGCCCA